>Ga0207699_10000011_pt1 | contig 282783 bp, 213 predicted proteins | sample LARL51metaG_FD_184344 | JGI IMG/M metagenome (GOLD analysis project Ga0207699, IMG submission 184344) | Corn, switchgrass and miscanthus rhizosphere microbial communities from Kellogg Biological Station, Michigan, USA - LAR L5-1 metaG... | ecosystem: Host-associated > Plants > Roots >... | reverse complement strand
CCGGCAGGGCGGCGCGGAAGTCCCGCACCACCACCGCCACGCGCGGCGGCCGGCTCGGCGCCTCGGGCGGCGGCGGCTGCTGCGGCCAGGCTGGAGCTGGAGTCGGTTCCATCGTCGCGTAATCTAGCGCGTAATCCAGGCGGCCGGACGTTTGCCGGTCAATCGCTCACGTTTCCGAGGGCGGGCAGCGGCGCGATGGCGCACTCCGGAGCGCTGCCGTCGGCGGGCGAGCGGCCGCTCCCTGCCCGCCGCGCCCGCCGCGCCAGCCAGGCCAGGCAGAGCAGGCCGACCGCGGCCTGGGCGGCGATCGCGAAGAAGTGATAGACGAAGGAGAAGGCGAGCACCGAGGCGCGCTGCGCCGCGCCGGTCTGTCCCGGGGCGTACGCCGAGGTCAGCTCGACCAGCGCCAGCTCCAGGGTGCCGAGCCCGCTCGGGGCGATCGGCAGGACGGTGACCAGCACCGCCACCGAGAGCACCACGAGGCCGCGGGCGAGCGGCAGCGCGACGCCCCACAGGCGCAGCCCCAGCCACAGGCCGGCGACCATCGTCAGGACGTGCGGCAGCCGGGCGGCGGTGGCGCGCAGGAAGCCGCCGCCGCCGGCGGCGAAGACCGGCGCCAGGATCCGGTGACGGCTTAGCCGTGCCGGCCGCCAGGCGAGGACGGCGAACGCCGCGGCGAGCGCGGTGACCGTAGCCAGGAGCGGCAGCGAGCCGGCCGGAGGGCCGCCCCCGACGCTGCCGCCGCCGGCGAGCGCGCCCGGCAGCGTCCCGGCCGCCGCCACCGCGGCGAGGGCGGCGACCTGGGTGGCGAGCAGGAAGAGCAGCGTCCCCAGCACCCGGAGCGGGGCGACGCCGGCGCGATGCAGGTAGAGGCCCATGCCGCCCTGGCCGACGGCGAAGTTGAGCAGCCCGAGCAGGTAGGTGGCGCCGCGCGCCGGCAGCACGCCCCGCCAGCGGCAGCGCACGCCGGTGGCGGCGAAGGCCGCGATCGTCGCCCAGACGTCGGCGAGGAGGGCCGCGCCGACCACCGCCGCGGAGCAGAGCGCCACCTTCCACGACGGGCCGGCGGCCAGGGCGTGCAGCAGCTGGGCGCGCGGCAGCCGGAGCACCAGGACGGCCAGGATGGCCGCCGCCACCAGCCACGGCAGCCAGCGGCGCGCCTGCCTCCCGGCCGCTCCGGGCGCTCCGGCCATCCCGGTCATGGGCCGGCGCCCCCGCCGCCCCCGCCGCCCGCACCGCCCGCGCCGCCCCCGATCCCGCCCGGCAGCCAGGCGAGCAGGCCCCGGCCGTAGACGATGCAGACCACGGCCAGCCCCCAGAGGGCGAGGTTGATGAGGAAGGGCAGGTCGGTCAGGATGGCCTCGGTCGGGTTCCGCTGGTCCTCGCGCTGGTACATGAGATAGAGGTAGCGGAAGATGCCGAACAGCACCAGCGGGATGGTGTAGATCAGCCGCTGGGTGTGGAACTTCGCCACCGTCTCCGGGGCCACGGCGTAGAGGGCATAGGAGACCACCGACGAGGCGGTGACGACGTTGATCATCTGGTCGAGGAAGGCGGGGCTGTAGTGGTCGAGGACCGGCCGCTGGCCCGCGGCGCCGTCGGCGAGCAGGGTGATCTCGTGGCGGCGCTTGGAGAAGGCGAGGAAGAGGGCCAGGAAGATGGTGCACAGGAACAGCCAGCTCGACACCTGGACGCTGGTGGCGGCGGCGCCGGCCAGCACCCGCAGCACGAAGAGCAGGCCGATGCACATGACGTCGAGAATGACCATGTGCTTGAACCAGAGGGTGTAGAAGAGGTTGAGGAGGAGATAAGCTGCGAGCACCCGCGCGAACCCGGCGCCGAGCCCGTACGCCAACGCCGCCGCGGCGGCGACCAGCAGCAGCACGGCGACGACCGCCGCCGCGACGCTGAGGGTGCCGGCGGCCAGCGGGCGCAGGCGCTTGCGCGGATGCAGCCGGTCCTCTTCGCGGTCGCGCAGGTCGTTGACGAGATAGACCGCGGAGGCGGCGCAGCAGAAGGCCAGCAGGGCGAGCAGCGCGCGGGTGACCGCGGCGGCGTCGCCCAGCCGGCTGCCGAACACCAGGGGCGCCAGCACGAAGAGGTTCTTCGCCCACTGGGAGGGCCGGAGCGAGCGGACCAGGGGCGCTAGCACGCGCGGTATTCTACGGGGGGACACGGGAAAAGCGATGAACGACCAGGACACGGCCCTCGCGGCCGCGGCGCCGGAGGAGCGCTCGCGCCGGCGATTCGCGGCGCTCTACGTGCTGCCCCCGATGCTGCTGCTGGCCTGGATCGCGCTGCCGCTCGCCCGCGGCACCGAGACGCTGTACATGCGCGACGTGCTGAACGCTCACCTGGCGATGAAGTGGTCGGAGGCGCGGGCGCTGCACCAGGGCTACTTCCCGCTGCTCGATCCCTATCGCGGCGGCGGCCAGCCGCTCGCCGGCAACCCCAACGCGGTGCCGTTCTATCCCACCAACGTCCTGCTGCTGTGGGCGTCGCCGATCTGGGCGCTGAACGCGCACTTCTGGATCCACCTGCTGCTCGCGCCGGCCGCGTGCTTCTGGATGGCGCGGCGCTGGGGCCTGGGGCGGGAGGCGGCCTGGGCGGCGGCGGTCTGCTACACGGGCTCCGGCTTCTACCTCTCCCACCTCTCCTTCTACAACCTGATCGCCGGGGCGACGCTGGCGCCCGCCCTGGTCGCCGCCTGCCTGGGGTTCGCGGCGCCGGGGGCGGGCGGCCGGGAACGGCGGGCGTGGTATGCCCTGGCTGCCGCCCTGCTGTGGGCGCTGCTGCTGCTCAGCGGCGACCCGCTGATGGCGGCGCTGGCGGCGGCACTGGCCGCGGCGGCGCTGGCGCTCCGCTGGCGGAGATGGGCCTGGCGAGCGGGGCCGGCGGACGGTGACGGACCGCTCCCGCGGTGGTGGCGCCGGCCCGCCTGGGGAGGGCTGGCGGGGCTGGCGGCGGCGTTCGCGTGCGGCACGCTGATCGCGCTGCCGCAGATCGTCGAGTTCCTGCGCATCCTGCCGGTCTCGTTCCGCGGCTTCCGCGGCTACACCGGCGGCGTGGCGACGATCGCCAGCTGGAACCCCGGCCAGATCGCCGAGTGGCTGCTGCCGACGCTGTTCGGCCGCCTCGACGTGCGCTTCGCCGGCACCTTCTGGGGCCAGCGCTTCTTCACCGGCGCTCCGCCCCTCTATCCCTCGCTCTATCCCGGGCTGCTCGCCCTGGCGCTGATCGCCGCCGCGGGCCTGCCAGCCGGCGATCCCGGCGATCGCGGCGATCGGGGTGATCAGCGCCAGGGCGCGCCGCCCCTGAGGGCCGCCGCCTGGTGGGCGTGGGGAGCCTGCGCGGCGGGCCTCTTCTGCTCGCTGGGGCGCTACAACCCGGCGATGGAGTGGCTCTTCGCGCGGCCGGGAGCGGGGGCGCTGCGCTATCCGGTCAAGTTCTGGCTGCCGGTGGCGGTGGGCGGCGCCCTGCTGTGCGGCATCGGTTTCGAGCGGCTGCTCGAGGCGGCGTCGGCCGGCCCCGCGGGCCGCCGGTTCCGCTGGACGCTGGCGGGGCTGGCGCTGGCGCTCGGCGCGCTCTGGGTCTTCCTCGGCCTGCTGCCGCGGCCCGCCACGCGGCTCCTGCGGGCGCTCATCCCGCCCGACCGGCCGCTGGCCTTCGTCGCCAACGAGCGGGTGCGCTGGGGCGGCCTCTGCCTGTTCTCGCTGATCATCCTCGCGGTGCTCGGGCTGCTCGCGCTGCGCATGGGGCGGTCGGCGCCCGCGAGCCGCGCCGCCTGGACCTGGGGCGGCCTGCTGCTCGCGGCGCACGCGGCGGCGCAGCTGTTCATGCTGCGGCCGCTCTACCCGACCGACGCGGTGACGCCCTACCGCGTGCCGCCGCCGGTCATCAGCTGGGTGCCGGCCGGCTTGACCGTGGTCAACCCCGACTTCGAGCACCTGTTCGGGCCGTCGGTCTTCGGCGCCGGCAAGTTCCCGTCGCAGTCGCTGAAGTGGCTCGAGCGCCGTGCCTTCTACGAGCTGTTCCCCTTCACCGGGCCGATATGGGACCGCCGCTACGAGCTCGAAGAGTCGCCCGAGGGGCTCGACACCTACCTCACCCGCCTGTCGCAAGGCAGCCTCAAGGGCGCCACCGACGAGGAGCGCCTGCGGCTGCTGGCCGCCTGGGGCGTCGGCCGGCTGGTGATCGAGCGCGCGCTCACGCCGCTGCCGTCGCACGCCCGGCTGCTGGCGGAGCTGCCGAGCTTCGGCCAGCAGGTCCGGGTCTACGAGGTGCTGGGGCGGTCGCCCGAGGCGTTCCTGGCGCGGCGCATCTGGTACGCGCCGCATCTCAATGCCGCCTACCGGATCATGAAGAGCGGGGACTTCGACCCCGAGCGGGACACGGTGATCGAGGGCAACGGGCCGCCACGCCCGTCGGCCGGCGGCACCGTGCGGGTGCTGCGCCGAGGACCGGAGAGGCTCGACCTCGACCTCGACGTCGGCCCCGGCGGCTCGCTGCTGGTGGTGCAGCGCGCGCTGCTGATCTACCGCGCCTCGATCGACGGGCGCCCGGCGCCGCCGCTGCAGGCTGCCAACCTGCATCGCAACGGCCTGCTGGTGCCGGCGGGGCGCCACCGCGTACGGATGTGGGTGGACCGCACCGTGTTCCACCGGTCGCTGGCGGCGGCGGCGCTCGGGCTGGCGGGTGCGGCGGCGCTGGCCTGCTGGGCCGGGTGGAGCGGGCGGGCCGGCCGCGCCGGCCGGGCCCGCGACGGCCCCCGGCAGCCGCCGGCCGCTGCTATAAGATGAGCGGCCTGTCATGGCCGAGGAGAGCGTGCCGAGCGGTGGGAGAGCGCCGGGGCCGGCCGGGCGCCCGGAACGCATGCCGCCGCCGCCGGCCGCAGCGCCGCGCGCGCTGCGCAAGGTACTGATCGCCAATCGCGGCGAGATCGCCGTGCGCATCGTGCGCGCCCTGCGCGAGCTGGGAATCCGCAGCGCCGTGATCTATTCCGAGCCCGACCGCCGTGGCCTGCCGGTGCTGCTGGCGGACGAGGCCCACCCGATCGGTCCGGCGCCGTCGCGCGACAGCTACCTGCGCGGCGAGGCCATCGTGCGCCTGGCGGTCGAGATCGGCGCCGACGCCATCCATCCCGGGTACGGCTTCCTCTCCGAGCGCGCGGAGTTCGCCCGCCTGTGCCAGGAGGCCGGCCTGGTGTTCATCGGTCCGTCGCCCGCGGCGATCGCGGCGATGGGCAGCAAGGTCGAGAGCCGCAGGCTGATGATCGCCGCCGGAGTGCCGGTGGTGCCGGGGGGGCAGGAGACGCTGCCGGACCTCGCGGCGGCGCAGGGCGCGGCGGCGGAGATCGGCTACCCGGTGATGCTCAAGGCGGCCGCCGGCGGCGGCGGCAAGGGCATGCGGATGGTGGCACGGCCGGCCGACCTCGCCGCCGCCTACCGCGCCGCCCGCTCCGAGGCGGCGGCCAGCTTCGGCGACGACGCCGTCTACGTCGAGAAGCTGATCGTCGACCCGCGGCACGTCGAGATCCAGGTCATGGGCGACCTCCATGGGCGGGTCGTGTCGCTCGGCGAGCGCGAGTGCTCGCTGCAACGGCGCCACCAGAAGGTCGTCGAAGAGGCACCTTCTCCGGCGGTCACGGCCGAGCTGCGGCGGCGCATGGGCGCGGCGGCGGTCGCCGCCGCCGGCGCCGTCGGCTACAGCAACGCTGGCACCGTCGAGTTCCTGCTCGACGCCGAGGGGCGCTTCTTCTTCCTCGAGATGAACACCCGCCTGCAGGTCGAGCACCCGGTGACCGAGCTGGTGACCGGCATCGACCTGGTGGCGGCGCAGATCCGCGTCGCCGCCGGCGAGCCGCTCGGCCGCGAGTTCGACGACGTGACTCCGCGCGGTCACGCCATCGAGGTGCGGCTCTACGCCGAGGACCCCTTCCAGCGCTTCGCGCCGTCGCCCGGCCGCATCGCGCTGCTGCGCCTGCCCGAGGGGCCGGGGATCCGCAACGACAGCGGCGTCTACGAGGGCTCCGAGGTGTCGATCCACTACGACCCGATGCTCGCCAAGTTGAGCGTCTGGGCGGCCGACCGCGAGCGGGCGCTGGCGCGGCTCGGCCGGGCGCTGGCGGAGCTCCGGATCGAGGGCATCCGCACCACCGCGCCGCTCTACCGCGCGCTGCTCGCCGACGCCGACTTCCGCGCCGGCCGCCTGGACGTCGGCATGCTCGACCGCAAGCTGGCGTCCGGCGCCCTGCGCGCCGTCGAGTCGAGCCAGGCCGCGACGCTGCCGGACCTGCCGCTGCTGGCGGCGGCGATCGCCCACTACGAGCGGGCGCGGCGCACCGCGGCGGTGGTTCCCGGCGCGGTGGGCACGGTGGGCGCGGCGGGCGGCGCGGGCGGCGCGGGCGGTGGCAGGCGCCAGCGCTGGGCGGCAGCCGGGCGGCGGGAGGCGGTGCGGGGCGGACCATGGAGCTGATCGTCCGCCGGCAGGGCGCCGAGGGCTACGAACGGTTGCGCATCGATCGCGCCGGCGGCGGCTACGAGGTGGCGATCGGCGAGCGCGCCTACCAGGTCGACGCCGCGCGCCTGCGCGAAGGGCTCTACAGCCTGCGGGTCGGCGGCGCCCAGCACGAGGTGACGGTGCGGCGGCGCGACGACGGCTCCTACCTGGTCAGCGACGCGCAGGGCGACGCGGTCGTGGAGGTGGCCGATCCGCTGACCCACCTGGCCGCCCAGGGCGCCGGAGTGCGGGGCGGCCGGCGGCGCCAGCGCGTCACCGCCTACATGCCGGGGCGCGTCGTGGCGCTGCTGGCGGCCGAGGGGGAGGCGGTCAAGGCCGGCCAGGGAGTGCTGGTGCTCGAGGCGATGAAGATGCAGAACGAGATCCTGGCCGAGCACGACGGCACCGTCACCCGCATCCTGGTCCAGCCGGGCCAGTCGGTGGACGGCGGCGAGCCGCTGTTCGAGCTCGAGTGAGCGATCCCGGCTCGTCCGGTCCGAGCGGACCCTCCGATCGGGGCGGGACGATCGGGCCCGCGGCCGCCGGAGCGGAGAGACCGCCGGCGGGGGCCGTCGCGGTGCGCGGAACGGCCGCGCGGCGGGTTGCCGGGCTGCTGCTGCTCGCCGCTTTCGCCGCGCTGTGCGCCCACGGCCTGCGCTGGGACAGCCCGACCGTCGACGAGTTCGCCCACCTGCCTGCCGGCTACTATTACCTGAAGACCGGCAACTTCGAGCTCTACGACCTGAATCCGCCGCTGCCGCGGGTGCTCAGCGCGCTGCCGCTGCTCGCCCTGGCGCCGCGGATCGACACCGCCGTGCGGCTGCGCGACAACGGCTGGTATCCTTGGGTCTTCGCCACCGACTTCATGCGCCGCAACCGCGAGCGCTTCGACCGCATCTTCCTGCTCGGGCGCCTGCCGGTGGTCGGCCTCGGCGTGGCGCTGGGGCTGCTGGTCTGGCACTGGGCCCGCCGCCTCCACGGCGACGAGGCCGGCCTGGTCGCGCTCGCGGCCTGCGCCTTCTGCCCCAGCCTCATCGCCCACGCCCATCTCGCCACGACCGACGTCGCCTTCGCCCTCGCGGCGACCGGCGCGCTCTACCTCGCGCAACGCTGGCTCGAGCGCCCGCGCCTGCTCGCCCTCCTCGCCGCCGGCGCGGCCCTCGGCCTCGCCCAGCTCACCAAGTTCAGCGCCGTCCTGCTCTACCCGGTCCTGCTGCTGCTCGCCGTCGCGGCCCTGGTCCGCGGCGAGCGCTTCCCATTGGGCGACCGATCGGATGTCGCCGGCGACCGCCGCCGCCGATCCCGCGCCGCCGAGCTGGCCTGGAGCCTGGCCTCGCTGGCGGCGCTCGGACTGGTCAGCCTGGCGGTGCTGGATGCCGGATACCTCTTTCAAGGCGTGGGCTCGGCCGTGGGCAGCTTTCACTTCCGCAGCCGGCTGATGCAGGCGCTGGCCGCCGCCCTGCCGCGCGGCCTCCCGCTGCCGCTCCCGACCCCTTACCTGCACGGCTTCGACTCCCTCCAGCTGATCAACGACCAGGGCGAGTTCCCGACCTGGTTCTGCGGCCGCTGGCTGCCCCAGGGAACCTGGCTCTACTACCCGGTGACCCTGCTGCTGAAGACGCCGCTGCCGCTCCTGGCCGCCTGGCTCGTGGCGCCCTTCGCGCGCCTGCCGCGGCCCCCGGACGACGCCGGCCGCCGCCGGCACGAGGAGTTCCTCTGGCTGCCGGCCGTGGTGCTCCTGGCCGTCTTCTCCCTGGGATCGAAGGTCGGCTACGGCATCCGCTACCTGCTGCCGATCGTTCCCCTGGCCTGCATCTACAGCAGCCGCCTCGTGCCCTGGGTCCGCACCCGCGGCCGGGCGGTAAGGGCGGCGGCCCTGGCGCTGCTCCTGATCTATCCCGCCTCGGCGCTCCTCGCGACGCCCGACACCATCGCCTACTTCAATCCCCTGGCCGTGGGCGGCGGCGACCGCTACCTCCTGGATTCCAACCTCGACTGGGGCCAAGGCTTGAAGCGCCTCCATGCCTACCTCGACCGCGAGAACCTCCCGGGCATCCCCCTCGCCTACTTCGGCCACGTCGATCCCTCCATCTACGGCATCCGCTGGCGCTTCCCCGACCCGACCCATCCCGGCCCCGCCGTCGTCAGCGCCAACTTCGCGCACGGCTACCCCTACGTCACCAACGTCAACGGCCACATCGTGTCCGTCCCGGCCGGCGCCTTCAGCTGGATCCAAAATCACCCGCGCCGGGCGGACATCGGGGGTGGGCTCTACCTTTACGAGATCGGTGCCGACGCAGTGCGCCGATAGCGAGATCTGATGGCCGGAAGCGGATTGAAAGATTGCTGACAAGCCGATACGTCTCGCCACATGAGAATAACCATCCGGGTGGACCAGCATCTGGTTGCCGAAGCCAAGCAGCACGCGGCTCGCACCGATCTCGCCTTTTTCCGGCGGGAGAAGCCCGGCCAGGGCGCACCGGCCGGGCCTGTGAACAACGAGAGCGCGACGTGGACTCCACCACGTCGGACCTTTCATTGCTCGCCGGCGCTTGCTTCTTTGGAGATGCACCGGCGGGCCTCGTGAGCGAGGTTTACCGCCATGTCGAAGTGCACGCCAAATCTCCCCCCGGCCAAGTTCCTTCGTCCGTGCCATTGACAGCCTCTCGGCACCGTAGTAGTCTCTCACTTACAATCACGTTCAGGAGGTAAGTTCAGCCGCTTTCGCCTCGCCGTTGCTCTCCGGAATCTTTGCGGGCTCCGATAGGAGAAGACTATGAGCAAGAAGAAAAGTGACCCGGACAAGATCAGCCGTTACAGCGCGTCGGTCCTCGGCCTGGGTATCGGCGAAGTGCATAAAACGACGATTCATAAGGACGGTTCTACCTACTCCGGAAAGGGTACCACCAAGAGCGCCGCCGACAAGGCCGCTGGTGACAAATACCGCAAGGGCAACAAGGACCGTTAGCCTCGTGAGAGAAGCCGAGCCTGCACCTCGCTCTCCTCCAAGGAGAAATTCAGTCTTCTCGGCGGGCAACGACTCCTCGCCGCCGAGACCGTTGACTATACCGACGAAGCCGGAGCAGAGTCAGGGATTCGCCAAGACGCCCAGAAGAATATTGCGGCCGCCCAGGAACAGCAAGCTGGTTCATCAAAGCGCCGGCCTGGCGCTGGCTGTGTTTTGGCCCTCTTCCTGATTGTTCCGACGCTTCTTGCTCTATCCATCGGACTACTGAGGTGAGTTTCGGCGTCTCCCATAATGAGCGGAGAGGAGATCATGGCTGATCATTGCTATGTTGCGGGTTGTCCCAACATTTCCAATGGAGACTGCGCGAGCTGTGGAGGCCGGTTTGTCGCCGACACGCGCGCCGGACGGTCACCGCTCCTGAAACGCGGCTTCACCTCTAACGAGATCGGCGCCGATTCAGCTCACGGACGGCGAGATCTGGTGTCGGAGCCCGGCTTGACATACTGATGCCATGCTGATATGTCTTGATGCATGAGGACGACCATCCGATTGGACGACCATCTGTTTGCCGAGGCCAAGCAGCGCGCTGCTCGCAGCGGGCTCACGCTCACTGCCGTGATTGAGCAAGCGTTGCGCGAGAGCTTCGGCCGCCGGGAGCGCCGTGAGAAGAAGCCCGTCACGCTGCCATCGTGGGGGGAGGGTTGGGTCTTGCCAGGGGTCGACCTCGATGATTCCGCCTCGTTGCTCGACCTGATGGAGCGCGAGGATGCTCCTCCCTGACGTCAACGTCCTGGTCTATGCGCATCGCCAGGACGGTCCCGAGTACCCCCTCTATCGCGCTTGGCTGGAAGAGTTGGTACGCGCCGACGCGGCGTTCGGCATGGCCGACATCGTCCTGAGTGGCTTCTTGCGGATCGTAACCAACCCGCGGATCTTCGCCCGTCCCACTCCTGTCAAGCTTGCCGTCAGCTTCGCCGAGGAGCTGCGAGCGCAGCCGAACTGCGTCACGGTCGCACCCGGTCCGCGGCACTGGTCGATCTTCAGCCGCCTCTGCCTGGAGGCGGGCGCGAAAGGCAATCTCATTGCCGACGCCTATCTCGCCGCACTCGCCATCGAGTCAGGCAGCGAGTGGATCACCTCCGACCGCGGCTTCAGCCGGTTCCCGGGCTTGCGCTGGCGCCATCCCCTGGCTTGATCGGCGTCGCGCCGCGGTGGGGGCGGTCCCATCGGCGGTGCATCCAGAGCCACATCTCGGGGTGGTCGCGGATCTCCCGCTCGATGATTTCCAGATAGCGGCGGGTAAGAGCGGCGACCGCCGCCGCGTCCTCGCCGCCGGAGCCGATCTCGCCGCTCGCCGCAGCGTGATCTGTGCCGCCGGCTTCCGCTCCGGCCGCTCCCGCCTCCTCCGGCAGGATGGGGGGACGGATGACCAGGCGGTAGCGGCCGCCGGGCTGCGGGTAGGCGAAGACCGGCACCACGGGGCAGCCGTCGCGCATGGAGAGGCGGGCGAGGACGGGGGTGGTGAGAGCGGGGTGGCCGAAGAAGGGGACCAGGATGCCTTCCCGCTCCTGCACTCTCTGGTCGGGCAGGATGCCGACGCGGCCGCCGGCTCGGACGACCTGCAGCATGCGGCGGGCGGCGCCGCGCTTGGAGATGACGGCGTAGCCGAGGCCGCGGCGCAGGCGCGAGAGCTCGCGATCGAGGTGGGGGTTGTCGGCGGGGCGGGCGACGGTGTGGATGACGCCGCGGTAGAGGCCGATCGGGCGCCCCGAGATCTCCCAGTAGCCGTGATGGGCGCCGAGCAGGAAGACGCCGCGGCCCAGGCGCTCGGCGCGGTCGAGGTGCTCCCACCCCTCGTAGCTGAAGCGGCGGCAGAGCTCGACGGCGTCGAAGCGTTCCGAGGAGATGAGATCGAAGAGGGCGGCGCCGAAGTGGCGGAAGCAGGCGGCCACCAGCCGGCGGCGCTCCGCGGCGGCGAGAGCGGGGAAGGCGAGAGCCAGGTTGGCGGCGGCCACCTCGCGGTGACGCCGGTCGAGGCGGCAGGCGAGGCCGCCGAGGGCGGTGCCGAGCGGCCGCGCGGCGGCGTGAGGCAGGGCTCGGACGATCCCCTTGAACGCCAGGTAGGCGCCGTATTCCAGGCGGTGCCGCAGCGGGGCGTGCTTCACCGGCGGTCTCGATCTTCAGGCACCCTGCCTGCGAACCACCGGCCGCGGCTGGCGTACCCGGCGCGCTTCACCGCCTGCCTCGGCAGACGGTCACCGCCGCGAACCGCCGCCAGCCCCGGGAGGATGGGGGCCGGCGCCTGATCCGGCGAGGAGGCGGTCGGCGGCGGCGTCGAGCCAGGTCCAGAACGCCGGCTCCGGCTCGGTGGCGACCGGCAGCTCGGCGAGCGGCGCCGCCAGGCGGCCCAGGAGCTTGACGCGATCCTTGGAAGTGACCAGCACGGCCGCGGCGCCGCTGGCCGCGGCCCGCGCCGCGATCCGGGACAGGCTGGCTTCCGGGAAGGCGTGGTGGTCGGGGAACCGCAGCTCGTCCATGACGGCGAAGTCTAGCTCGCGGACCGTGGCGACGAACTGCTCCGGGCGGGCGATGGCGCTGACCAGCAGGACCCTGCTGCCGGCGGCCAGCGGCACGATGCCGGCCGGGCCGTGAAGGACCGCCGCGCCGGCGCGCAGCGCGCAGGCGAAGCCCGGGCCGGTGAAACCGTAGGGCCGCAGCGCCGCCGCCAGCGCCGCCCCGGGGCTCGCCGCCCCGGCCGCTGCCGCCGTGCCGGTGAGCAGCGCGGCATCGGCCCGTTCCGCCGCCGCGAGGGGCTCGCGCAGGCGGCCACCCGGCCACAGCCGGCCGCCGCCGAAGGGATCGACGGCGGGGAAGGCGAGGAGATCGAGGTCGCGGTGGAGGGCGAGGTGGGAGAAGCCGTCGTCGAGCAGGAAGAGATCGGGTGCGGGGCGCAGGCGGGCGAGGGCTTCCAGGCCGGCGCGATGCCGGTCGGCGCCGACCACGATCGCGACTCCGGGCAGCTCGCCGGCGAGCAGCACCGGCTCGTCCCCGGCCTCCCCCGGCGCCAGCAGCGGCCCGTCGCCGCGGCTCACGATGCGCACTCCGCCGCCGCCGCGGCGGCCGTAGCCACGCGACAGGATGCAGACGGCCAGGCCCCGCTGCCGCAGGTGGGCGGCCACGGCGGCGACCAGCGGGGTCTTGCCGCTCCCGCCCCAGTGCAGATTGCCGACGCTGATCACCGGCAGCGGCAGGCGGCGGGCGCGCTTGCGGTACCAGCGCCGGCGCAGGCGATGGGCCGCGGCATAGAGGCGCTGCCAGGGCGAGTCGGCGGGCGGCGGTTGACCCGGTGAGATCTGGATGCCGGCGGCGACGGCGGTGTCCATCGGCATCAGCCGCCGCCGGATTCCGCCGCCACGTCCGGGCCCGAGCCGGGAGCGATCCTGGCGAGGATGGGGGCGAGCATCTCGAGAGTGCGAGCCAGCGCGCCGCGGTTCTCCATCATGAGGGCGGCGGCACGCTCTCCCTGGGCGCGGGCGGCGGTCGGGTCGGCGAGCCACTCTCCCCAGACCCGGCCGAGGTCGGCGCCATCCGCGACCCGCCGCCAGGCGCCGGCGGCGTCGAAGCGCTCCGCCATGTCGCGGAAGTTCTGCATCGACGGGCCGACCGCGATGGGGATGCCGTAGCGCGCGGCCTCGAGTGGGTTGTGGCCGCCGGTCCCGACCAAGGTGCCGCCGATGAAAGCCGCGGCCGCCTGCCGGAAGAGGGACGCCAGCTCGCCCATGCTGTCGAGCAGCAGCACGTCGGGGGGGCAGTCGGCCGCTCCGCCGGTCGCATCGGCACCGGCCTCCGGCGCCGGCAGGCGGCTGCGCCTCACCACCGTCTGGCCGCTCGCCGCGAGCAGGCGCTCGACCTCGTCCCAGCGCTCCGGATGGCGCGGCGCGAGCACCAGGAGGGCGCTCCGGCCGCCTCCCAGGGCGGCGAAGGCCGCGAGCACCTGCTCGTCTTCGCCGGGCATGGTGGAGCCGGCGACGACCACCGGCCGGCTGCCGGCCAGGCGGTCCAGGGTCGCGGCGAGATCGGGGTTGGCGCGCGGCTCGGGAGTCTCGAACTTGAGGTTGCCGGTGACGGTGAGGCGGGCGGGGTCGACCCCGAGGGCCTGCAAGCGGCCGCGGTCCTCGGCGCTCTGAACTCCGAAGCGCTCGATGCCCGAGAAGAGGAACCGCGCCAGCGGCCGGACCTGCCGCATGCGGCGGAAGCTGCGGTCGCCCACCCGGCCGTTGATCACCGCCACCGGCAGGGCATGCCGGCGCGCCTCGCGCAGCAGCAGCGGCCAGTAGTCTCCTTCCACCAGCACCAGCGCCGCCGGGGTGAAGCGGCGCCAGAAGCGCGCCACCGCCGGGCGGAGGTCGAATGGGAGGTAGGCGACCCGTGCCCGGCCGGCGAAGGCCCGGCGCGCGAGCGCCTGGCCGGTCGGGGTCACGGTGGTGATCAGCAGCGGCAGCTCGGGCGGCAGCGCCCGCACCAGGGTGGCCGCGACGCCCACCTCTCCCACCGACACCGCGTGCAGCCAGAGGCCTCCAGCCGCCGCGCCGTCGTCCAGCTCGCCGCCGGAGCCGGCGCCGCCGAGGCGGCCGGCCAGGGTCGGCAGGTAGTGCCGGCCGCGCCGCGCGAGCAGAAACGGCCCGGCGGTCAGCAGCGCCAGGCCGAGTCCTACCTCGTAGACCAGCCAGAGCAGGGATCTCATCCGGCGACGAAGTATAATCAGCTGCCGGCGACGCGGGGCGGAGTCCGGCGGGTCACCTCTGGGAATCGCACTGCGGGCGGGACGCATCCCGCGCCTGGCGGCGGTCCCGGGCCGCACCCGTCGTACCCTCCACCGAGACCTCGGCCTACGAACGATGGACCGCTTTGGACGCAGCTTGCTGGACCTGCGGCGCCGCCGGCGCGATCCGCGCGCGGCCGCTCCGCCCGCGACCGACCCGGCGGACCCGGCGGGCACTGCGGGGGAGCTCGGCTCGGCTGGCGACCCGGCTTGTTCAGCCGGCACGGCTGGCGGCTCGGCCGGCGTGACCGTCTCGGCCGACTCGGCAGGGCCGGCGGGCGCGGCCGGCAGCCCAGCCGACCTGCCCGGCTCGGACGCGGCCGGCGGGCCGGAACCGGTAGACGATGACCGGAGCACCCCCGTATACCGTGGTGAGATGATCGAGCTCGTCTACTCCCGACGCCAGAGCCGCCAAGCAGCGCCCTGGGTCGAGGCCTCGGACCGCGAGCTGCTGTTCGCGCTCCGCGAGGGCGACGAGGCGGCGCTCGACGAGCTCATCGGCCGCAAGACGAAGCCCCTCCTGCAGCTGGTCACCCGCATCCTCGGCGATCTCGAGGAGGCGCGGGACGTGGTGCAGGTGACCTTCTTCAAGGTCTGGGAGAACCGCGCCAAGTTCGACGAGCGCTGGAGCCCCAACACCTGGATCTATCGCATCGCGAGCAACCTGGCCATCGACCACCTACGCTCCCGCCGCAGCCGCGAGCGCAGCCAGGAGCCGGTGCGGCAGCACCTCCGCCAGGTCGCCGACGGCCGCGCCCACCGCGACCTGTCGCGCCTGCAGCAGGGCGAGGTGGCCGCCATCTTCCGCGAGCTGGCCGGCGCGCTGTCCGAGAAGCAGCGCATGGTCTTCCTGATGCGCGAGGTCGAGGGCCTGTCGTCGCCCGAGGTCGCCGGCATCCTGGGCTGCCGCGAATCGACGGTTCGGAACCACCTCTTCAATGCCCGCAAGTACCTGCGCGGCGAGCTGCTACGGCGCTATCCGGAGTACGCGGCCAACTTCGCCAGCGTCTCCGCGCCGGCCGCCGCCGCCGCCGCGGGCCACCAGTCAATCCCCCAAGCGTCCCCGGCGTCCCCGACGAAGGAGCGGCCATGAGCTGCCCCGACTGGCGCCGGCTGGACCCGGCCGCCCGCGATGCCTCCGGCGCGCTTCATGGCGCCGCCGACGCGCTCGACGCCGTCCATGCCGTCCACTGGCAACAGGCGCTCAGCCACCTCGACAGCGGCTGCCCTCACTGCTGGCGCGAGGCGCTCGCCGTCGATCCGACGCTGGTCTTCCGCCGGCTGCCGGCGCCGGAGCTGTCTCCCGCGCAGGAGGCCGAAGAGGTCGAGGCCGCGCGCCTCGCGGTGGCGGCCATGCGCACCGCCAGCCGCCTGGATGCCGCCGCCGGCGGCCGTCGTGATGGCCGCCGCGGCAAGGCGAACGGGTTGCCGCGGCGCTGGCAGGAGTGGCGGGACGGGCGGGACTGGCGGCAGACGAAGTCGGCGCTCGCCCTGCGCCGCTTGCCGGCGATCCGCTCCTTGCCCTCTCACCATGTCCATCCGGCGCGGTGGGCGCTGGCGGCAGGGCTGACGGCGATGGCGCTGGTCTACGGCTCCGGCCACGGCTGGCGTCCCACGACGGCGGCGACGGCCGCCGCTGCTGCTGCCCCGGCTGCTCCTGTTGGCGCGCTCGCCTCCGGCCGCTCTCCGGCTGCCTCCGAGAGCCCGGCTCCACGGATGATGCCGCCGGGCTGGGCCGCCGCGGCCGGGATCCAACCGGCGTCGTCGCGGCCCTCGATCGAGGGGCTGAGCCGGCCCGAGGCGCGGGTCTACCAGATCGACAGCCCGCACATGTCGGTGGTGATGATCGTGGACGGCAAGCTCGATGTCTGAGCTCGCGTCGCGTCCACGGCCCAGCTGGAGTCGGCTTGGGGCATCTTCCCGGTGGCGGTAGTGGGCCAGCCAGTTCGGCAGGAAGGAACTGACCCACCACCCCGGCGGCCGTTCGTTTGAGCCGGCTCCGCGGTCGCGATAGACTTCCGAGTTTCTGATGGTACCCGTGCGCCGCCTCGTCGCGATCGTTGCGGTCATCGCGAGCGTTCTCTGGACCTACGGTCCAGCGGCGCCGCTGACCGCCCAGCCGGGCCAGCAACCGCGCGACAACGCCGAGCTGGTCCTGCACGCCTACACCCTGCGCTACCAGCAGGCGCTCGAGGCCATCCCGCTGATCCAGCCGCTGCTTACCGGCCGCGGCACCCTCGAGCTGCAGCCGGGCGGCAACACGCTGGTCATCCGCGACACCGCCGCGGCGCTCGCCCGCATCGTGCCGGTGCTGCACGGCTTCGACCATCCTTCGCAGCCGCTCAAGGTCGAGATCCTGATCGTGCGCGCCAGCCGCGCGGTGGTCTCGCCGCAGGTGAGTCGTTCCGACCTGCCGGAGTCCCTGACCCGCCGGCTGCGCGAGCTGCTGCCGTACGAGATCTACGAGCTGCAGGCCCAGGCGCAGCTGGGCTCGCAGGAGGGGCAGGCGGTCGCCTACGAGCTCGGGGACGACTACGTCGTCAGCTTCCGTCTCGGCACGTTGATGGAGGCGAAGCGCATCCGGCTCGCCAACTTCGAGGTCAGCCGGCGCGCCGGCAAGAGCAAGGCGACCGTGCCGCTGGTCCACACCAGCCTGAACCTCTGCCTGGACCAGACGATGAGCCTCGGCCTGGCGCGCAGCGAGGGCAGCCGCGACGCGCTGATCATCGTCGTCACGGTGCGCCACGGCGATCCCCGCCCGCGAGGGGAGCCCTGATGCAGTTCCAGGTCAGGGTCGGAACGCCCGAGGGCCGCGTTCTCGAGCAGACCTTCGTCGCCAGCGACGAGCCGGCGTTGCTGACCGAGCTGGGCAAGCTCGGCTATCACGTCTTCGAGGTGCGGCGGCGCGGCTTGCCGCGCAAGCTCGGGGCGGCGGGGATCTTCGGCCGGCGCCGGAAGCCGATCCCGATCCAGGAGTTCATGGTCTGGAACCGCGAGCTGGCGGCCCTGCTCAAGGCGGGCCTGCCGCTGCTGCAGGCCATGGACATGATGCTCGAGCGGATGGAGAACCAGCACTTCAAGGCGGTGCTCACCGACATCCGCGACCGGGTCAAGAGCGGCCAGGACCTGTCCGAGGCGTTCGAGGAGCACGGCGAGCTCTTCCCCCGCCTGTTCCCCTCGACGCTGAAGGCCGGCGAGAAGAGCGGCGAGCTCGAGCAGGTGATCCGCCGCTTCATCCGCTACCTCAAGCTGGTGATGGACGCGCGCCGGCGGGTGATCACGGCGCTGGTCTACCCGGTGGTGCTGATGTGCCTGTCGATCGTCATGATCAGCGTGATGATGGTCTACGTGGTGCCGAAGATCACCGTGTTCTTCGAGAACCTGGAGGTGCAGCTGCCGCTGATGACGCGGATGCTGATCGCCGTCTCCGGCTTCGCGCACCGCAACGTCGTCTGGCTGGCGCTCGGCGTCGTGGGCGGCGCCGCCGCCTTCCGCGCCTGGAACCGCACCGAGGCGGGCCGGCTGTGGCTGGACCGCGCCAAGCTCAAGCTGCCGTTCCTCGGCCCGGTGCTGCACCGCTTCGCCATCACCGAGCTCTGCCGCTCGCTCGCCACCCTGCTCTCCGGCGGCATCCCGCTGGTGCCGGCGCTCGAGATCGCGACCGACGCGGTCGGCAACCTCGAGGTCCGCCAGGCGATCGCGCCGCAGATCCAGCTGGTGCGGGAGGGCAAGCCCTTCCACGAGGCCCTCGAGCGCAGCGGCGTCTTCTTCGAGATGTCGATCGACATGATCAAGGTGGGCGAGGCCACCGGCTCGCTCGACGAGATGCTGACCAGCGTCGCCGACTTCTTGGACGAGCAGATCGAGACCCGCATGGGGCGCATCCTGACGCTGATCGAGCCGATGATGCTGGTGTTCATGGGCATCATCGTGTCGATGATCCTGGTGGCGATCTACCTGCCCCTGGTCAGCGCCCTGGGACAGAGCCAGTACTGATGCGGGCAAGGAGCTGTCGACGATGATCGCCATCAACGGCCACCCGGCCGCCGACGAAGACGCCGAGAAGGAAAGCGCGGAGCAGCTGCAGGCGCGCCTGGTCTCGGAGCGGCGCCAGGCCGAGGAGTTCGCGGCGCGCTACGGCCTCGAGTTCGTGGACATGACGCGGTTCCGGATCGACAACGACCTGTTCCGGCGGGTGCCCTTCGAGCTGATGCTGCGCTACGGCTTCATCCCCGAGGGGCAGCTCGACGGCCGCCTGTCGGTGGTCATGGCCGACCCGTCGAACGTGGTCAAGATCGACGAGCTCGAGCTGCTGCTCGGCCAGCCGGTCGAGGTCAAGGTGGGGGTGCGCTCGGCGATCGCCGAGATCCTGACCAAGTCGGAGAGCGCGCAGCGGGTCCTCGACGAGGCCAGCGAGGACTTCCGCATCCAGCTGGTGCAGGAGGACGAGGAAGGCGAGGAGGTGCTGTCGATCGACCGCATCACCGCCGACACCAGCCCGATCATCAAGCTGGTCGATTCGACCATGTTCAACGCCATCCAGCGCCGCGCGAGCGACATCCACATCGAGAGCCGCGACACCGAGGTGATCATCAAGTACCGCATCGACGGCGTCCTCTACCAGGCGATGGAGCCGATCGACAAGCGCCACCAGCAGACCATCATCAGCCGCATCAAGGTGATGTCGGAGCTCGACATCTCGGAGAAGCGCACTCCCCAGGACGGCCGCTTCAAGCTGCGGCTGCGGGGCCGCACCATCGACTTCCGCGTCTCGATCATGCCGTCGGTGCACGGCGAGGACTGCGTCATCCGCATCCTCGACAAGGAGTCGATGAACAAGGAGTTCAGCACCCTGCGGCTGGACATCCTCGGCTTCGACGACGAGACCCTGCGCAAGATCCGCAAGTTCATCCGCGAGCCGTACGGCATGGTGCTGGTCACCGGCCCGACCGGCTCCGGCAAGACGACGACGCTCTACGCCTGCCTGTCGGAGATCGTCTCCTCCGAGGACAAGATCCTCACCATCGAGGACCCGGTCGAGTACCAGCTGCGCGGCATCACCCAGATCCCGGTCAACGAGAAGAAGGGGCTGACCTTCGCGCGCGGCCTGCGCTCCATCCTGCGCCACGACCCGGACAAGATCATGGTCGGCGAGATCCGCGACGAGGAGACGGCGCAGATCGCCATCCAGTCGGCGCTCACCGGCCACCTGGTCTTCACCACCGTGCACGCCAACAACGTCGTCGACGTGCTCGGCCGCTTCCTCAACATGAACGTCGACCTGTACAACTTCGTCTCGGCGCTCAACTGCGTGCTGGCGCAGCGCCTGGTGCGCAAGATCTGCCCGCACTGCCGCCACGCGGTGAAGGCGACGCGGCAGCTGCTCGAGGAGAGCGGGCTCGATCCCGGGATCTACTCCGACTTCGTCTTCTACGAGGGGTCGGGCTGCATCGAGTGCAACGGCACCGGCTTCCATGGCCGCCTGGCGGTGTCCGAGCTGATGGACCTCTCGGACCACATCCGGGAGCTGATCCTCGACAAGCGGCCGGCGTCGGAGATCCGGCGCGCCGCCAAGGAAGAGGGCATGACATTCCTGCGCGAGTCGGCGCTCGAGCAGGTGCTGCGGGGAGTGACCACGCTTCGTGAGATCAATAAAGTCACCTTTGTGGAGTAGGCGGCTGCTGGGGTTCGCCCCGCTGCCCTCGCCGCCCCACGTCTTCGTGCTCGACGCGGCGCGGCTGCGTTACGGCCAGCTGGCCGTGGACCGCCAGGGCCTGCGGCTGCGCGCCTTCCGCCAGCTGGCGCTGCCGCCGGACTCCTTCCAGCACGGGCTGCTCGGCGGGCCGCTGCGCGATCCGGGCGCCCTCCGCGAGCTGGTCGGCGGCATCCTCGAGGGGGTCCCGGGCGGCGTCCGCGAAGCGTCGCTGGTGATCCCCGACGCCTGGCTGCGGGTCACCTACGCCGAGAGCGGCGACCTGCCGCGCGGCGGCGCCGCGCTCGACGAGGTGCTGCGCTGGAAGCTGCGGCGCCTGGTGCCCTTCCGGGTCGACGAGCTGCGCATCGGCGCCGCCGAGGTCTCGCCGCTGCCCGGGCAGGAGGAGCCGCGGCGGCTGCTGATGGGCTTCGCGATCGAGCAGCTGCTGGCACAGATCGAGGATGCGTTCACCGCGCACGGGGTCCGCCTGGGGCAGATCTCGAACGTCAGCCTGTCGCTGCTCGACGCCCTCGGCGGGGGGGACGCGCGAGGGCCGGCGGCGTCCCAGCGCGGCCGCTCCTCGTTCCTGGCGCTGACGCTGGTCGAGGAGGACGGCTACACGCTGATCCTGGCGCGCCGCGGCGAGCCGGTGCTGCACCGCTACAAGGCCACGGCCGGCGGCGCCGCCGACACCGCTCCGGGCGGGTCGGTCGTGCGCGACCTGCGGCTCACCCGGAACTTCCTCGACGAGCACTTCCCGGGCTCGGCGCTCGAGACGGTGCTGCTGCTGGCGCCGGCGCCGCTCGAGCCGCTGTGGCTGGACCGGTTGCAGCAGGGCCTCGGGCGGCGGGCGGCGGTGGTGGACAGCGCGGCGCTGCCGCCGCTGCGCAGCGAGGCCCCGCGGGCGCTGCCGCCCTGGCGGGAGCTGGCGCCGATGGTCGGCGCGGCGCGGCGGATGATCGCATGACGCTGCCACCGTTCGACGGACCGCGGGCGCGGCAGGCGACCGCCACCCTCAACGGCGAGCCTGCCGTAGGCGGCTCAGCCGCCGGCGCTCTCGACGCTCCCGGTGCTCTCGACGCTCCCGGCACTTTCGGTGCTCCCGGCGCTCCCGGCACTCCCGGAGCTCCTGGGTTCCCGGGCGCGCCGGCCGCACCGGGCGCGCCGGCCGCGCCGCCGCCGCCGCGCGCCCAGCCGGCGGTTGGCGAGGTCGAGCCGCTCAACCTGGCCAGGCGGCCGTTCGTCAACACTCGGCCGGTAGAACGGGTGGCTGCGATCCTCTGGGTGCTGGGCGTCGCCCTGCTGGCCTGGAACCTGAAGCTGTTCATGGGCTACCTCGGAAGCTCCCAGGCCACCCGCGGCAAACTCGCCACCCTCGAGCGCGACATCGCGCAGGAGCAGAGCGCCAACGCGGAGCTGCGCGGGCAGGTCGGCAGGCTGGGGCTCGAGCAGGAGAACCGCGAGGTGACCTTCCTCAACCGCAAGATCGACGAGCGCACCTTCTCGTGGAGCCTGCTCTTCGAGCGCATGGCCGAGGTGCTTCCCGACGAGGTGCGGCTGCTGCGGCTCAAGCCGAGCAACGTGGTGCAGCGGGAGATCGGACTGGGGGCGCGCCCCTCGGCGCGCGAGCTCAACCCGCCGCCGGTCCTCTTGTCGCTGCACTGCGAGGCCAAGGACGACGAAGCGCTGCTGCGCTTCGTAGACAATTTGTTCGCGCATCCCGCCTTCTCCGAGCCGAACCTGGAGAACGAGGACCGCCTGGACAGCGGCTTGCTGAGATTCGACCTCACAGTGCAGTACCAGCCGAACGCGCCGGCCGCCCAGACCGGGGTCGGGACGCGGACGACGCGGACGGCGCGCCCGGCGCGGCCGGGGCGGAAGCTGGAGACCTTGCGCACCCTGCCCGGGACGCAGACCCCGGCGCCACAGGCGCCGCAGGCGCCGCAGGGGAATGCCGCGGCTCCGCCCGCCGCCGCCGGCTCGCCGGCCGGCTCCGGCCTGGTCCGGGTGGTGCCGCCGCCGCGGTGGCCCGGCACCGGCGGACCGCGAGGGCCGGCGACGCCCGGCGTGCCGGGGCGGCCGCGGACGCCGCCGCCGCCGCCGGCGCCGGGGGCCGGAGCCACGGGATTGGGAGACCGGCGATGATCGGCGCGCGCGGCGACATCTGGCGGCAGCGCCTGTGGGTGTGGGCGACCGCGCTGGCGTTCGTGGCCCTCAACGGCATCGGCCTGCTGGTCTACCTGTTCGCGTACTCCGACCGCGTCAAGACCCTCGAGCTCGACCTGCGCGACCAGGGCAAGCGGCTGGCCGACGTCCGCGCCGCGCGCCTGCACTCCGAGGACCTGCTCCGCCAGGCACGGGTCAACCGCGAGCGCATCCTGCAGCTCTACGACGAGCATTTCTCCACCCGCCGGCGGCGGCTGACCGGGGTGACGGCGGAGGTCAAGGACCTCGCCAAGCGCGCCGGCCTGGTGCCGCGCTCGATCACCTACCCGGAGGAGCAGATCCAGCAGTACGGCCTGATCAAGCGCTCGTTCATCTTCTCGGTCGACGGCACGTACACCGACCTGCGCAAGTTCATCAACCTGCTCGAGCTGTCGGACTCCTTCCTCACCCTCGAGGACGCCTCGCTGGCCGAGGAAGGGCAGCGCCGCGACGGCGCTAACCGCTCCGGCTTCTCGCCGCCGCCGGTGCCGCCGCCGCCGTCCCAGCCGCCGCCGTCGCAGCCGGCGCCGTCGCAGCCGGCGGCCGCGCCGCGGCCGGCGGCCGTGCCGGGGGCGGGGCCCGTACCCCCCGGGGCGCTGCGCATGGGGTTGACGATCTCGACGCTCTTCTCCCTCCAGGACCGGCCGCGGGACGTGCTGGCGCCGCTGCCCGGCGCCAACTCCGGCACCGGCACTGGCCCCGGCCCCGGCGGCAACGCCACCGCCGGCGACCGCACCGGCGGCCCCGGCACGCGGCGCCCGCCGGCCGGGAGGACCCCGCCGCCATGAAGCAGAGGCAGAAGGTGCTGCTGGGCGTGCTGGTGGTGCTGCTGCTGATCCTGGGCTGGGTCTACCTGGTCCCCGGCGGCGGCGACGACGCGGCGCCGGCGCGCGCGCCGGGCCGCACCGCCGGCGCGGTCGACCCCGATGCCGGCCTCGCCGCCGCGCCCGCGCGGCCAGCGGCCGGCGGCTTCGCCGTGGTGTCCGCCAGCGATGCCGCGCCGGGCGCCCCGCAGACCGTCGAGCCGCTGCGCCTGGCCGCCTTGAGCCGCACCCCTCCTGGCTTCATCACCGGCCGCGACCCCTGGCGCTTCGTCGAGCCGCCGCCGCCCCCGCCGCCGAAGCCTAAGGTGCCGTCGGCGGCGGAGCTGCGAGCGATGCGGGAAGCGGAGGAGGCCCGCCAGCGGCTGCTCGCGGAGCAGGCGCGGCTCCAGGCGATCGAGGATGCGAGGCCGAAGCCGCCGCCGTTCACCTGGTCCTATCTCGGCAACTTCGGTCCGCCCAGCCTGCGCATCGCCGTCTTCAGCGACGGGAAGCGGGTCTGGAACGCGCGCCAGGGCGAGACGCTGGAGAACAAGTTCATCGTGGCCCAGATCGGCTACGAGTCCGTGGACATTCGCTTCGTCGGGTTCCCCGACGTGCCCGCAGAGAGACTGGCGGTCAAGCACTAGCGCCGCTCGGAGGAACCACTCAAGATGCGACATTCGATGCTGCGGCTGCTGGTCCCCGTCTTGCTGGCGGCGCTGGTGGCCGGCTGCGCCGCCAACGCGAGCTTCCGCAAGGCGGAATCGGCCGAGGTCGCCGGCAACTGGGACGAGGCCGTGCTGCGCTACCTCGAGGCCCTCGACAACGACCCCGGCAACATCAAGTACCGGGCCGCGCTGCTGCGCGCCAAGATCAAGGCGTCGCAGGCGCACTTCGAGAAGGGCAAGCAGTTCGAGAAGGCGAACGTGCTGGAGCGGGCGCTGGTCGAGTACCAGCAGGCCGCCCAGCTCGACCCGACCAACCAGTACGCGGCGGCGCAGCTCGAGCACGTGCGCCGGGGGCTGATCGCCCAGCGCGAGAACCGCCCGAACGACACCATCGAGAAGATGAAGGAGAGGACGCGCGGCACGCGGCCGCAGCCGCCGATCCTCAATCCGCGCTCCACCCAGCCGATCTCGCTCGAGTTCCCGCAGCCGGTCTCGATCTTCCAGATCTACCGGGCGCTGGCGCAGGCGTTCGGCATCAACGTCCTGTTCGACCCCAACCTGAAGGACCAGGAGATCGCGATCGACCTCAAGGACGTCACCGCGCAGGCGGCGCTCGAGACGCTGATGCACGCCGCCGGGCACTTCTACAAGGTCATCGACGAGCACACCATCCTGATCGCCGCCGACACGCCGCAGAACCGCCGCACCTACGAGGACCTCGTCATCCAGACCTTCTTCCTCTCCAACGCGGAGGTCAAGGACATGACGACGATCCTGCGCAGCCTGATCGACGCCAAGAAGATCGCCACCAACGACCAGCTCAACGCCATCATCCTGCGCGACACCGCCGACAAGGTGAAGGTGGCCGAGAAGATCATCGAGACCAACGACAAGTCGAAGGCCGAGGTGGTGGTCGACGTCGAGCTGCTGCAGATCAACACCAACCGCATGACCGACCTCGGCCTGGCCCTGTCGCAGTACTCGATCGGGCAGTCGCTCGACACCGGCAACGCCCCCGCGGCCGGCAGCACCTCCGGCAGCGGCGGCGCCGCCGCCGCCACGGGCGGCGGCCTGCGGGTCTCCGAGATCCCGTTCCTGAACCAGAGCAACTGGATCCTGACCGTCCCGAACATCGTCTACAACTTCGCCAAGCAGGTCGGCGAGGCGCAGCTGCTCGCCAAGCCGCAGCTGCGCATCACCGAGGGCCAGAAGGCCAACCTGGTGATCGGCGACAAGATCCCGATCCCGCTGACCACCTTCAACACCTCGAACACCATCGGCGGGACGATCGTGCCGATCACCTCCTTCCAGTACCAGGACGTCGGCATCAAGATCGAGATCGAGCCGCGCGTCCACCACAACCAGGAGGTGACGCTCAAGGTCAAGATCGAGGTCAGCAACCTCGGCAGCAACGTCACCTTCAACGGCCAGACGCAGCCGACCATCAGCACGCGCACCTTCGACACCACCATCCGGCTGCAGGACGGCGAGACCAACCTGCTGGCCGGCCTGCTGCGCACCGACGACACCAAGAACAGCCAGGGCATCCCCGGGCTCTCCGATCTGCCGCTCATCGGCCGGCTGTTCTCGGACAAGACGCACACCAGCGCCCACACCGACGTCATCCTGACGCTGACGCCGCACATCATCCGCAACGCCCAGATCGCCGAGGAGGACCTGCTGCCGATCTGGGTCGGCACCGAGGCCAACGTCAGCTTCCGCGGCACCAGCACGCGGGTCGAGTCGGAGACCGAGGGCCCGTTCGAGGGCAACGAGGGCACCCCCGAGGAGATCCAGGACGCCATCCGGCGGCGCATCCAGCGGCTGCCGCGCGGCCTGCGCGACGAGGAGGGGGCGCAGCCGCAGCCGCCGGGAGGGCAGGCGCCGCCGGGCATCAACCTGACCCCGGCGACGCCGCCGAGCGACATCTTCAAGCCGACGGTGCCGGCGACGCCCACCCAGCCGCAGGCGCCGCAGAAGCCGCCGCCGCCTCCGCCGTCCGAGGGCGAGCCGCCGGCGGGCGGGGCGTCGTCCTCGGCACTGGGAGGGGAGGGCACGGCCCCGGCGGCCACCGCTGCGAAGGCAGCCGCGGCGGCCCCGGCGGCCAATGCGGCCCCGCCGGCCAATGCGGCCCCGGCGGCCAATGCGGCCAAGGCCGCGGTGGCACCGAGGCTGCAGGAGCAAGCATCGGCACCGGCGGGACCGGCCGCCGTAGCCGTGCGGGCCGCGTACCGGCAGGAGGATGCCGCGGCGGACCAGGGCGCGGCCGTGCGACTGTGGTTGCTGCCGCGCCGTCTCACCGTGGGCGCCGGCGACCGCTTCGAGGTCGCGGTGCAGGTGTCGGCCGACCGGCCGATCTCGCACCTGCCGCTCACCCTGGTCTTCGACCCGTCGCTGCTGGCGGTCGAAGCGGTGGCTCCCGGCGAGTTCCTGGGCGACACCGGCAAGGCGGAGATCCTGGCGGATTTCGGCCGTCCGGGCGAGGTCGTCGTGGGCGCGAGCCGGCTGGGCGACCAGGCCGGCGTCACCGGCGCCGGCACCCTGGTGCGGGTCACCTTCCGCGCGCTGACCGCCGGGTCGGCGCTGGTCGGCTTCGCCGGCCGCGAAGCGCTCGACGACGCCTTGCGGCCGGTGCTGCCGATCTCGGTCAAGCCGGCGCACGTCGAGGTGCAGGACCGCGGCGGCAATGGCGGCGGGGGCGGTGGGGGCGGGGGCGGCGGACACCGCCAGCCCGCAACTCCCGCGCCGCCGCCGGCAGCGACGGTGCCGCCGGCCGTCACGCCGCCGCCGCCCTCCGGGGCGGGGCCCGCGGACGGCGGCTGATGGTGGCGAGGATGGCGATGGCCCGACTGGATCGATGGCGTCGACGGCAGCGAGGGCAGCGAGGCTTCACGCTCGCCGAGCTGGTCATGGTGTGCGCCATCCTGGCCTCGCTGTCGCTGCTCGCCATGCCGGTGGTCAAGTACACCGCCAAGCGATCGAAAGAGATGGAGCTGCGGCAGGACCTCCGCGAAATGCGCGCCGCGATCGATCAGTACAAGCGCTTCTCCGACCAGGGCCTGCTGCCGGTCGATCTCGGCTCGGAGGGTTACCCGAAGGACCTGCAGTCCCTGGTCAAGGGCATCGAGCTGGTCGGGCAGGTCGACCGCAAGATGAAGTTCCTGCGCCGCGTCCCCTTCGATCCGATGACCGGCAAGCAGCGGTGGGGAGTGCGCAGCTTCCAGGACGAGCCCGAGTCGACGCAGACCGGCGGCGAGGACGTCTACGACGTCTACTCGCTGTCGTCGGGAGTCGGGCTCAACGGCATCCCCTATCGCAAATGGTGATCGAACACGGAGCGTCATCCATGGCCGCACGAGCAGCGGAAGCAGCAGTCAGGCGCGAGGACGCCGGGCCGGGTCCTCGGGCGGAGCAGGGCTTCACGCTGCTCGAGATGATCATCGTCGTGGCCATCATCGGCATCCTGGCCGCCATCGCCATGCCGAAGCTGAAGGACATGCCGATGCGCGCCAACGAGGTGGTGCTGAAGAGCAACCTGCACATGCTCCGCGACGTGATCGACCAGTACTACGGCGACAAGGGGCACTACCCTGCGTCGCTCGAGACCCTGGTCAAGGACGGCTACCTGCGCGCCGTCCCGGTCGATCCGATCACCAAGCGCAACGACACCTGGGTGCTGGTGCGCGAGGAGGCCGACCCCGACCACCCGCCGGACGACAGCGCGGACGCCGGCTCCGGCGACGACAACACCCCGGGAATCATCGACGTCCACTCGGGTTCGCCGAGGACGTCTTTCGCCGGCACCCCCTACGCGGAATGGTGACCTCGCGCACGTCCGGCGCCCGCCGCGGCGCTGCCGGTTACAGCCTGGTCATGGTGATCATGGCGGTGACCGTGCTCAACATCATGCTCGCCGCCGCGCTGCCGAAGTGGAGCGAGATGATCAAGCGCGACAAGGAGGAGGAGCTGATCTCGCGCGGCTGGCAGTACGCCGAGGCGATCCGCGTCTTCCAGCGGCGCTTCCAGCGCTTCCCGGTCAAGCTCGAGGAGCTGATCAAGGCGAAGCCGCGCTGCATCCGCCAGCTGTGGAAGGACCCGATGACCGCGAGCGGCGAATGGGCGCCGATCTTCCTGAACCAGGGATCGCCCATCCAACCGCCGGGCACCCCGAAGGCGCCGCCGTCGCAGGGGCTCGACCCCAACCAGCCGCAGATCACCGTCGGGCCGATCGTCGGCGTGAGGAGCCGAAGCCCCAGCAAGTCGCTGCTCGTCTTCTTCGGCCACGAGCGCTACGACGAGTGGGAGTTCCGCGTCGAGATGCTGACGCAGCCGGGGGGAGGCGGAGGAGGCGGAGGACCGCACCCTCCCAACCAGCGATTTGGTGGGGGCGGCGTGCCGGGCGTCGCCATCCCGACGCTCAGCACCCGCTGGCTGGGGCGGCCGATGCCGAGCTTCCGTGCCCCCCGGCGGCATCCTCCCTCCGGCCTGCCGGGCGGGCCGCCCGGGGCCCCGTCGAAGCCGGTCGGGTCGGTCATGGGTGGCGGCACCCTCGGCAAACCCTGATGATCAAGCTGCGCGTGCGGCGACTGCCGGCCGCGCACGGCCTGCCGCTGCCGGCGGCGGCGTCGGCCGGCAGCTCCGGGTTCGACCTGCGCGCGGCGCTCGCGGGCGAGGTGGTGCTGCGGCCGGGCGAGCGGCTGCTGGTGCCGACCGGCCTGGCGCTCGAGATCCCGCCGGGCTGGGAGGGGCAGGTGCGCCCCCGCAGCGGCCTCGCCCTGCGCCACGGCATCGGCATGGTCAACGCCCCCGGCACGATCGACAGCGACTACCGCGGCGAGGTGGGGGTGCTGCTGATCAACCTCGGGGCCGAGCCGTTCACCCTGCGGCGCGGCGACCGCATCGCCCAGCTGGTGATCGCGCGCGTCGAGAGCGTCGAGTGGGAGGAAGCGGAGGCGCTCGAGGGCAGCGACCGCGGCGAGGGCGGCTTCGGGTCGACGGGGGTCTGACGCCTCCTCCAAGGGGACTAAGATGAGCGTCATGACGAGTCTCCGGCGGCGAGCGGGTTGGCTGGTCCTGGCGGCGGCCCTGGCGATGACGGCGGGGCCCGCCGGGCTCGGGGCCAAGCCGCTCAACCCGAACGCGCCGAAGAAGCCACCGCCGTCGACGGAGAAGCCAAAGGGCGGTCCGGCTGCCCCCAGGCTGGCGCGGCGGGTGGTGGTGGTGAGCCTCGACGGTGCCGGCGCGGCGGAGCTGCAGCAGCTGTGGCGCGACGACCTGCTCGACGAGGGCGGCTTCGCGCGCTTCTTCCGCGAAGGCGAGGTGGCGTCGGCGCTGGTGCCGGTCGATCCGACCCTCGCCGCGCCCAACCACGTGAGCCTGGCGACCGGCGCGGCGCCGGACCGCACCGGCATCGTCGGCAACCACTTCCATCCGGCCGGGGCGCCGGACTTCGCCAAGGCGAGCGGGTTCGACTTCCCGATCGGCGCCGAGACCTTGTGGGAGGCGGCGCGGCGGCAGCGGAAGCGGGTCGCGGCGGTGGCCTGGCCGGGCATCGACGGCAGCGAGCCGCGGCTGCGCGCCGACGTCGGCTTCAGCTCCGCCGCCGGCGCGGAGCGCGATCCGCAGCTGCTGGTCCTCAAGCGCTCCGACTGGCAGGCGGCGGCAGCAGGGGCGGCGGGGGCGCCGCGGCTTGCCAGCCCCAGCCGGTCGCCGGTGCTCGGCGCCCACGTCGCTCTCGGCGGCGCCAGCGGGGTTGCCGCCGCCGAGTTCGACCTCTACGCGGTCGGCCGCACCGGCGACGGCCAGGAGAACTACGACTCGGTGGTGGTGGCGGCGAGCATCCCGGCGGGCGCGGCCGGGGGGGGCAAGGCCGGGGGCGCGCGGGCCGCCCGCGCGCCGAGCGTCGCGAACCTCGAGCAGAGCGAGCCGCTGGGCCAGGGACAGTGGGCGGAGGTGATCTTCCCGGATCGCGGCGGGCGCTCCGCCTGCTGGGTCAAGGTGCTGGCGCTCGACCCCGGGCTCGAGGAGGTGCGGCTCTACTTCACCGGCACCTACCGCCTCCAGGCCTACCCGGCGGATTACGCCAAGGACCTCGCGGAGAGCAACCTCTTCTGGCCCGGGCCGCCGGACGACCGGCGGCTGGCGGCGGCGTGGCATGGGCAGCCCGGGATCGATCTCGACACCTGGACCGAGCAGGCGGCGCGGTTCGCGGCCTTCTTCGGCGGCGCCATGCGGCGGATCGCGACGGGGCGCGACGACTGGGACCTGATGCTCGGCTGCATCCCGGTGATCGACCAGGCCGGCCACTCGCTGCTGCTCGCCGACTCGCACCAGTCCGGCTACTCCGCCGCGCGGCGCGACGAGCTGGCGCGCGCCCGGCGCAAGGTCTGGCAGGCGGTCGACCACGAGCTGCGGCTGCTGATGGCCGCGCTCGACCTGGGCCGCACGACGGTGGTGGTGGTGAGCGATCACGGCATGGCGCCGGTGCACACGATCGTCGACCTCAACGCCCTGCTGCGCGAGCGCGGCTGGCTGGCCTCGCCGGCGGCCACGGCGGCGCGGGCGATGCCGGCAGCGCGGGCAGCGCGGGCAACGCCGGCGTTGCGGGCGGCGCGGGCGGCGGCCGGGGGCGGCGGTGGCGCCGGCGACGGCATCGCCGCCTACGTCATCGGCGACGGCGGGACGGCCCACCTCTATCTCGCGAAGGCGGCGGCGGCGCCCGACGCGGCCGCCCGCCAGCGGCAGCTGCTCGAGCTGCGCGACCAGCTGCTCGCCTGGCGGAGCGGCGACGACACGCCGATCGAGCGGGTCCTCACCCGGCAGGAGGCCGCCGACCTCGGCCTCGATCACCCCAACAGCGGCGACCTGATCCTCTTCGCCAACGAGGGCTACGCCTTCGACCCCGGCCCCGAGCCCTCCGGCGCGGCCACCGTCCACCCGGCGTCGGCCTACGGCATGCACGGCTACCTGGCGGCGCATCCCGCCATGCAGGGCGTCTACCTGGCCATCGGCAAGGACGTCAAGCCCGGCAGCGCCAGCGCCGCCGTCCAGGCCACCGACGTCGCCGGGCGCGTCGCGCGCTGGCTCGGCATGGGCAAGCCGGCCGCCGCCGCGGCCGCCGGCATCGGCGGCCGCTGACCCGAACCGGATCGCGCGTGTCGCTCGCCGACAAGCTCCTCGGCAGGCCGCTCTCCTCCGCGCAGGCCGAGGAGGAGAAGATCGGCGTCTGGGCAGGCATCCCCATCCTCGGGCTCGACGGCCTGTCGTCGTCGGCCTACGGCCCGGAGGCGGCCTTGACCCTGCTGGTGCCGCTGGGCGCGGTCGGCCTGGCCTGGATCGGGCCGATCACGCTGGTCATCCTCGGCCTGCTGCTGCTGCTCTACCTCTCCTACCGCCAGACCATCGGCGCCTACCCGCTCGGCGGCGGCTCCTACACGGTGGCCAAGGAGAACCTCGGCACCCGCTTCGGCCTGCTGGCCGCGGCAGCGCTGATGATCGACTACATCCTCAACGTCGCGGTCGGCATCTCGGCCGGCGTGGGCGCCCTGGTCTCGGCGGTGCCGGCGCTGCACCCGCACATCCTGCTCCTCTGCCTGGCGATCCTCGCCGTCATCGTGTTCGTCAACCTCCGGGGGACGCGCGAGTCGGGGCTCGCCTTCGGCCTGCCGACCTACCTGTTCGTCGCCAGCCTGGGCCTGGTGCTGGTCGCCGGCGTGGTCGAGGCGCTGCTGCACGGCGGCCATCCGCGGCCGGTGGTCGCGCCGCCGCGCCTGGGGCCGCCGCTCCAGGCGGCGAGCCTCTGGCTGCTGATGCGCTCGTTCGCCAGCGGCTGCACCGCGATGACCGGCGTCGAGGCAGTGAGCAATGGCGTGAAGTATTTCAAGCTGCCGACAGTCCCGAACGCCAGGCGCACCCTCACCGCCATCGTCGCCCTCCTCGGCCTGCTGCTCGGCGGCATCGCCTACCTCGCCCGCGCCTACCACGTCGGCGCCATGGACCAGGAGCAGCCCGGCTACCAGAGCGTCCTCTCGCAGCTGGTGGGGGCGGTGGCGGGGCGGGGAGCGATCTATTACGTCACCCTCGCCAGCATCCTGACGGTGCTCGCCCTCTCCGCCAACACCAGCTTCGCCGGCTTCCCGCGCCTCTGCCGCATCGTCTCGGAGGACGGCTTCCTGCCGCGCTCCTTCGGCACCGTCGGCCGGCGCCTGGTCTACTCGAACGGCATCGCCGTGCTCGCGGTGCTGTCGGGGGTGCTGCTGATCCTTTTCCGCGGCATCACCGATCGCTTGATCCCGCTCTTCGCGGTGGGCGCCTTCGGCGCCTTCACCCTGTCGCAGGCAGGCATGGTCGTGCACTGGCGGCGCGCCGGCGGTGGCGCCCACGCCCGGATGGCGATGGCGATCAACGGCGTGGGGGCGGCCGCCACCGGCATCGCCCTGGCGGTGATCCTGGTGGCCAAGTTCGTCGAGGGGGCCTGGATGACGGTGGTGCTGGTGCCCGCCATCCTGGCCCTGTTCGCCGGCGTCAAGCGTCACTACCGCCGGGTGCTGCGGCAGATCGCCTGCCTGCGGCCGCTCGACTTCTCCGGCCTCGAGCCGCCGATCGTCGTGGTGCCGATCGAGACCTGGAACATGCTCAGCGTGAAGGCGCTGCGCTTCGGCCTGCGGATCTCCGACGACGTCCGCGCCGTCCACGTCGGGGTGAGCGAGGAGAAGCGGCAGGCGCTGCGCGAGCAATGGGACCTGGACGTCGAGCAGCCGGCGCAGCGCGAGGGCCGCCCGGCGCCCTGCCTGATCGTCCTGTCGTCCCCCTACCGGCGGCTGTTCCTGCCGCTGATCGACTTCGTCAAGCAGCTCGGGAAGGAGAACCCGACGCGCGAGATCGCCGTCCTCATCCCCGAGTTGGTGGAGCGGCGCTGGTACGAAGCCTTCCTGCACAACCACCGCGCCGAGGTCCTGAAAGCGCGCCTCCTGCTCGAGGACCTCGAGCGCGTGGCCTTGGTGAACATCCCGTGGTATCTCGAGTGAGGGGGACCGGATGGACGGACCGGGAGCGGACCGCATGACCGGCCGGCCGGCGCCGGCGGGCGGAGCAGTGGCCGGCAGCTCCATTGTCGTCACCGGCGCCTCCCAGGGCATCGGCAAGGCCGTCTGCCTCGAGCTCGCCGGCCGTGGCGCCCGCCTCACCCTTGCCGCCCGCGACGCCGCGGCCCTGGAGCAGGTCGCCGCCGCCTGCCGCGAGCGCGGCGGCGAGGCGCTGGTCGTCCCCACCGACGTCTCCCAGCCCGGCGACTGCGAGCGCCTCGTCCGCCAGGCCGTCGCCGCCTGGGGCACCCTCGACGCCCTGGTCAACAATGCCGGCATCGACATGATCGCGCGCTTCGACGAGGTCGCCGACCTGCAGATCTTCGAGCGCCTGATGCGGGTCAACTACCTGGGCTACCTCTATCCCACCTACTACGCCCTCCCCGAGCTCCGCCGCTCGCGCGGCCGCCTGGTCGCCGTCTCCAGCCTGGCCGGCATGACCGGCGTCCCCACCCGCACCGGCTACGCGGCCTCCAAGCACGCCATCTTCGGCTTCTTCGACTCCCTGCGCATCGAGCTCGCCGGCACCGGCGTCTCGGTCACCCTGGTGGCCCCCGACTTCGTCCTCTCCGAGATCCACCGCCGAGCCGCCGGCCCCGACGGCCGCCCCCTCGGCCGCAGCCCGATGCAGGAGTCGAGGATCATGACCGCCGACCAGTGCGCCCGGCACATCGTGAAGGCCTTGCAGAACCGCCAGCGCCTCCGCATCCTCTCCCTCAGAGGCCGCCTGGGCCGCTACGTGAGGCTGATCGCCCCGGGCCTCATCGACGCGATCGCGGCGCGGGCGGTGCGGGTGGGGAAATAGGAGGGCAAGACTGAAAATCACGGGGTCGCCGGCGGCCGGCCTACGGGGCGAAACGCAGGAAATCGAGATCTTTGATACCGGAGAAGAGAGCGTAGAGGGACCAGTCCCAGCCTTCGATGGTCATCGCTTTGCGCGCCTCGGCGAGGGCCTCCTCGATCGAATAACCGTCCACGAAGGCGCGGTAGAACTCCCGGGCGAAGAGCACCGCCTGGGGGTCCGCGACCGGCCGCATGGTGGCGATGACCGCCGGGACGCCGCCGAGCACCAGGGCGCTGGCCAAACCGCTGATCGGGTCGCTGGGGGCGGCGACGCCGGTGTCGCAGGCGTTGAGCACTGCCGCCTGCAGCATGCCGTCGGCCAGGTAGTCTCGCAGGACGCCGGCGCGGAGCGGCGCTGCTCCGCCGTCTTCGGATTCGAACATCAGGGCGCCTTCCCCGGCTTCCGGCTGGAAGGCCCCGTGGCCCACGAAATGGAACAGGTGTGGCTGGAAGACGCGCAAAGTACTCAGAAGGTTGCTCGGTGTGGCTGAGCCGGCGCCGAGCACCTGCACCTGCACCAACCGGCGATCGATGACCGGGCCGAGGGTGCGCAGCAGGCTGTGCTCCTCGCCCTGCACGTTGAGCGGTGCCAGGTTTCCGGGTTGGGGGAACACGGCGAGGAGTCGCAGCGGCGGCGCGAACGTCGCGGGTGGCCGCTGCACCAGGCTTGGGGAGTACCGCACCAGGGAGAAGCTTCTCGACAGCACCAGATGCTGGCGGCGCGACGGCATGTAGAGGGTCTCCCAGGCCAACCGCGGCAGGTGCGCTGCCTTGATCCTCAGGAGCAGGCGGGTCGGGGAGCTGCCCTGGAGCAGGTCCATGGGGTCCAGCGGTAGGCGCGAGTCGCCGAAGAGCCAATCGTAGAGGCGCATCCCGATCTCTCGCAGTGGAAGCCTTGTCTGTAGGTGAAGGTCTCGGGTGGACATCCCGAAAGGGGGAAGTGCCGTGTCGCGCTTGGGCGAGTCGGCGAGAGCGAGGAGCGTCGCGACCGGGAGATGCACCATCACTTGGGTGGTCTCTCCTCCCCGGTCCCAGGTGTAGGTGACGGGGAAGTCGTCGGCATTAGGCGAGTCAGCCGTTGGATCGTCGATGGTCACCTCGACAACCCGGTGAGGGATCGGGACGGCATGGACCTGCGGCGCGGCGTCACCGGTCGGAGCCGGCGCGGACGGCGGCAGAGCCGCCCCGGCAGGTGGCGCTGCAACGGCCTGGGGCGACGTCGCCGCGACCGCCTTGAGGAACTGGCGGTGGTCTTCGGGGTAGATGTCGCGGAACCACGGCCGCAGGCGGAAGAACTCAGCGAGCTCGCTGGCGTCGTGCGGCGCCAGGTCGCCACCCTCCTCTGTCACGGCCGCCGGCTTCGGTTCGGCGGCTAGGGCGTCGCGCTCCAGCGCCAGCAGGTGGAAGCGGTGCGTCCAGAGGAGACGTTCGAGCCGGGGCCAGCGGTAGCGCAGGGCGTCGAGCTTGGCAAACCGTCGCACCGCATGGACGTGGCGCGCGATGGCGAGCCGGTACTCGATACCGGTTTCGATGCGCAGCCGGGTACTGTCCGCGAGGTAGATGCGGATCAATTCGAGCGCGACGGTGCGGTTGCGCTGCTCATCGGAGGGGCGGACGTCGGCGGCGAGCAGCGTATCGGCGGTCGGCAGAGCGGGGAGCACGCCGAGGAACGCCGTCACCTCCTCGGAGAGCAGGCGTGACAGGCGCGGCTCCTCATCGATCAGCTTGGCGCGCAGCACGCCGGTCACCGCCGGCACTGCGGCCACTGGGGAGCGCTGCTCGCCGGTTACCTCGTCGATGGCTCGCTGGCAGATCTCCCGCGCTGCGGCGGGGAGATCCGGCGGAGGCACGGCGACGCGCGCGTCGAGCGCCGCTTCGAGCGCCAGCATGGTCGCGGTCCAGGTCGCCGACGCGGCGATCTCGCCGAGCGCATCGAGGAACTTCCTTGGAAGTTCGCGCAGGCCCAGGAGACGGGTGAAATCCTCACGCAGGATCTGCCCGGCCGTCAGGCTCTCCTGCACCTCCAGGGCCTTTAGCAGCCGCAGCGTGGGCGCGTCACGGGTGGCGAGGATGGTGTCCGGGTCGGGTTCCAGGTCCGCGACGCCGAGGAGGATGGAGAGCTCCTCCGCCGTCGCCGCGGAGAGGAGGGGCGGCTCGGCGATCAGGCGGCGGACGGCGGGCATCTCCGCGGCGCCGCGCGCGAGCGCCGAGACGCTCGCGGGCAGGAGCGGCAGGGACGCCTTGGGGTCGTCCACGCCGCAGTGCTGCTCGAGCCGCGCCAGGGCATCGGGACCGTCTTTACCAACGGCCAGCTCGGCGAGGGCCGCGAGGCAGTGCCCTGCAGTGTCCCACGAGCGGATCTGGATGAGCTTCTCCAGGCGGGCGATGGCAGGCGTGATCGTCCGGCCGCTCTGGAGCGCGGCGACCTCGTAGCGATAGCTGAGGAAGGCGCAGTATTGCTTGAGGCGCCGCGGGTTGGTGCCCAGGGCGGTGACCAGGATGTCGGCGGCGGCCAGCCAGCGCGGGAACTGCGCGGCGATCAGGCGGCGGCTCTGCGCGGGCGAGGGCGGCGGCACCGGGATGCTCAGCTGGATGATCTTTTCCAGGTACTCGGCGCCTCGGCGGCCGTGGGTGTGGGCGAGGTCTTTGAAACGGAGCTGGAGGGCGTTGCCGATCAGGTGCTCGTCCGCCGCCACCAGGAAGACGCACGGGGTGTCGACGAGGAAGACCTTGATCGCCTCCAGGAGATCGAGCGCGGTGTCGGGCATGCAGCGGTCGAGGTCGTCGACGAAGACACAGACGCAACGGCCGGCGGCCTGCTCGGCAAAGAGCTGCTTCACGATGGCGCGCAGGCGCGCGATCGAATCGATGCGGTCGCGGGTCGCCTCGTTTCTCTCGCGCTGCAGGAGCTCCGCCGGCTTGGGCGCTTCCAGACCGAGCAGGCCGCGCAGCCCGGCGACCAGCGGCGAAAGGCTCCCCAGGGCCGCGACGGCGACGCCGAGCCCGGCGAGGAGGGTCTTCTCTTGGTCGAGGCGGGCGCCCTGGGCTTCGCCGCGACGGATGTCGACCGAGGTCTGGTCGAGGCGGTCGATCACGTCGCGGTAGGTGGCGAGTCGCGGCACCTCGGCCGGCTCGCCAGGCTCGGGGGCCGCGAGGACGAGGGCGTCGCGGCGCAAGAGGCGCGCAAGGCGGCCGGCGAAGCCCTCGCCGGGTGGCTCGGCGGCGGCGGCCTTCCCGGCGGCTGGCTGGGCGCCGGCGGCGAACAGGCACTCGGCGATGCGCAGGAGGAGCGCGCGCCAGACCTCGTCCGAGGTGTGGAAGGGCCAGGCCGAGAAGTCGACGAAGATCGGTGCCGCGGGCTGCGTCGCGGCGTCGGTCAGGTAGTGGTTGACGAGCTGCGCGAAGCTGGTCTTGCCCGAGCCCCATTCGCCGAAGATGCCGATGGTGTAGGGCTTGGGCTTGCTGGGAATCTGGCGCGCCAGCTCGCGCGCGGCCACCTGCATCTCCAGGAGATCGTCCTGCGGCCGGCGTACCTCGGTGTCCAAGGCGCTGTGGTCGGCGGTGTCCATGGCGTGATCAGGAGTCCGCCGCGGACGAGCCGCGGAGCACGGTGAGGAAGATGGCGACGAGCAGGATCGGCGCCGCGGCCAGCGCCAGCCCCGCCGCGCCGAAGGCGGCGAACCAGTACAGCACGCCGATCGCCAGGGCGCTCACGATGAGCACCGGGCCGCCGTGGAGGGCGCCAGCGAGCCAGCGCCGCAGCGCCAGGATCAGCAGCCCGGCGACTGCCAGCGCCAGGGCCGCTCCGAGTGTCGCGGCGGCCAACCGGATGTCGCGCAGGCGGCTGTCGAAGCGCGCTCTCTCCTCGTGCAACCTGCGCCGGGCTGTGGCCTCCAGCAGGCGGAGGTCGTGCTGCTGCCGCCCGAGATCGGCTTCCAGCGCCCGCTGCCGGCGGTCCAGTGCGGCGGCGGTGCGTGCCGCGGTGTCGCGCGCGGCGGCGGCCTCGCGGCGGCGCTTCGCCAGGTCGGCGTCGGTTGCAGTGGGGGCCGCAGGCCGCGCCACGGCGGTTGGCGAGGCGGAGGCGCCTGGGGAAGTGGCGGCGGGCGAGGCGGCGAGCGCCTCCAGGATCGCGTCCTGCTTGGCGGCTTCGAAGCGCTGCTGGACAGCCTGGGCGAGGGTGGCTTTCCACTCTTCCTCGCCGGCGGCCAAGGCGCGGCGCAGCTCGGGCAGGCGCAGGCGCTCGGCGATCTCGTCGCGGGCGGGGGCGAGGTCGCGCAGCTCGTCGTCGACGCGCGCGGCGCAGAGGTGCCAGATGCCCATGCCGGTCAGGGCGAGGAGCACGACGGCCGCAAGGTCGAGCCAAGTCACGGCCACTTTGCGTGGCGCGGCGGTCATGCGAGCGTTCCCCCGTAAGCCTTTCGCGAACGGAGGAAGTCTATCCTGAAAAGCTTAAGGCGACGGCTCAGCGAGGAGCGCCGCGGCTGCCTTGACCTGGCGAAAATCATCGAGTAAGTCCCTGGTCCAGGATTGAGTCCCTCGCGAATAGGCCAGCATTGGTCTTCATGACGGCGCCATCCATCCAACCAAATTGGCGCCTCGGACATTCTCCCCGCTTCATGCAGTTCCCGAGTGGCCTTGTTCATTTCTGAGCTTTCCTCGCCTTGTCTCGCCGCCATCGAGCGGCGCGCCGCTCAGGCGCCCAGCGGGCCGCCCTCGCCGAGCTCGCCGCCCGTCTCGCCCGGCTCGATGCCCCCCGCTGAGCACGCGGTGCAGCGCACGATGCGATTGGCCGGACCACCCGGCCCTTCCGCCAGCCCTGGTCTCGCCGCCTCCTCACCCCGCCTCACGTAGCGGCCGCGTGTGAAGTCGACGGCCAGGCCATTTGGACCCGGCCCCCGCGCCCCGTGTCCCTTGGAACGCGCGCTTTGCGCAATCTTGTAGTGGGGGTCAGTTGCTCCTGCCGGGCTGCACCCGGCGCTCGTGGCTTCCCAGGGAGGTCCTTCGATGCGGTCCAGGAATGACCCGATGTGTCCCACCCAGGCCGCAGGATGCTGCATTGCGCCGGGGTTCGGGGACCTAGCGATGGGCTCGCGCTGCGTCGGAGCCCGCGTACTGCGCGGACTCTTCCTGTCTGCTCTCCTGGCGGGAACGGTGGCCGCCCCCGGCGCGTCGGCGCGAAGCGGGGCGCCGCGCGAAGCCGCGCCCGCGGTGACAGCCGATCAGGGTCGGGTCGCGGAGTGGAAGCTGTTCACTGCTCCCGACAAGGCGTTCTCTGTCCGCCTGCCGGGCGAGCCGACAACCCGTGTCCAGCCCGGCGGGGCGACCTACCTCGTTCGCATCAACCGGTATACCACCTACGTGGTCTTCGCATCCTCGGTGGGCGTGATTCCGATAGGCACTTCCGGACGCGTACCCCCCATCCGGGAGATCCTGGAGACCACCCGCGACGACTCGGTCGAACAGCTGCGCGAGCTCGGCGGTCACCTGGTCTGGTCGAAGTCTGCGAGCGTCTCCGGCGATGCGTGCATCACTTTTCTCGTCGAGTTCACGCCGAAGGGCTTTCCCCGCCAGCTGGTGCTCAGCCGGATCATTCTGGCCGTCGGTGCGCCGAGATACTTGAGCATTGCATACTCTGCACCAGCCGACGAGTTTCAAGAGCCGAAGGCGAAGGACTTCCTGGACAGCCTCACCTTGCTGGAAGGCAGCAAGTAGCATCCCCCCAGCGCGCCGGGTGCAAGGATCTACCGATGGGAGCTGGTGGTGCCGCAGCCGCCGCAGCCGCAGCACGACGCCGCATGCTGAGGGAAGAGGAGGAAATGACGACCTACTCGACAGACGACTTGGACGGCGCTTGGGAATTCAAGATTGTCCGCGGCAACATGAACGTCTTCAGGAAATCCAGCACGCTCAACCGCCTACTCCAGGAGGAAGCGCAGGCCGGTTGGACGATGGTGGAGAAGTTCGATGACCAACGCATTCGTTTCAAACGTCCGCGACAGGCCCGCCTCAACGACGCGACGCTACCGCCTGGTGTCGATCCGTACCGGGTTAACTACGGAATGTCGCCCCTCGCCTTCACCTTCCTGATCGTCGCGGTCGTGCTCGGACTGATTTGGGGAATCGAAGCGTTGTTCAATCTCTTCGCCTTCTTCGCCCGTGGGCTCTGAGTCACGGCCGCGCTGGCGCTCCGGATCCACTTCGTTGAGCCAGCTGCGGTACGTCCACTTGCCGACGAAAACGTTGGTGTCGCTCACGAGTCACGTCCTTTCGATTGCGGAAGCCTCGTCTATCGAACCTCGAGACGGAACAGTCGGCCGCCGAGAGGGGCTGCCGCGGCCAGCGCCTCGGGATGGGCCTGCGTGAGGACACCGTCGCGGGTGCGGATCTCGACGTCGAAGGAGGCTGGATCGACCTGCTCGTCCAGCGAGCCGCGCAGGGGAATGAAGGCCTTCACCTCCAGGTGGGTCTGACAGTTGGCGCAGTACTGCACGCTCCAGCGGCTGAGGACCGCCTCGGTGCCCAGGTGGACCCTCTTGCCGCCGGCGTTGCCAAAAACGGCGACCAGGAAGGAGCCGCGGATGGGCGCCTTGTTGAGCCCCGAGACGTGGATCACCCTGGAGCTGCCGTCCGCCGGCAGCGCCGCCGCCTTGGGCGCGGCTTCCGCTTCGAGCGAGCCGGGGCCGTAGGTGAATCCGAGCTGCTTTTCGATATTGATGCAATCAAGGGAGGTGTAGACCCGCTCCTTGCCGTGCTCCTTCTTCTTGAACGGGTCGAGCGGCGACTCCAGCGTCAACCACGAGTTGGGGACGGTGCCTGGCGTCGGGCCCTGGTTGTCCACCGAGTTGGTTCCCGGGTATTCCGCGATGACCTCGAGCTTGTCGGTGTATCCGTGCTTCTTCTGCCAGAGCCAGAACACCCGATCCACGAAGCAGTGGTGAAAGAAGAAGATCGGATCGAGGCCGGCGGTGTCGTTTTCACCCATGTCGCCGTTCGCCCCCGCGATCGGCGAGGCATCGAAAACACCCGGCACGTCGAAGCCGCCCACGGACAGGTGGATGCTGTTGTGCGGCGACTCGAGCGGCACGATCACCGGGACGCCGCTGCCGGAGCGATCCTCGTTCCATTGCGCGGCCGAGCTCGTGTTCGAGAAAACCGTGTAGTTGGGAGCGTCCAGGCAGGCCTTGTACTTGTCCGCCACGTGACCGCCGGTGATGGGAGAACCGTTCACGATGACCGTGGAGTTGAGCCAGTTCACGACGTTTTCGTTGAGCAGCGCCACGTTCTTGGCGTAGTCGGGGTACTGGGCGTTGTGCTTGTCCGTGGCGGCTCGATCGGCCGCGGTGCCGACCAGGCCCGACAGAGGATAGCGGACGGTCTCGTACCCCTTGGGCTTGCTGTAATTGGGGTTGTCGCCGTTGATGTTGTCGGTGATGTTCTTGTTGAAGACGAACGAGCGCAGCGGGTTGGGAATGGTCTTGCCGTCGAGCACGAAGTCCTTCTGGGTCAACGCCCAGGGAATTCCACCATGGAGGGAGTCGGCGCTGGTCTCGTCCCAGAAGGGCAGCATAACCTCCTCGCAGCCGGGAACGCTCTGCAGGGCCTCTTCCAGCTTCACGAGATACACCCGGTGCCAGGTGGGAAACAAGACGTTGCCGTGGTTGCAGTAGCCTCCCCAATAGTAGGTGCTGCCCCAGCCCGCGCCCCGGAACGGCTCGCCATGGTATCCGCCCAGCATGAAGAACGAGCGGGGGTCCTCCGGTGAGAGCTCCTTGATGGCCTTCCATGCTCGCATCAGGTCTTCGAGCGGCTTCTTGTTGCCGTTGTTGTAATCGGTCTGCAAATCCTGGAGCGATCGGCGGACTCTCATTTCGTGATGTCTCCTTGTCGAGGACGTTGAGGTTCGGGGGCACCGCCACAGACCGCATGCGAACCGGTCATCGCTGCCGGCCGCTTGGCGCGCCGCCCACTACGGGTCATGTTCCAGGTCAGGGCCATCGTCAGCATGCCGAGCCCAAGGTATACCGCGGTCGGCGAGGCCAATCCGAAGCGCCCCACCAGCATGACCGCGCCGCCGAGCAGGGCTGCGGCGAGCGGCCGCTCTCCGAGGGCGCGGCCGCGTGCCAGGACGGCCAGAGAGGCGATCAGCGCGGCCGTGAGGAGGGCGAGGACCCCCCACTGGATCGTGGGCGCCACGCTGGCGCCTGTGACCAGGCCGAGGTACGCCATCCAACACAGCGGACACTTCGGGAGCAGAGCGAGGCCGACGGCAGGGACCATTGGAAGCTTCAGGCAGGCGGGATGGCAGGCGGAGGCACGGCTTTCGTCGCGCGCACCGGGCATGCCGGGCTTCGAGGTCTTTGCGGCCATAGCCATCAGTCAATAAGTGTATGCATATTTAATTATAGCAGGCGCTATTGCGCTTGACAACCGCCTCGGGACGACGCGATCCGCCAGCGGCGCGGGCGGTTGGACAAGCCAGGTCTCCGGCGCGTATAGATGGTCAGGCGCGGCAGAGTGAATGGAGGCTTGGGATGTGGTACGAGATGCGGAAAGACCGCAGGATCGGTGATCTCGGGGCGAGCACGGTGAGGCGGAAGGCGCTGGCGGTGCTGGGGGCGCTGATCACGCTGGCCGCCTTGCCGGCGGCGGCGAGCGGCACCTGGCAGAGCATCGGGCCGAGCGGCGGCATCGCCCGGGTGACGATCGATCCGTCGGCGCCGGCGACCCTCTACGCGGCGGCGGGCACGCGCCTGTTCAAGACCGTGGACGGCGGGCGGACATGGTCGCCCGCCGACGCCGGGCTCGTCCCTACCGACGCCATGGGACCGGTGACGGTCGATCCGGTCTCCTCGTCGACGCTCTATGTCGTCACCGGCGGCGGGCTGTGGCGGAGCGCCGACCGCGGGGCCAGCTGGAAGCGCCTCGGCCGAGCCCCGGCGGACGTGTTCTTGGTTGGCGTGGTCGTCGACCCGACGGCGCATCTGACGCTCTTTGCCGCAGCCGGTAACCAGGTCTGGAAGAGCGCGGATGGAGGAGTGACCTGGGCGCCGGCCGGTGCGAGCCTGCCGGCCGGCGCGGACATCCTCTGCCTCGCGATCGATCCGCACCGGCCGGCGCTGCTGTATGCCGGCACCGTCGCGGGCGTGTTCAAGAGCGCGAACGGCGGCGCCACCTGGTCGGCCGCGCGGTCTGGCATCGACATGCAGGTGGTGTTGACGCTGACGGTCGATCCCTTCGCGGCAGGCACGCTCTGGGCCGGCACCCAGGCGATCAGCGCCAGGCAACCGCAGGGCCTCTTCGTGAGCCACAACGGCGGCGCCACCTGGGCGCGCCTCTCGCTGCCAGCGGCGAATGGGAGCGTCGGCTGCCTGACGATCTCGCCCGCCAAGGGTCATCCGCTCTATGCGTGCAGCAACGGCGGTCTGTGGAAATCGAGCGACGACGGCCGGGACTGGCAGGCGATCGACGACGGCCTCGTCGCCGCGTCCTTCGGCTCTCTCGTCGTCGATCCCTCTTCGCCCAACCGCATCTATACCGGCGTCAACGCATACACCAGCAGCGGCCCCGCGATCTACAAGAGCGAGAACGGCGGCGCCTCCTGGCAGGGCGCCAGCGACGGAATCGACTCCCTGTTCATTGCCGCCCTGGCGGTCGATCCGACCGCCGCCGGCACGGTCTACGTCGGAACCACGGCCTCGGGCCTGCTCAAATCGACCGACGACGGCGCCACCTGGGGACCAGCCGGCAATGGCCTGCGCGGCAATTCGATCCGGGCCCTGGCACTCGACCCGCTCTTCCCCACCACGGTGTACGCCGAGACCAACCGCGCCTTCTTCGCCTCCAACGACAGCGCCGCGAATTGGTTCCGACCCGGCGCGCGCTTCCCGGGGTACCCACCGCTGGTTGCCGTTCCCCGGGCCACGGGCGTGCTCTACTCCTCCGCCAACGAGTCCCTGTACGGCACGACGGACGGCGGCGCCCACTGGACGCCGCTTGCCGCGGCGCCCTTCGGGGTCTTCACGGCCTTGGCCATTGCGCCCTCGGATCCGGCCACCCTATATCTCGCCAACTTCGGTTTCATCGAGGGCCACCCGTTCTCTGCCGTGTTCGCCAGCCACGACGGCGGAGCGACCTTCGTCGTGTTGCCCAATCCGTACACCGAGGTCTCCGCCATCGCGGTCGACCCCGTCGACCCCTCCACGCTCTATGTGAGCGGCCATCGGGGTGCCGGCGGCGGTGTCTGGAAGAGCACCGACGGCGGGCAAACCATCGACCAGCGCCTCGCCGCCGAGCTGGCGCCGCTGCTCATCGACCCTGCCAGCCCCGCGGTTCTCTACGGCGCCACCCGAACCGCTCCGGTGGACGTCCTGGTCAGCCGCGACGCCGGCGCGACCTGGACCCAGCTCGCGCCCGGCCTTCCAGGCGCCCTGATCGAGCAGCTGACCTTCGGCCCTCCCGGCACGCTCTACGCCGGGACCGACAGAGCCAGCGTCTACCGGCTCGCGCTCGACACGTCCCCCTAGGCGGCTGCCGCTCCTCACCGTCTCGCGTCGGCGAGGATCGCGTCGCTGGCCTTCTCGGCGATCATGTAGATCGGCGTGACGATGAAGAAGCCGGGGATGCGGGGGAAGACCGAGGCGTCCACGATGCGGAGGCTCTGGGTGCCGATGACGCGGAAGTTGCTGTCGACGACGGCGTTCGGATCGGTCGCCGGGCCCATCGGGTTGGTGCACGAGGCGTGGTGTCCCCAGGCGTTGTCCTTGACGAACTGGACGATCTGGGCGTGCGTCCCCACCGCCGGCCCGGGGACGGTCTCCCGCTTGATCGCCGAGCTCTTCTCCGAGATCCGCCGCACGAACTCGACGCCCTTCGCCACCGACTCGGCATCGATCCCCTGATCGTCGTTCCCCTCGTCGAAGTACTTGAAGTTGATCTCGGGGCTGTCGAGCGGGCTTGCCGAGTGCAGGCGCACGTAGCCGGCGGCGTTGTTGGTGTGCGCCGCGAGGATCGCCCAGGTCAGGTAGTTCTTCGTCCGCTCGACCTCTCGCGAGTAGCCGGGGAAGTAGCCGTCGAACTTGCCCGGGAGAGCGAAGATGAAGAGGTCGGGGTCGGGGCGCTCCGGCGTCGACTTCTTGACGATGCCGAGGACGGCGCCACCGGTCGTGTACACGCCCTTGCCGTTCTGCCAGTCGACATAGCAGGGATCGCCCTGCTGGTTCGGCAGCGGCGGGGCGAACGTCGCGCCGGCGAGCAGCTTCCAGTCCTGCTGCATCTCGGTGACGACGCCGACCTCGTAACGGTCCTGCAGGTTCGTTCCCACGCCCGGCCGGTCGAGGAGACAGGCGATGCCGAGCTGCTCCAGGTGCGCGCGGGGCCCGATGCCGGAGAGCATCAGCAGCTGCGGCGAGTTGAACGCGCCGCCCGCGAGGATCACCTCGCGCGCGCAGTAGTAGCGATTGACGTCGTAATCGTCGCCTTCCCGCGGATTGGCGACGGCCTGCGGGTCGGCCTTGTAGAGGTGCTGGCCTTCCCAGCACTCGACACCGATCGCACGCATGCCGGCGTCGAAGAGGACCTTCGTCGCCAGGTTGCTCATCTTGACGACGAGCTGCTGCGGATGCGCGGCGCGCGTCTGATCGATCAGCTCGCGCGTGCTCACCCGGCGCCCGTCGAGGGTGGCGGCCGGAGCGAAGCAGATCCCTTCGAATTGCGGCGTCCGCCAGTCGTTGGGGTCCTGGGGCAAGAGCTGGGGCAGCGGGCCGGTGAGGCCCTCCAGCCACGCCCCGATGATCGCGCGCTTGATGGTCTCGATCAGGGCCTCGTCGCCGAAGACGAGCGAGAGCTCGGGGCCCGTGGTGTGGAGCCACCCGTCCCAGCCGTGGCGCGTCGGATTCGGCTGGCCGGCGCCGGGTCGCGGCACGTAGCCGCAGCGCTCGATGCGCTCGAAGTAGGCGCGCATCTTGTCCGGCGCCCACGACGGATCGCCGGTCAGCCGCGCGATGTGGTCCCAGTCGCTGGCATGGCCGTAGACGGTGATCATGGCGTTGTGCGCCGTGCAGCCGCCGAGGGTCCCGGCGCGGGGATAGAAGATCCCCCCCTTGTCGGCTTGATACTTCGAGTCGCGCTCGGGGTTCTGGCTGTAGTGCTGGACGAAGAACTCCCACGACATCGCCGGGTCCTCGGACGCGTAGGTGTGGAAGACCGGCACCGGATAGGAGGTCGTGTCGGGCTCTTGCCCAGCCTCGATCAGGCCGACCTTGTAACCGGCCTTGGCAAGGTTGCACGCCACCGGCCCGCCGCCGGCGCCCGAGCCGACGACGATGTAGTCGAAGTCGGGATGCTGCGGATCGTTCGGCATGCTCGTCGCCCTCGTCGCTCTCGCCGTTCTCGTCGTCCTCAGAAGGTCTTCACGAACTCGATCAGCGCGCGCTTGTCGCGATCGGGCAGGTCGGTGCCGAAGTAGTGACCCTCGTCCTCGACGAAGTCGGGACAGGAGTTGAGCTTGTAGAAATCGGGGACAAGCGCCAGGAGGCGCTGCGTCGCCTCGTCGCCGGTGAGCCCCTTGCCGCCGACGTCGCGCAGCGCTTCCACGGTGCGGCGGAGAAGGCGGACGAGCTGCACCTGCTCGGCCAGCCCTCGCGGCTCGATGTTGGTGTTGGCGATGAGGTTGATCGGGGTCCCTCGCGGGATCGGTCCGACGTGGATGAAGCCGTCTGCCGCGGCGAGATCGCCCAGCCAGGGCACGTAGGACTTCGGGATTTGGATGGAGCTCTCCGCGGTCGTGCGCCAGATCGAGTCCTTGCCGAGGCGTCTCTCGGGCCAGAGCAGCTTCCCGATCGCGTCGTCGAACGCCGCCATGCGGGAGTCGACGTCGACCGCGGGGACGGGCTTGCCGAGGGCGTTGTTGTGGAAGAACGGCGCGCTGCACCAGACGGCGACCAGGGAGGGCGGCCGGTAGTAGCCGCGGCCGCCGTCCGGGACCTCCCAGGCCGAGTCCTTGCCGGTGAAGGGGTCCCACACCGTGATCGAGCCGACCCTTGGCAGCGTCTTGTAGGTTTCCGAGGAGAAGTTGTCCCAGATGTGACCGCGAATCGCGTTCGACGCGACGGAGCGCGTGGCGTTGGTCTTGACCACGGTGACCGGCACGCGGATCTCGGCGGCGAGGAAGTTGCCGTCGAGGAAGTCCGGCTTCATCACCTCCTGCTCGAACCAGCGCTGCCCTTCGGGAGAGCTCGGCTGGATGGGCGGCGGCGGCTGCTTGCTCGAGTGGCAGTGCGCGCAGCTCTGGGCGAAGACGAGCCTGCCGCGACGCAGCACCTTCTCGTCGGCGGTCAGATACTTCTGCCCGCCGGGCGCGGCGGCGAGCTTCAGGGGGCGGGCGACGTCGAGGAAGTAGCGGGCGAGCTTCGGCGCGTGCCGCTCGCTCCAGTTCCAGTGCGGTGACAGCCTCTGCGCGTCCCGCACCCGGATCGGCGACTGCTGCCGAAAGCCCACGAGGGGGTCGAAGTGGCGAGTCCACTCCTCCCAGTACTCGCCGATGTTGACGTACACGCGGCTCAGGGCGGCCTCGAAGCCGACCGAGTCCGCCCCTTCCTTAAGCACGCGCGGCGTGAGCTGCGGGTCGTGGACGTTACGGAGGTCGAGCGCGCCGCCGGCGACGTGCTCCTGGACGGCCACCTGCAGCCGGCCGGCGACGTTGAAGATGCCGTTCATCGCTCCCGGGTTGTTGAGATGGTCGGTGGCGATGAACGAGGTGTCGAGCGTTCCCGGCGGATAGCTGTGCAGCAGCTGCCAGAGGAAGTTGCCCTCGCCCAGGTCGTTGCCGAAGACCTCCGACACCTTGAAGAAGTGTTGCCCGACGTAATCGTTCAGGTTGGCGTACTCCGGCTCGTCGGGATTCGCGGGCGGGTTCGTCGGATCGGCGCCGAGGTGGCAGAAGGAGCAGGCCATGCCCACGACGTACGGGCGCACGAGCTTCCGATCGTCGTAGTAGCCGGGATCTCTGTAGTAGCGGTCCGGGTTCCACCTCGCCTTCGCGGCGGCGTCGAACCTCGGGTTCGGGAAGAGGCGGAGGCCCATGATGCCGCTGCTGCGTCCATAGGTGCGGGTGTCGATCCTGGCGTCGAGGTCGTACCTTGCCTCGCGCGGCACGTCGACGTACAGGCCGTAGGAATCGGGCTGCGCTGGCCGCATGAAGCCGGGCTGGTTGAACAGGCCGTACTTCTCGAAGCGCCGGTCGCGGGGCGAGGTGACGACCTTGAGCAGGTCGGCGGTGCCGAAGGCGTGGGTCGCGAGCCAATCCCAGAACGAGGCATTGTCGCCCGACCAGAGGTTCCAGATCACGCGGCCCTGGACGTCGTCGTCGCTCAGCTTCACGTCCCGCCCCTGGAAGTCCATGCCGGGGAACGGATCGAAGCCGACCTCCTTGAAATCGGCGTACTTCCAGCTCGGCGCCACCGCATGCTGAGCGCACGCGGCCGCGAAGAGGATCACGAGCAGCGAGGGGAGTGAAGTGACAATACGGGTCTTCATCGTTCCCCCTTCCGATGCCGCGGCTTCCTGCGGAGAGCGGAAGTCGAGATCGCACGGTCTGACCTCGTCCGGCAGAATCGTAGGAATGCCGTCTACACCACGACGGAGACTCGCCGGAGGCGACAAGAACCCCGCCGTCGCGGTGTTCCATCAGCCGTATGCACTTAAATCCGCGATTAGAAGGCTAGCTCACGCTGGCAGCAGCGTCAAGCGGCGGTGGAGGCCAGCGCGCCCCCGCGCTTCAGCTGTCCCGGGCCCCGGCCAGGAGTTTCTCGAATTCAGGCGTGAGGTCGCCCCGGGAGAGGGTCTCTTCCAGCAGACGCAAGAGCGACCTCACGCGCGCCAGGTCCAGCCGTTCAAGCCTTTCCACGAGGACGCCACGGACGTCCTCGACATCCTTTGGCCTGCCCGCCAGCAGCTTGGTCACGATGAGGTCTTCGGGCGTGATCACCGGCACCTTCATGCCCGCCAGATCGATCACGACCGCCCGCTCGAGGAATTCTTCCTCGAGGCCGGGGCCCGCGAGAACCACGTCCAGCGGCATCTGGGTGGCGCGATGCAGGAGGGGCAGCACTCGAGTGCGGGCGACGAAGTCCCGCCAGTCCGAGACTCGCAGATCGAAGCCCGCATGCGATGCCGCCGCGACGAAGTCGCCTGGGGGCCCGGCGATCGCGACCGTGATGTCGACATCGGCGCTCAGGCGGGGACGGCCCCAGACGATGACGGCCTGGGCGCCGAAGAGGTACCACCGATCGCCGCTCTGGCGCAGGACGGGGGCGACTGCCGCCAGCACCGCCAGCACTGCCGAGTCGACCGCGTCAACGGACACTGCGCAGGCTGGCGGCAACCCGGGCGTGGACTTCCAGGTCCTCGGCGCGCTCTTTCTCCGAAGGCCAATCGGGCCGCAAGGCGCGGACGTGCCGGCGCAGTCCGTCGCCGATCGCGAGCGCTTCGACGGGCGAGAGAGTCTGCTTCCGCTCGCGCCAGAAACGGCGCTTGGCCTGCTCCACGAGCCCCCAATTCCGCCCGGCGAAAGCCCGGATGTCCTCGCGGTTCACGTTACAGATCCTATCACCGGGCAAGGGTGGTGTAGTCTCGGACACCTGCAGCAAGAGGCACCGCGAGGAGGGCACGATGGGTGGCGCGGCGGAGTCGAGACGGGCACTGGTCACCGGGGCCTCGAGCGGGCTCGGAAGGGCTCTGGCGGCGTGGCTGGCGGCGCGCGGGGTCACGGTGGTGGCCGCGGCGCGGCGCCGCGCGCAGCTGGAGGAGCTGCGGGAGGAGGCCGCCCGCGGCGGCGGGGTGATCGAGCCGCTCGAGCTCGACGTGGCGGACGTGGCGGCGGTGCGGGAGCGGCTGCTCGAGATCGACGGCCGGGACGGCGGCCTCGACCTGGTCGTCGCCAACGCCGGCGCGGGCGAGATCACTTCCGCCAGGAAGCTCGACTGGGAGGCTTGCGAGCGCATCCTCCGTGTCAACGTCCTCGGCGCCGCGGCCACGCTCACCGCGGCGCTTCCCGGGATGCTCGCCCGCAACCGCGGCCACCTGGTCGCGATCGCGTCGATCGCGGCGGTGCGCGGGTTGCCGAACAACGCCGCCTACGGCGCGTCGAAGGCCTTCCTGCGCACCTTCATGGAAAGCCTGCGCGTCGATCTCGCGACGACCGGGGTCAAGACGACGTGTGTCTTTCCCGGCTTCGTGAAGAGCGAGATGACCGCTCCGAACAAGTTCGCCATGCCGTTCCTGCTCGAGACCGACGACGCGGCCGCGAGGATCGGCCGCGCGATCTTCGCGCAGCAGGCCGAGCTCTGGTTCCCGTGGCAGATGGCCCTGCCGGCCCGCGCGCTCGGCCTGCTCCCCTCCCCGCTCTACGTCCGCCTCGCCCGCCGGATGAGCCCGAAGCGCAAGGGCGGATGAGTGCGCCGGCCGCGGCGGTCACGCCCGCGAACGCCTGCGACGATCGGCGCCGGCGGCCGCCACCGCGGGGTCCCTACTCGGAGATCTGCGGCTCGAGCCCGCCGCCGAGTCCTCCCGCCGGCACCGGATGGCTGGTCGACGTGAGGTCGGCTCCCTTGGCTTCCCTGCCGAGCAGCGTGACGAGCGCGACCAGGGTGGCAATGATCACCACGGTTCCGGCCAGCACCGGCGGGTAGCTGCCGCCGAAGCGCCGCTCGACGAGCTTGGCCTGGATGACGGAGTTCTTCGACGCCAGGAGGTTGCCCAGCTGGTAGGTGACGCCCGGGAAGGTGCCGCGCACCGAGGGCGGCGACAGCTCGTTCAAGTGCGCCGGGATGATGCCCCAGGCGCCCTGCACCATGAACTGCATGAGGAAGCCGCCAAGAGCGAGCATCGGGACGGTATGCGAGTAGGCCCAGAGCGGGATCGTCGGTAGGGCAAGGAGAGCGGCGATCACGATGGCCCGGCGGCGGCCGATGCGCTCCGACCAGGCGCCGAAGAGGATGCCGCCCAGGAGTGCGCCGACGGCGCCGATGATCCCGATCATGCCGCGCGTCGAGGCCGGCAGGTTGAAGTTCTTCTCGAGGAAGGTCGGGTACAGGTCCTGGCTGCCGTGGCTGAAGGAGTTGAAGGCGAACATCAGCACGATCAGGAAGAGGAAGCTGCCGAGGTAGGTCCTGACGTCGGCGCCGAGATGGCCCTGCTCTCGCGCCACCGCCTGGCCATGCAGGAAGGCGGGCGACTCGTCGACCTGCGAACGGATGTAGAGCACCAGGAACGCCGGCAGCGCGCCGACGACGAACATGCCGCGCCAGCCGATGATCGGGAACAGCAGGCCGTAGACCGCGGCCGCGATCAGGTAGCCGACCACGTATCCCTCCTGCAAGACGCCGGAGAAGAAGCCGCGTCCCTTGGCCGGCAGGGTCTCGAAGGTCAGTGCCGCCCCGACGCCCCATTCGCCGCCCATCGCGATGCCGAAGAACGCGCGCAGGACGAGCAAGGCGGTGAGCGACGGGGCGAACGCGGAGGCGAGCTCGAAGACCGAGTACGAGATGATGTTGAGCATCAGGGTGGGCCGGCGCCCGAAGCGGTCGGCCATGCGCCCGAAGACGAAAGCGCCCAGGGGCCGAAAGGCCAGGGTCAGGAAGAGCCCCTCGGCCACCGCCGAGATCTTGGCGTGGAAGTCCGTGGCGATGGCGTTCAGACACCAGACCATGATGAAGAAGTCGAAGGCGTCGAGCGACCAGCCGAGGAAGCAGGCGATGAAGGTGCGGCGCTGTGTCGGGGTGAGCTCGCGGAAGGGGCCGAAGAAGCTCATCGTGCCTTGACCTCCGTATCGGACGACGACAGGTCGGTTCGTGCCGCGGACCGGAAGCGCCGCGCCGGCGGCGCCGGCGCCGCCGGCGGACAACAGCGCGGTAAGTCTATCTGCGCCGGGTGGTGGGTACCACCGCCGCTCGGGTAGAGTCCTGGATCGCCCTTGCCTCCCTTTGGGCGAGGCACCCAAAGTCCTCCGCCCGTGCCCTCACAACCCTCGCCCAAAGGGAGGCAAGGGCGATCCAGGACTCTACCCGAGCGGCGCCAGCGCCGCGGCCGCGGTGTCGTGCACGGGCGTCTCGATCGCCGCCAGCCGGCCGAGCCGGGCGACGGCGCCGCTGAGGTCGTCGAGCTCGGTCGGGCCGCCCGACTCGAGGTCGTGGAGGAAGCTGGGCTTCATCGTCTCGGGCACCGAGTCGATGATCTTGACCACCTTCTCCTCCTCGTCCACGTCCACCGCGACGCCGCGGGCCCGCGCCACGGCGACCACCTCGCGGACCGAGCGCTCGATCAAGAGATGCCCCAGCGGCGTCGTCCGCAGCGGCCCCACCGCCGAGCGGGCCAGGCCGCAGGCGGCGCCCATGGTGGCGATGAAGGCGAGCTTGCGCCAGAGGTCGGCGACGATGTCGGCCGAGGCCCGGGCGCCCTCCACGCCGGCGTCGCGCAGCACGCCGGCGATGCGCTCGGCGCGCTCGGAGAGGCCGCCGGCCAGCTCGCCCACCACGATCGCCTGGAACGGGCTGCGGCGCTCGACGACGCCCGGGCCGAGGCGGGCGGCGCTGATCCGGCTGAGGCCGCCGAGCTGCCGGGCGAGGGGCACACCCGCCGCGGTGAGCCGCTCGTTCACCTCGACGCCGTTGAGCAGCGGCAGGACGAGCGCGCCGGCCTCCGCCACCAGCCGGACCGCCGGCGCGATCTCCGGCAGGGAGTAACCCTTGACCGCGAGGATCGCGAGCTCGATCTCGCCCAGCCGCCGCGGGTCGTCGGTCGCCGCCACCGCCGCCGTGAACGTCTCGCCGGGCATGCGGACCTCGATGCCGCGCTGGCGGAGCGCCTCGAGGTGGGCGCCGCGGGCCAGCATCGCGACCGGATGGCCGGCGCGGGCGAGCAGTCCGCCGTAGTAGCCGCCGACTCCGCCCGCCCCGAGGATCGCGATCCTCATCGGCGGCTCAGCTCACGGCGCGCAGGCGGCGGGCCACGAGGCGGTCGGGGCGATCTTGGCGCGGGCGGCCGTCGAGCCGCTGGCCGCGGCCGCCGTCGAGGCGATGCCCGCGGTGCCGCGCGAGGGCATCCTCGAGGATGCGGGAGATCACCTCGGCCGCGGTCAGGCCGGCCTGCTCGGCGGCCGCCATGAAGCCGGCATCCGCGGCCAGGCAGGGATTGGCGTTGACCTCCAAGACGTGGGGGACGCCGCGCTCGTCGAGACGCAGGTCGACGCGGCCGTAGCCGGACAGGCCGCAGGCGCGCCAGGCCGCGAGGGCGAGACGGCGCGCCTCCGCGAGCAGCGGCGCGGCCTCGGCCTCGCCCGGGAAGCGCCGCACGGTGTGGGTGTAGGCGAAGGACTCCGGCTGCCACTTGGCCTCGTAGCCGACGATGCGCGGCATGCCGGGCGGGTAGTCGACGAACTCGATCTCCGCCACCGGCAGGACCGTCACCGCGCCCGCCGGCGCCGCCAGCAGCGAGACGTTCAGCTCCCGGCCCGGGAGGTAGCGCTCGACGACCAGCGGCTGGCCCGGGAAGCGGCGCAGCAGCTCGGCCGCCCGCGCCAGCGCCGCCGCGCGGGTGGCGCACACCGCGTCGCCGTCCAGGCCGAGCGAGGCGTCCTCGTAGGCCGGCTTCAGGATCCACGGCGGCGGCACCCGGTCGAAGACCGCCGCGCCGTCTGGAAGGTCTTCCAGCCGCCCGCCGCTCGGGACCGGCAGGCCCTCGGCGGCGAGCAGCGCCCGCGTCGCCAGCTTGTCGGTGGACAGCCAGAGGGCCGCCGCGCTCGATCCGGAGAAGGGGAGCTCCAGCAGCTCGAGCGCCGCGGCGGTCGCCGGGTGGACGCCCGGCATGCCGGGCGGCGCCTCGACCAGGTTGAACACCACGGTCCCCGGTGCGAGCCCCGGCGGTGCGGCGGCCGCGAGGGCCCCCGAGGCTCCCAACCCCGGAGCCGCTCCGACGCTCTGCAGGTCTTCCCAGATCCGCCAGCCGGCGACGGGAAGCCGGGTCGCCGCGACCCCGAGCTCGGCCAGCGCCCCGGCCACCAGCTCGACCTGCGCCAGCACGTCCGAGGTGGACGGGTCGTCCGCCGGACCCACCGGGTTGTGGGCCACGACGACGCGCGAGACGCCGGCCGGGCGCGTCCACGCGGACCGGTGCGCACGCCCCTTCAGCTCCATAGCCCCCATCTCCTCGCCGCCGCGTCGACGATCTCCCCGACCAGGTGCAGATACTCCACGCCACCCAGGGCGCACATGATCGGCAGGTCCGAGCGGGTCGGATGCAGGCCGGGCAGCGGGTTGATCTCGAGGAAGCAGGGCTCGCCGTCCGCGGCGCAGCGCAGGTCGACCCTCCCGGCGTCGCGGCAGCCGAGAGCGGCATAGGCGGCCAGCGCGATCTCGCGGGCGCGCGCGGCGAGCGGCTCGCCGTCGAGCAGGGCGTAGTCGACGCGCTGCTCGAACTCTCCCTTGTTCAGGGCGGTGTAGAACTCGCGGTCGCTGCCGTGGACGAAGGTCACCTCCATGGTGCCCAGCACCCGCGGCGCGCGATGATCTCCGGCAGCGCCGGCGGCGCCGGCCGAGCCGCCGACGCCGGCATTGCCGACGATCCCGACGGTGATCTCCCGGCCCGGCAGGTAGGTCTCGACCAGCACCGGCTGATCGAAGGCGGCGATCAGCTCGGCGCAGCGGTCGCGCAGCTCTTCGCGCCGCGTGACCTTCGAGCACCGGCTGACGCCCTTCGAGCTGCCCTCGGCGATCGGCTTGACGAACAGCGGCAGCGGCAGGTCGACCGCGTCGGCCTCCTCGGCGCGGTGGACCACCGCGAAAGGCGCCGTCGGCAGGCCGAGGTCCCGCACCACCCGCTTGGCCATCGGCTTGTCGAGCGTCAGCGCCGCGGTGAGCGGGTCGGAGAAGGTGTACGGCTGCTCGAACAGCTCGCACAGCGCCGGCACCTGCGCCTCGCGCGAGCGGCCGCTCACCCCCTCGGCGAAGTTGAACACCAGGTCCCAGCGCTCGCCAGCGGCCAGCCGGCGCGCCAGCTCGACGCCGCGCCCGACCCGCTCGGGGCGATGGCCGAGCGCGGCCAGGGCGTCGGCCAGGGCCGCGACGGTGGCGTCGTCGTCGAACTCCATCACCGCCTCGGGCGAGAAGCCGGCGGCGAGGTAGTCGGCCTTGAGGTCGTAGGCGAGGGCGATCCGCAGCGATCGCGGCGGCCCCGGCGAAGGCTCCGGGGTCACCTCAGCGCGCCTCGCCGGCCGCGTGAGCGTCGTGCATATCGCGGTAGCTGTAGACCCTGCCGGCCCAGTTGCGCAGCTTCCAGACGTCGCCTTCGTGGCCGACGACGGTCTCGGCCTGGACCGGGATCTTGCCGCCGCCGCCGGGGGCGTCGACGACGTAGGTGGGCACGGCGTAGCCGGTGGTGTGGCCGCGCAGCTGCTCCATCAGCTCGAGCCCCCGCGTCACGGAAGTCCGCAGGTGGCCGGTGCCGAGCACCGGATCGCACTGGTAGAGGTAGTACGGCCGGATGCGCAGCTTGAGCAGGCCGTGGAACAGCTCGCGCAGCACCGGCGCGGAATCGTTGACGCCCTTGAGCAGCACCGTCTGGCAGCCGAGCGGGATGCCGCCGTCGGCCAGCAGGTCGGCGGCCTGCGCCACCTCCGGCGTCAGCTCGCGGGCGTGGCAGAAGTGGACCGACAGCCAGACCCGGTGCTTGCGCAGCACCGCCACCAGCGCGGGCGTGATGCGCTGCGGCACGAAGCCGGGGATGCGGGTGCCGATGCGCAGGAACTCGAGGTGCGGGATGTCGCGCAGCCGGCCGAGCAGCTTGTCGAGGGTGGCGTCCGACATCAGCAGCGGGTCGCCGCCGGAGAGCAGCACGTCGCGCACCTCGCGATGCGCCTGCAGGTAGGCGATGACGGCGTCGACGCGGCGGCCGAGCGGCTCGAGCTCGCCCTGGCTGACCAGGCGGCTGCGGGTGCAGTAGCGGCAGTAGGCCGCGCAGGTGTCGAGGACGAGGAAGAGCACGCGGTCGGGATAGCGGTGCACCAGCCCCTCGACGACGCTGGCGCCGTCCTCGTCCAGGGGATCGGTCATGTCGCCCGGCGAGACGAGCAGCTCGCTCTCCACCGGCACGACCTGTTTGCGGATCGGGCAGGCCGGGTCCTCGGGATCGATCAAGGTCGCGAAGTACGGCGTCACGGCGACCGAGAACTTCTCGCTCGCCAACGTCAGCCCCCGCCGCTCGGCCTCGGTGAGCCGCAGCAGGCGCTCGAACTGGTCGAGACGGGTCAGGCGGTGGCGCATCTGCCACCGCCAGTCCCCCCACGTGGCGGGATCGTAGCTGTCGTTGACGACGGCGCAGATCTCTTCGCGTCGGGCGGTCAGCGGTTCGACAACCGAGGCGTACGCCTCATGCTTCATCGTCGGGGTCCTCCGTCTTGAGGTGACACTTCCCCTGGCGCGCAGGGGAGAGGTTGTCCAGGATTGGGCGCGGCGAAGCCGCCGAGGGTCCGTCCTGATTGGATCCTCGGCCCGGTCCGAGATCGACTGGGAAACGATGCCCCGGGGGGCTCCGCGCGCATCACGGTCAGTGCGCTAAGGAAGCGAGGTGCCGCCGCGAGCTACCGGGAGCGACTCTGGGAACTGCGGCAGGAGGTGAAAAGGAGGTGGGAGGATGGGTGGCGTGGGAGAAGGGAAGGCTCAACTTACCCACGGGTCGCCAGACGTCCGCGAAGGCGACGCTGCCGCCGGTACTCGGAGGTTGGTCGGGCGCCGCGATCTCGTCCACGGAGTAAAGCGTAGCGGACTTCTCGCCGGTGTCAAGAGGAAATTCGCAGACATTTGCAGCAGCGGCCACGCTCATGCCCAGGCAGCAGTGCAAATCCGGAGCCACTCGAGGGGTCCGAGGCCTCCCTTCAGTAGGAGAACGGGTACAGCCGCCAGTAGGTCTTGATCTTCCGCCAGCGGGCCGCGAGGCCGTCGGGCTCGAAGACCAGGAAGAGGACGATCGCCAGGCCGAAGACGCCCAGCTTCAGCGAGGCGAAGAGCCCCACCAGGGCGGGGAAGACGTCGCTCAGCCTCGACGAGCCGAGGCGCAGCAGCTCGGGCAGGCCGGTGATGAAGATGGCGCCCAGGATCGAGCCCAGGACACTGCCCATGCCGCCGATGATGATCATCGCCAGCGCGTCGATGGCGAGGGTGATGGGGAAGTTCTCCGGGCTGATGTACCTGGCCTGGTACGCCAGCAGCGAGCCCGCGACGCCGACGTAGAACGAGCTGACGCCGAAGGACAGCAGCTTGTACTTGAACAGGTTGACGCCCATCACCTCCGCCGAGACGTCCTGGTCGCGGATGGCGACGAACGCCTTGCCGACCTTGGTGCGGAAGAGGTTCTTGGCGAAGAGCACCAGCAGGCAGGTCAGCGGGAAGATGAGGTAGAACAGCTTCCCGTCGGAATCGAGGGCGCGGCCGAACAGCGCCGCGGCGGGAACGCTCACCCCGTTGACGCCGCCGGTGACCGCGTTCCAGTGGGTCGCCACGAACTCCACGATGAAGTGCGCCGCCAGCGTGGCCATCGCCAGGTAGAGCCCCTTGAGGCGCAGCGAGGGCACGCCGAAGATCATCCCGGCCACCGCGGCCAGGACGCCGGCGAGCGGAATGGTCACCGGGTACGGCAGGCCCAGGTGGCCGCCCAGGTACGCCGTGCCGTAGGCCCCGACCGCCATGAAGGCGGCGTTGCCGAGCGAGATCTGGCCGGTGAAGCCGGTGAGGATGTTGAGCCCGAGGGCGCCGATGACCGCGATGCCGATGCGGTTGGCCACGTCCATCCAGTAGCTGGTCGCGGCCAGCGGCAGGGCGAGCAGCGCCAGCAGCAGCGCCGCCAGGCCCCAGCGCGCCAGCGCGGAGTCGAAGATCGCCATGTCGGCCGCGTAGGACGTCTTGAAGTCGCCGCAACGGATCATGACCGCCATCCCCAGGAGAACGAACTACCGCCGCTCGAATCTCCGACCGGCCCCTGCTCGCCCTCGACGTCCTTGGGGCGAGGGGCCAAAGTCTTCGAGCCTCCCGGTTCGCGTAGAACCCCTCGCCCCAAGGGCGTCGAGGGCGAGCAGGGGCCGAGGAGAGATTCGAGCATCGGCGAGAACCAGTGCGCGCTCACCTCAGACGCGCTCGATGTGCACCTTGCCGAACAGGCCGTACGGCTTGATCATCAGGATCGACACCAGGATCGCGAAGGGCGCGACCTCTTTCACGCCGCCGCCGAAGACCGGGTCCAGGTAGCCGCCCGCCAGGTTCTCCAGCACGCCGATCAACAGGCCGCCGACGATGGCGCCCAGGACGCTGTCGAGGCCGCCGAGGATCACCACCGGCAGGACCTTGAGGCCGATCAGCGCCAGCGACTGGTCCACCCCGGTGCGCACCGCTCCCAGCAGGATGCCGCCGATCGCCGACACCACCGCCGCGATCGCCCACGCCAGCGCGAACATGTGCCGCACCGAGATGCCCATCGAGAGCGCCACCTGCTGCGAGAACGCCGTGGCGCGCATGGCGATGCCGAAGCGGGAGTACTTGAAGAACAGGCTGAACGCGACCAGCAGCACGACGACGCAGCCGACGCTCCAGGCGTACGCCCGCGACACCGGCACCGGCCCGATCATCATCGGCGCGCTGGGGAAGATCTCGGGGAAGGGCCGGGTGTCGGTGCCCCAGATGCCCTGCACCACGGCGCGCAGGATGCTCGACAGCCCCAGCGTCACCATGATCACCGAGACCACCGGCTCGCCGATCATCGGCCGCAGGATCAGGCGCTCGATCGCCAGCCCGAGGACGGCCGCGAATCCGAGCGTCAGCGCGACGGTGGCCCAGAACGGCACGTGCCAGCGGGTCAACAGCGCCAGGCTGACGTAGGCGCCGAGCAGCAGGAACTCGCCCTGCGCGAAGTTCAGCACGCTGGTCGACTTGTAGATGATCACGAAGCCCATCGCCACCAGCGCGTAGACGCTGCCCACGACCAGCCCGTTGATCACCAGCTGCAGGAAGAAGTCCATGCCCTGTCCTCAGCGCCCCGCGCCGGCCGCGGCCGCCAGCTCCCGCACCTCGAGCGTCGTCCGGATGTGCGCGGTCTTGCCGTCCTGGAACCGGATCACGGCGTCGATCGGCACCGGCGCGGGCGCCGCGGCGTAGAGCGCGGCGATCACCTCGCGGTAGCGCTCCTCGACGAAGGCGCGCCGCACCTTGCGGGTGCGGGTGAGCTCCTCGTCGTCGGCGTCGAGCTCCTTGTAGAGCAGGACGAAGCGCTGGATGCGCGCCGCCGCCGGCAGGGTCTCGTTGACCTTCTCGACCTCGCGGTGCAGCAGGTCGTAGACCTCGGGCTTGGCGGAGAGGTCGGTGTAGGTGGTGTAGGAGAGCCGGTGGGTCTCCGCCCACTTGCCGACGATGGCCATGTCGATGCACAGCATGGCGGCGAGATAGGGGCGGTCCTTGCCGATCACCACGGCTTCCTTGACGTAGGGCGAGAACTTGAGCCGGTTCTCGACGTACTGCGGCGAGAAGCTGGCGCCGCCGGCGAGCTGCATCACGTCCTTCATGCGGTCGATGACCACCAAGTGGCCGTCCTCGGTCAGGTAGCCCGCGTCCCCCGAGTGCAGCCAGCCGCCGGCCAGGGTCTCGCGGCTCGCGGCCTCGTTCTTGTAGTAGCCGGCGAACACCGACGGGCTGCGCGACAGGATCTCGCCCTGCTCGGAGATGGCGATCTCGGTCCCGGGAATCGGCCGGCCGACGGTGTGGAAACGGATGTCGTCGTCGGCGTGGATGCAGGAGATGCCGCTGATCTCGGTCTGGCCGTAGATCTGCCTGAGCGGCACGCCGAGCGCGTGGAAGAAGCGGAAGACGTCCGGGCCCAGCGGCGCGCCGCCGGTCGAGCAGCTGCGGATGTGGGAGAGGCCGAGGCGATCCTTGAGGGCGCGGAACAGCAGCCAGTGGGCGAGCCGCCAGGCGGTCCGCCAGGCCAGCGGCACCGGCCGCCGCGCCAGGCGCAGGTCGGCGATCCGGTAGCCCACGGGCATGCACATCTGATAGAGCAGGCGCTTGGCGCGGGTGGTGTCCATGATCTTCACCTGCACCGTCGAGTTGACGTTCTCCCAGATCCGCGGCGGCGCGAACATGATGTGCGGGCCGATCTCGCGGATGTCCGCCATCACGGTCGCGGGCTCCTCGGGGAAGTTGACGGTGAAGCCCAGCGCCAGGCTGCTGGCGAGCGACATCATCTGCTCGCCGATCCAGGCCAGCGGCAGGAAGGAGACGAACTCGTCGTCCGGCAGCTTGGCGTCGACCTGGTTCAGGCTGGTCGCCATGGTCAGCAGGTTGCGGAAGGAGAGCATGGCGCCCTTCGGAAAGCCGGTGGTCCCCGAGGTGTAGCAGATGATCGCCACGTCGTCGCCGCGGCCGGCGGCGACGCTCTCGGCCCACAGGTCCGGCCGGCTCCGCCCGAGCTCGCGCCCTCTCTCCTCCACCTCCGCGAAGCCGATCAGCGCCGGGTGCCGGTAGTGGCGCAGGCCGCGCGGGTCGCTGTAGATCACGTTCTTGACCTGCGGCAGCTTCTCGATCATGTCGAGGATCTTGTCCACCTGCTCCTGGTCCTCGGCCACGACGAACACCGCGTCCGAGTGATCGATGACGTAGGCCACCTCGACGAGGTTGGAATCCTGGTAGATGCCGACCGAGGTGCCGCCGGCGCCCTGGGCGGCGAGCTCGGCGTAGACCCACTCGGGGCGGTTGTCGCCGACGATCGCGACCTTGTCGCCGCGCCGCAGGCCGAGGGCGACGAGGCCGAGCGAGAAGTCGCGCACGTGGTCGTGGTACTGCCGCCAGGTCGTCTCCTGCCAGATGCCGAGGTCCTTCTCGCGCAGCGCCGTGCGGTCGCCGAGCCGGTTGGCGGCCGCGACGAGCAGCTTCGGAAAGGTGTCCAGGTCTGGTGCCGTCTGCAAGGCTAGGCTCCTCCCGCGGCGGGCTGGCGGCGGTCGGCGGCGTCTTCCTGGCCGAGGTAGGCCTGCTGGACCCGCGGATCGCGCTTCATCTCCTCCGGGGTGCCGTCGCCGATCTTGCGGCCGAAGTTGAGCACGACGACGCGGCGCGAGACGTCCATGACCACGCCCATGTCGTGCTCGATCATCACCACGGTCGTGCCGCGGTCCTCGTTGGCGTCGATGACGAAGCGCGCCATGTCCTCCTTCTCCTCGGCGTTCATCCCGGCCATCGGCTCGTCGAGCAGCAGGACCCGCGGCTCGAGCGCCAGCGCCCGCGCCAGCTCGACGCGCTTCTGCAGGCCGTAGGCGAGGGTGCCCACGATCTGCTTGCGGATGTGCTGGATCTCGAGGAAATCGACGATCTCCTCGACCACCAGGCGGTGCGCGACCTCCTCGCGCCGGCCGGGGCCCCAGTAGATGCCGCCTCGCCAGATGCCGCAGCGCTGGTGGGTGTGGCGGCCGATCAGCAGGTTGTCGAGCACCGTCATGCCCTTGAACAGCGCGATGTTCTGGAAGGTGCGCGCCAGGCCGAGACGGGTGCGGGCGTGCGGCGACCGGCGGGTGATGTCCTCGCCGGCCAGCAGGATGCGGCCGCGCTGCGGGCGGTAGACGCCGCTGACGGCGTTGAGCATGCTGGTCTTGCCGGCGCCGTTCGGGCCGATGATGGCGTGGATCGAGCCGCTCTCGACCGCGAAGCTGACGTCGTCGAGGGCGGTGACGCCGCCGAACCGCAGCGTGACGTTCCGGACCTCGAGCTGCGGCGGGCTCGGCACGGCCATGGGCTACTTCCAGACCCGGCGGTCGTCGATCCTGCGGGCTGCCGCGGGGATGGTGCCGGGGGGCACGATCTCGACGTCGCCGCGCACCTTGAGCTGCTCGTGCAGGGCCGCGGCGAGACGCTCCGCCAAGCCGGCGGCGGAGCCCCCGCGGGCCTCGCCCTCGGCGATCTCGACGAGGTAATGAAGATGGTCCAGGTGCGCCGCGCGCGTCACCACCGCCTGGCAGCGCGCCACCTCGGGGAAGCCCTTGACGACCTCCGCCATCTGGCCGGCGTGCACGAACATGCCCTTGACCTTGACCGCGTCGCCGACCCGGCCCAGGATGCCCGCGAGCTTCGGCGCGGTGCGCCCGCAGGGGCACGGCTGGTCCTCGAGGAAAGTGCTGAGGTCGCCGGTGGCGAAGCGGACCAGGGGATACGCCTCGTCGAAGATCGTCGCCACCACCTCGCCCGGCTGCCCGGGGGCGGCCGGTTCGCGGGTCGCGACGTCGAGGACTTCCACGATCGCCTCGGGGTGCAGGTGCATGCCGCGCTTCTCCGGGCACTCGTAGGCCAGCATGCCGAGGTCGGCGGTACCGTAGCCCTGCAGCACGCGGATGCCGTACTTGGTCTCGAGCTCGTGCCGCAGCGATTCGGGCAGCATCTCCGCGGTGACGTAGGCGACCTCGATCTGCAACGGCGAACGCGCCTCGGCGGCCTTCTCGAGGATGGCGTAGAGGAAGCTGGGCGTGCCCACGTAGCCGGTCGCGCCGAGGTGGGAGGCGATCCGCACCTGCAGCTCGGTGTGGCCCGGCCCGGTCGGCACCACCACGCAGCCCAGGGCGCGCAGCGCGCCGTCGAACATGAAGCCGGCGGGCGTCAGGTGATAGGCGAAGGTGTTCAGCACGATGTCGCCGGCGCGGAAGCCGGCGGCCGCGAGCGCCGGCCGGAAGCGCCAGAAGTCCCCTCCCTGCCCCTGCGGATCGAAGATGTTGCCGGGCGAGGCGAAGATCCGCTGCAGGCTGCGGGCCGGCACCGCCGTCAGGCCGCCGAACGGCGGGTCCGCGGCCTGCAGCGCCGGCAGCTCGTCCTTGGCGGTGAGCGGCAGCCGCGCCAGGTCGCCGAGGCGCCGCACGTCGTGCGGCGCGAGGCCGGCGGCGTCCATGGCGACGCGGAAGCGCGGCGCGTTGGCGTAGGCGTGGGCGACCGTCTGGCGCAGCCGGTTCTCCAGGTAGGCGATCCGGTCCGCCGCGGAGCGCGATTCCAGCTCGGCGTCGAAGATGGCGGTGGGCCGCGGGGAGGGCATGGCGGGGGGACTCATGAGAGCCAGCGCTTGCGCCGCTTGTAGAACTTCAGCTCGCGGTAGCTCCGGCGATGATCGCCGGGGCCTCCGGCGCCGCCGCCCAGGTAGAAGTGCTTGACGTCCTCGTTGGCCGCGAGCTTCCCGGCGTCGCCGTCGAGCACGACGCGGCCGTTCTCCATGATGTAGCCGTAATCGGCGATCGACAAGGCCAGGTTGGCGTTCTGCTCGACCAGCAGGATGGTCGTCCTCTCCTGCTGGTTGATCCTGCGGATGATGGCGAAGATGTCCTGCACCAGCAGCGGCGCCAGGCCCAGCGAGGGCTCGTCGAGCAGCATCAGCCGGGCGCGGGCCATGAGCGCGCGGCCGATGGCGAGCATCTGCTGCTCGCCGCCGGAGAGGTAGCCCGCGAGCTGGCGGCGGCGCTCGCGGAGGCGGGGGAAGTAGTCGAACACCAGCTCGTGGTCGCGCTTGACGGCCGCGCGGTCGTCGCGGGTGAAGGCGCCCATGCAGATGTTCTCGTCGACAGTCAGGTCCTCGAAGACGCGCCGCCCCTCCATCACCTGGAAGATGCCGGCGCGGACGATGGCCTCGGGCTCCATCCGCTCGATGCGTTTGCCCAGGAACCGGATGGAGCCGTCGGTGACCTCGCCTTCCTCCGACTTCAGCAGCCCCGAGACGGCCTTCAACATGGTGCTCTTGCCGGCGCCGTTCGGCCCCAGCAGGGCCACGATCTGTCCCTCCCGCACCGCCAGGGAGATGCCCTTGAGCACCAGGATGGCGCGGTCGTAGACGACCTCGACGTTATGGACCTCGAGCATGGCGTCATGGGTAATGAGGCCTTATCCTCCAAGGCCCCATCTACTGGGCCACGATGCGCTACATGCCGAGCCACTCGCTCTTGCGCGGCACGTCGTAGTCCTTCAGCTTGACCAGCGCGCCGTTCTTGACCTGGTAGATCGGGGTCGTGGTGCAGGGGCGGTGGTCGGTCGGGGTGTAGGTGACGCTGCACGCGATCCCGCCGAGGTCGAAGCCACGGAGCGATTCGAGCGCGCTCTTGATCCCCTCGCCGTTCAGCTGACCGGCCTTGTCGGCGCGCTTCAGCCCCTCGACGAAGACCGCGGTGGAGGCCCAGCCGCGCACGTAGAGAGCGTCGTGCGGCGCGCCCTTGGCGAAGTCCTGGATCCGCTTCATGCCGGGGACGTTGCTGCCGAAGGGCGGATGCGGCATCACGCCGGTGACCCCCTCGGCGGCTTCCCTGGCGACCCCCGGCAGGGCTTCGCTGAAGCCGTAGGGGTTGGAGCCGAACTTGGTCTTGAGGCCGAGCTTGGCGGCGTCCTTCAGGATGATCGATGTGCCGGTCGTGGTGACGTTGATGTAGGCGTAGTCCGCGCCGGCCTTCTGCATGGTGAGCAGCTGGCTGGTGGCGTCCTGGAAAGTGCCGGGCAGCACGCCGTCGTAGACCCACTCGAGGCCGTTCTTCTCGGCGAAGTCCTTGCCGGCGGCGAGCGGCGAGCGGCCGTAGGCGTTGTCGCCGAACAGGGCGGCGACCTTCGGCTTGCGCGACTTGTCCTTCCAGTCGTCCTTGACCCACAGCAGCCACGCCCGGAGCTCGTCGGAGTAGCTCGGCGCGACGAAGAAGTTGTAAGGGTTCTTGGCGGGATCGGTGAGGTGCGCGGAGAACGAGGCGGAGACGTAGGGCATCTTGTCCTTCGCCGCCTGCTCGCGCAGCGCCTCCGTGTCGCCGGTGCCCCAGCCGGCGATCAGCACCACCTTCTCGTCGTTGACCAGGCGCTTGTAGAGGGCGACCGCCTCGGGGATCTTGTAGCCGTAGTCGGCATCCACCAGCTTCAGGCGCTTGCCGTTGATGCCGCCGTGGGCGTTGGTCCACTCGACCGCGTCGCGCACCCCCTGGGCGTAGGACTTGCCGACGTCCGAGGTGATCCCGGTGAGGTCGAAGATGCCGCCGATCTTGATCTCCGGGCCGCCGCCGGCCGGCTGGGCGTGGAGGCCGCCGGGGCCGCCCGCGGCGCCGGGCCACAGCCCCAGGGCGAAGGCGCTGGCGATGGCGATGAAGACACCCTGCCTGCCAAGGAAGGTCAAGCTCTTCATAGAAGCCTCCCGAAGGTGAGTGATGAAGACCTGGGTCGCTGTCGTCGCCTCAGAGTGTAGTGATCGGCCTGGGGGGCTGCAAGGGGGCTCTGGGCAGGGGCGGGTGGCGGGACGCCGCTGGCATTACAATTCCCGTCCATGAGCGAAACTCCGCAGACGGTGTTCGACAAGATCCTGGCCGGCGAGATCCCCTGCCACCGCGTCTACGAGGACGAGCACGTGCTGGCCTTCCTCGACGTCGGTCCGCTGGCCGTGGGCCACACGCTGGTGATCCCGAAGGAGCGCAAGGCCCATCTGCACGAGCTGTCCGACGAGTCGGCGGCGGCCCTCGGCCGGGTGCTGCCGCGGCTGTGCCGCGCCGTGCTGCGCGCCACCGGCGCGACTGACTACAACGTGCTGCAGAACAACGGCCGCCGGGCTTCCCAGGTGGTCATGCACGTGCACTTCCACATCATCCCGAAGGTCGGGCACACCGGCCTCGGCATCGGCTGGCCGGCCGGCAACCTGGAGGCCGCGACCGCCGCCGAGCTGGTCGCCAAGATGCGCAGCGCGCTGGCCGAGGAGGAGGGCGGCTCGCCGGCCGGCGACAAGGACGGCGCGCCGGCCGCCGAGGGGGAACGGCCGTGACGGCGGCGGAGGCGAAGCCATGACGCCGGCGGAGGCGACCCCGACCATGCGCGCCGTCGAGATCCAGAAGTTCGGCCTCGACCATCTCGCCCTGGTCGAGCGTCCCGTGCCGCGGCCCGGCCCCCGCCAGGCGCTGGTGCGCGTGCGCGCCGTCTCGCTCAACAGCCGCGACCTGATGATGGCCGAGGGCCGCTACAACCCCAAGCAGAAGCTGCCGCTCATCCCCTGCTCGGACGGCGCCGGCGAGGTGCTGGCGGTGGGCGATGGCGTGACCCGCGTGCGTCCCGGCGACCGCGTCTGCAGCATCTTCGCCCAGGGCTGGCTCGCCGGCGAGCCCGGCCGCGACCTGGTCCGCACCACCCTCGGCGGCCCCCTCGACGGCACCCTCGCCGAGCAGGTGCTGCTGAGCGAGGAGGGGCTGGTCAAGACCCCCGACTACCTGAGCGACCTCGAAGCCGCGACCCTCCCCTGCGCCGCCCTCACCGCCTGGAGCTCCATGATCGAAGGCGGCCTCGCCCCCGGCGACACCGTCCTCCTGCTCGGCACCGGCGGCGTCTCGATCTTCGCCCTGCAGCTGGCCGTGATGGCCGGCGCCCGCGCGATCGTCACCTCGAGCAGCGACGAGAAGCTCGAGCGCGCCCGGCAGCTCGGCGCCGCGGCCGGAGTCAACTACCGCCAGGTCCCCGACTGGGGCGCGAAGGTCAAGGAGCTCACCGGCGGCGAGGGCGTCGACGTCGTCCTCGAAGTGGGTGGCGCCTCCACCCTGCCGCAGTCCCTGCAAGCCGTGCGCGCCGGCGGCAAGGTCTACCTGATCGGCGTCCTGGGCGGCACCGCCACCGAGTTCCCCCTGACCGCCATCCTGATGCGGCGGGTGAAGGTCGAAGGCGTCCTCGTCGGCTCGCGAGCCAGCTTCGAGGCCATGAACCGCGCCGTCTCCCTGCACCAGCTGCGGCCGGTGATCGACCGCACCTTCCCGCTGGCCGAGGCCCGGGCCGCCTTCGAGCACATGGCGTCGGGGCGGCACTTCGGGAAGATCTGCATCGAGGTCTGAAAAGGCTCTGTCTCGGACGCCGTGGTCGATGGCGGATCTGCTCGCCGCCGCGTAGGCCACGGGGGGCGGGCGGGGTAGTGCTAGTGGGTGCCATCGCCGGACCTCCAGCGAATGCTAAGCTCGATGGGTAAACCGTGCTCCGTTTTCTCGGCCCCTACTCGTCCAGGAACCGTTGCCATGCAAACCCTGACCTGCCCGAAATGCCAGGCCCAGATGCAGGAAGGATTCATCCCCGTCTATGCGAAAGGGCCCCAGGTAAGCCGTTGGGCCGCCGGCACGCTCAAGCCGAGCTTCTTCTGGCTCGGCCTCGGTCGGAGCAAGATGCGGCCGATCGTGACCTACCGTTGCTCTGCCTGCGGCTATCTCGAGTCCTTCGCGCCGTAGCCGAAAGCTGCTCAAACAGGACCTTGGGTGGTGCCGGAGGTGTAGAGCTGCATGCCGTTGTTACGCCGCTCCTGATTCAAGCGACGACCCGTTACGCACGAGCACGATCTTGCCTACCACGCCTCCCTTCCCGAGCAGCTCCTGCGCGCGTCTCGCCTCGGCAAGAGGAAAGCGCTGCGCGATGAGCGGCCTGATCTTTTGCTGTTGAAGGAGGTCGAGCAGGGCGATCAAATCCTGCCGAAACAAAGCCGGCTTCAGCCGCTTGAGCGTCTGAATGCTGTAGGGGATCACCCGTTTCCGGCCCGGAAGAAGATAGCCGCCGGCGATGTACAACGCGTAGATGGGGATTCCATGAAGGCGATTACGACGGCCCGTACGGCCCGAACCTAAACCCTCCCCACGTAGCGAGGTTGTATTGCCATAGCCCACGACCCTCCCGCCCGGACGGAGAGCCTCGCGGGAATGCCAGAGGTGGGCGCCACCGATGGGGTCGAAGACGGCGTCCACGCCCTCGCTCGTGAGGCGGTGAATTTCCTTCACGTAGTCCTGATTCCGGTAATCGATTGGGACTCCGCCCAGCTCGGAAACGGCCTGCGCCCCTCGCGATGAACAGGTACCGTACATCTCCAGTTCGGCAAGGCGCCCCAGCTGCAGGAGTGCCGTGCCGACCCCGCCCGACGCGCCGTGAAACAACACGCGCTGGCCCGGTTTGACGTTAGCGGACCGATGCAGCATCTGGTACGCCGTGATGTAGTTCAGCACGAGGCTCACAGCCTCGGCGGCATCCAACCCGGGTGGCACCGGAACCAGTTCGCGTTGCGGCAGGCAGACGAACTCCGCGTAAGCACCGTGGATCGGCAGCGCTGCAACGATCTGTCCTGGTTCGATTCCGGCGACACCGTCGCCGAGCCGGTCCACCTCGCCAACCAGGTCCCAACCCGGCGTGAAGGGCACCGGGGGAGTTTCGGGATGAACGCCCTCGCGCGCCATTACGTCGGGCAGGGAGACGCCTGCGGCCAGCACTCTTACCCGAACTTCACCATCCTTCGGCTCGGGGCACTCTTCTTCAACCACCCGAAGTGCATCGGGCCCGCCGTAGTGAGTCACGATGATGCGCGTGTGTCTCATGGACCTCTTCCTCCTTGGCGGGCGCTCGAGCTTGTGCGGCGTAACTAGTGATAATAAGCCTGCAGCCGGCCTGCCGCAGTCTCGCGGGGCCGTTCATCTACGATATCGGTCGGTCGTAGGTCCGGGATCTCGGGCCAGACCGCCGGTTACCCGCCCGAGGCGTCCGGAAAGAGATCGAACGGCACGCCGGTGCCGGCGCCGAAATAGGAACGGGAGTTGGCCCCCGCGAGCGCGAAGCCGTTGATGGCGATACGGCGCGGCAGGGTGCCCTGGTTCTCGGCGCTGCGGTGTACGACGTATGGGCCGAAGAAGGCGGCGCTGCCCGCCGCAAGGAGCGCCGGGACTCCTGGAAGATCGCCGAAACGACGCCGCACCAATGCCGGGTCGAGGTGTCCCTGTCGCCCGCTGCCCGGATAGAAGGCGAGAGGGCCGTTGTCCGGCGTCGAATCGTCGATCGCGATGACGGTTTGAACATAGCTCCCGCGGCCGTCCACGTCGCGCCACTCGGGAGTGCCGTACCGGCGGTGCTCGCTGTCTTGGTGAGGCTCGAACTCCAGCCCATCGTGCGGGTACTTGGCATGGAGCTGGTTGAGGAGGTGGACCGCGCTGGACACGCCGAGGAGCTGACCGACGACCGACGTGAGCCGTACGTCGCGCCCGGAGGCAAGGAACGCCGGCTCGCAACCTCCCGCCCAGACCACCCGCAGCAGCCGGAGCGAGCCGTTCGCGCCCCCGAAGACGAACTGGCTGCCGGCACTCTCGACCAGGTGCGTTTCCGCCCTTCTCTCGCTCGCCAGGACCGTCGCGGCCAGCCCCCGCCCCACCGCGCGCAACCGCTCCGCAGCCGCGGCCATCGCCGCGACCTCCTCAGGAGAGAAGAGGTTCTCGACGATCAGGAAACCGTCGTCGTAGTACCCGCGAACGTCGGCCGCGGAAAGCTCGTGAATCATCAGCTGGCCGGGATTATAACTTAGCCAACGGCCACCAGCCAGCTGAGCCCGCGGATCGCCAGGTGCGGGCGGAGGCGCTCTGCAACCGGCAGCTCGAGGAGGCAGCCAATAATCACGGTGGCAGGTCAGGCGGAATTGCTGCGCTCCGGAACTGCTCCGGCGATCAGCCGCGCATTGCCTTGCGGTTCGACGGCGAGCTGTCTGCGGGCGCCGCGCCGCCCGAGGGGCCTCTCTGCGTCACGCCGGAGAGAACGATCTTCTTGTTTCCAAAGGCCGCTACCAGCTCCAACTGTCCACCCAGCGCGGCGACATAGCGCTGCAGGGTGGAGACCTGGCAGTCGGCGAGGTTCTCTCGGCTTTCCAGGCGGGAGATGTCCGCCTGATCGATCATGGATGCCTCCGCGACCTCGGTTTGCGTCTTGCCGGCCGCCTCGCGCAGCGTTCGCATGGTGAGATGGACTCCCCGCTGCGCGCGTAGCCCACGGCCGAGAACCCGCACCGGTTCTTGGTCACGCTCGACTCGCTGCCTCGTTGCCTGACTCATGATTGACCTCGCGTTTCGTAGACGTCCCGCTCCCCGGCCGTCGCCCGCCGAGCGCTGAACGCCGGCCACCAGCGACAGCCGAGCTCTCTAATAGGCGATCAGCTCAAGGCCGGGTATGTCCAGGAAGTCTTTCTGGTCGCGGGTGACCAGCCGAGCCTCCTCCCGGATGGCGGCCGTCGCAATCAACATATCCATGGTGCCGACGTTCCGCCCGGAGCGCCTCAGAGAACGAAGGATCCCGCCAAAGGACTCCGGGAAACCTTCGTCCGGGTAGACCACGCGTAGGTTCGCGGAGACTCTCTGCACCTTCGCGCTCTCGTCGTCCGCGCGCGCGGCCAGCGCCACTCCTGCGGCGAGCTCGCAAGCGACGAAAAGGCTGATTGCCACCTCGTCCTGCCTGAAGGAGGCGAGCAAGTCTCGCGCTGGCCCCAGCTTCCCCGCCGAGGCCTCGCGCATCAGATCGACGACAAAGGAGGTGTCGAAGTGGATCACAGTTCCGGAGCGCGGACCGGGCTCTCGCTGCGCGCACGGATCTGCTCTTCGATAGCGTCCAGGGTATCCTCAGAGACTTTGAGGTCGGCGAGGACCCTTTCGAGATCCCCGCCGGTCGTGCGACGGCCGAAGTGCGCCTTGATGACCTCGGAGTAGGTCTGATCCTGGCGCTTCTTGCGAGCGAGCGCCGCGTAGGCTTCGGCATCGAGGGAGATCGTCTTGAGGGCCATGGCCACAGGATGCACCATCAGCGGATCGGGGTCAAGGTGAACCCGATCCGCGGCACGCCCATCTCAGGCCGTCTTGATCGCCGTGAGGGGATCGATGGCTGCGCCCGAGGAGCGCTACGCAGAAGACCGTTGGCGGTACTTGCCGAGATCGGTTCCCTCGGTTGAGCTTGGTCTCCTAGCGTCCGAACCGCTCGAACCGGTACGCGCTCGCGCGAAGATCGTTCCGAGCTTGCCGCCCATCAGGCCCGAACCCAGGATGCCGACTCGCATCGCTGCTCCTCCCTGCTCCTTGCCGTGGCCCTGGCCGGGCCGCTTAGCGACCGGTCATCTGCTCCAGCCTCTCGGGGTAACGCGCTCCCTGCACCGTGATCTTGGCGGCGGCGTCGTCGATGTCACGCAGATCGCCGGGTGTGAGCTCGACCGAGAGGGCCCCGATGTTCTCTTCCAGGCGATGCAGCTTCGTGGTGCCCGGGATCGGAACGATCCACGGCTTCTGGGCCAGCAGCCAGGCGAGCGCGATCTGGGCAGGGGTCGCCTGCTTCCGTGCCGCGATGCTGCCGAGCAGGTCGACCAGGGCCTGGTTCGCCTTGAGGGCCTCAGGCGTGAAGCGCGGCAGGCCGCTGCGGAAGTCGGAGCTGTCGAACGTCGTGTTCTCGTCCATCTTGCCCGTGAGGAAGCCCCTCCCCAGGGGGCTGTAGGCAACCAGGCCGATGCCGAGCTCCTCGAGGGTCGGGATCACCTCCTGCTCGGGGGTCCTCGTCCACAGCGAGTACTCGTTCTGCAGAGCGGTGACCGGCTGGACCGCGTGCGCGCGGCGGATCGTCTGCACTCCCGCTTCGGAAAGGCCGAAATGCTTGACCTTTCCCTGCTCGATCAGCTCCTTCACCGCTCCCGCCACGTCTTCGATGGGCACGTCCGGATCGACCCGGTGCTGGTAGAGCAGGTCGATGGTCTCGACCCTGAGCCGCGCGAGCGAGCCCTCGACCGCCTGCTTGACGTGCTCCGGCCGGCTGTTCAGCCCCGGCGCACCCTTCATCCCGCGGGGGTCGCGATCAGGATTCAGGTCGAACCCGAACTTGGTGGCGATCGTCACCTGCCCGCGGAAGGGAGCGAGGGCTTCGCCCACGAGCTCTTCGTTCAAGTACGGGCCGTAGACCTCGGCGGTGTCGAAGAAGGTGACGCCGCGCTCCACGGCGGCCCGCAGCACGCCCGTCATCTCCTGCTTGTCCTTGGGCGGGCCGTAGGAAAAGCTCATACCCATGCAGCCGAGGCCGATGGCCGAGACTTCCAGGCCGCTGGTTGCAAGTTGGCGCTTCTGCATGTGTTTCTCCTCGAGACAGACAGACCTGATCGACTTCGCCAGGCACCTGCGAAGTCCGGCGCCAGTCTACTCCTGGCGCCGGGAGGGTATTCCGCGAGCGACGCCCACTTGGGGGCCCTGTCGATCGCTTCCGGCGCGACGCGCTGCGTTGCGCTACGCCGCGCTGCGCCGCGCCGGAAGGGTGCCGCCTGCTCCCGCGGCTCTCAGGGCGCCGGCGGCAGCGCGATCGGCGTCTCGGCGGGCAGCAGGTCGACGTGCGCTTCGGCCACCTGCTTGCGGAAGGCCGCGACGTCGTCGCTCAGCAGGCGGTTGACCTCTTGCAGGGCGCCCGCCGCGGCGGCCTCGGCCTGTTGCAGCTCGGCCCGCTGGGTGGGGTTCGGCGGGTCCCAGGAGGAGTCGAGCGAGAAGAGGGCCAGCTGGACGCGGTTGAACGGCGTCCGGTCGTCGACGATGCCCTTGGTGTTCGGCGGCACGTAGAGCCACCGTTCCTGCGCGTCGAGCTTGCGCCGCAGCTCGCGGGCCTTGCGCAGCAGGGGGTTGCCGGCCGCGCCGGTGGCGCCGCTCTCCGCCGCTCCCCCGGCCGTCGCTGCCGCCGGAGCCGCCGCCGGAGCCGCGGCCGGACCCTCGGTCCCCGCTTTCTTCTTCTTCTCTTCCTCGCGGGCGTCGGCGCGGCGCAGCTTGGCGACGACGACGTCGAGGTCGGCGCGGGCGGCGCGCACGCGGTCGATGGCCTCGACCACGGAGTCCTGTAGCTCGCCGATCCGCCGCACGGCGGCCTCGCGGGTCTGCCAGTCGGCGTCGGTGTTGTGGCTCGAGGGATCGGCGGCGACGCGCACGGTCCCCTTCGCCTCGTGGCCGCGGAAGCGGATGGTCACGTTGTAGGTGCCGGGCGGCACCTGCGGGCCGCTGTCGCGGCGGAAGAAGTCGCCGCGCTCGCCGCGCGGCGGTTGGCGGGACTGGTCGCGGCCGAGGTCCCAGACGGCGCGGTTGACGCCCAGCTTCGCGGGCCCCTTCATGGTGCGGACGACCTTTCCCGCGCCGTCGCCGATGCGGATCTCGACCTGCGGCTCGCCCGGGCGCGGCCCTCCCTGCTCGGCGGCGCCGGCTTCCCCGGAAGTCCCGGCGCCCGCCGCTGCGGCCCCTGCCGTCCCGGCCCCGGCCGCCGATGTCGCGCCCTCCGGCTCCTCGGGCTCGCGCGCGGCCTCGCGCCCACCGGCCGCTGCCGCCGCCGCGCCGGCCGGCGGCGCCGACTCGTCCGGGGCGGGCGGCCGGCCGCCGGCCGCTGCCGCTGCCGCGACCGGAACGCCCGCTGGCGTCGTCGCCGGCGCCCCGCCGGCCGCCTTCCGGGCGCGCTCGGCGCGCTCGTGCTCCTTGCGCGCGCGCTCGGCCTTCTCGTCGGGCAGCGCCAGGCCGGGCAGGTCGAGGGAGTAGGTGATGAGCGCGCCGTAGGGGCGGTTCTCGCCGCGGAACTCGCCGCTGCCGCCACCGAAGGGGCCCGGGCCCTGCGAGGTGCGGTGCTCGAGGGCCGGCATCCCCTGGTAGACGTGGAGCGGCTCCGCCAAGGTGGCGGCGGTCATCTGGCGCAGCGGCGTGATGTCGTCGACGATGTAGAGCGACCGGCCGTGGGTGCCCAGCACGAGGTCGAAGTCGCGCGGGTGGATGACCATGTCCATCACCGACACCGTCGGCAGGCCGTGCTTCCAGGGCAGCCACCGGCCGCCGCCGTCGAAAGAGACGTAGAGCCCGAACTCGGTCCCGAGGAACAGCAGGTCGCGGTCCACCGGGTCCTGGTCGATGGACAGCGCGTAGCCCCAGAGGTTGCCGGCGGCGAGGCTCTTCCAGGTCTTGCCGTAGTCGTCGGTGCGATAGACGTAGGGCGTCCAGTTCGAGCGCCGGTGGTCGTCGAAGACCACGAAGGCCGAGCCGCCGCCGTACGTCGAGGCGCGGATCTGCGGCACCCAGGTGTGCTCGGGGACGCCGGGCACGTTGGCTTCGACGCTGGTCCAGGACTTCCCGCCATCGCGCGTCACCTGCACGCGCCCGTCGTCGGTGCCCACCCAGATCACGCCGCGCTCGACCGTGCTGGGCGCGACGGCGAGGATCGCGCAGTAGTTCTCGGCGCCGGAGGCGTCGAGGGTGAGGCCGCCGGTTTGGTCCTGGTGCTGCCAGTCCGGGTTGTTGGTGGTGAGGTCCGGGCTGATCGGCGTCCAGGACTCGCCGCGGTCGGTGGACTTCATCAGGTACTGGCTGCCGAGGTAGATGGTCGCCGGGTCGAAGGGGTCCTGGGCGATGGCGGCGTTCCAGTTGAAGCGGAGGCGCTTGGCCGGGTCGGGGCTCAGCTCGGCCGGCTTGATGCGCTTGCGGGTGTGGGTGCGGAGGTCGAAGCGGCCGATCTCGCCGCCCTGCGACTCGGAGTAGCCGGACTGCGAGTCCCGCGGGTCGGGGAGGGTCACGAAGCCGTCGCCGCCGCCGACCGTCTGCCAGTGGACGTTGCGGATGGCGCCGTTCTCCCACACCGCGCTGGGGCCGCGCCAGGAGCCGTTGTCCTGCAGGCCGCCGTAGGTGTTGTAGGGCACGTCCATGTCCACCGCGACGTGGTAGTACTGGCCGAGCGGCAGGTTGGCGGCGAACTGCCAGGTGTCGCCGCGGTCGTGGCTGATGCCGACGCCGCCGTCCTCGCCGGCGATCAGGTAGCGCCCGTCGTGCGGGTCGATCCACAGGGCGTGATAGTCGCCGTGGATGTCGCGCGAATGGCCCAGCGGGTGGAAGGTCCTGGCGCTGTCGTCGGAGACGCGCATGCGGGCGGTCAAGCTGTAGATCCGGTTCGGCCACTGCGGGTCGACGCGGATGTCGGCGTAGTAGAACGGCCGCTCGCTGGTCGACGGGTCGGTGTTGGCGGTCTTCCAGGAGCGGCCGCCATCCTCGGAGCGCAGCACGACGTTGTTGCCCTCCGCCTCGACCAGGGCGTAGACGATGCGCGGCTCGGAGGGCGCGATGGCGAGGCCGATGCGGCCGAGGTTGCCCTTCGGCAGGCCGTCGTCCTCGGTTAGGCGCTTCCAGCTGTCGCCGCCGTCGTAGGTGACGTAGAGGCCCGAGCCCGGCCCGCCGGAGCGGAAGAACCAGGGCCAGCGCCGGTAGTCCCAGAGCGTGGCGAAGAGCTTGTTCGGGTGGGCGGGGTCCATCACCAGCTCGGAGCCGCCGCTGCGCTCGTCGAAGTAGAGGATGCGCTTCCAGGTCTTGCCGCCGTCGGTGGTCCTGTAGATGCCGCGCTCGGGGTTCTCGCCCCACTCCCTGCCCTCGGCGGCGACGTAGGCGACGTCGGGGTCGGTGGGATGGAGGACGATGCGGCGGATGCGCTCGGTCTTGTCGAGCCCCAGGTGATGCCAGGTGCGGCCGGCGTCCAGGGAGCGGTAGACGCCGTTGCCGACCGAGGCACTGTTGCGCGGGTTGCCCTCGCCGGTGCCCACCCAGACGACGTCCGGGTTGCCGCGGAAGATCGCGATGGCGCCGATCGACGCCACCGGCTGGTCGTCGAAGATCGGCTCGAAGGTCAGGCCGCCGTCGGTCGACTTCCAGACGCCGCTGGTCGCGCCCCCGACGTAGATCACCTCGGGGTCCGCTTCCACCGCCGCGACGGCGACCACGCGGCCGCTCATCGCCGCCGGTCCGATCGAGCGCGCCTTCATCCCCGCCAGCAGGGCGGGGTCGATGGCCTCGGCCTTCCGCGGCGTCTTGCCGCGCGCCTCCCTGGCGGCCGCGTGCGCGGCGAGCGGGCCGGCCAGCAAGCCGGAGACGAAGGCGGCGAGGACGAGGACGAGACAGAGCGACAGCGGCTGTCGACGCATGGTTCCCTCCAGGAGAGTCGCAGGTGAAGGGGGCCCGGTGCGCGATGACCGGCCCCAGATCTCCATAACGCCCGGCGCGGCCGGGGGTTGCCAGGCCGCTACCAGCCTTCTGGCCAGCGAGCCTGGGAGCTCGCCGATCTCAGCCGCCGGCCCGCGGCGGCTTGGCGCGCTCGGGCCGCCAGCGGCCGGCGCCCTTGCGCAGCGAGCAGGCCCTTGTGTCGGTCACCTGTGGCACGGCACCGCCGGGAGGATCGGCGCAGTGCCCTCGAAGACCACGGATGTGGTCGTGCCGATGCTTCCGGGGACGGGATCGAGCCACTGGCCGTTCGCCAGGTTCTGGCGCTGGTTCATCCAGCGCTCGTAACCGGAGCTCTCGGAGCCGACTCGCACGAGCCACACCGTCTCGCGATTCATGGCATCGGCAGTGCAGGCCTCCGGGTTGCCGCCATCCGGGCAATGGATCCCTGCCCAGTATCCCTGGAGCAGGAAGAGGGAAGCCCGCTGCGGGCCTCTGAGCTTGCCGGCCGTGTAACCCTCCTGGATCCAAGACGGCGGCAGTGCGACGTCGTCAGGGACCTTGTCCGAGCCAGGCAAGATGCCGATCGCGCGCAGCATTTTCAGCGTTCTGGACCGCGAGCGACTGTTGGAGATGTCGAACGGTCCGAGAGCGGTCTCGATGTCCTGTACGCCGGCAACGAGATTGGTGTGAACCGCGGCGCCGGCGATGCAGGTAAAGTATTGCTCGTCTGTCGTGTTCAGCAAGAACGTGCCGGTGCGGAACCGGCCGTCGAAGAGCACGATGCCCATGCTGCCGTCTTGCCGGGTCCAGAAGCGGCCGTGGTTAGCGTCGAGCATCTCCCACAGCAACAGGAGGCGGGAGCCGTCGATGCACCATAGCTCCTGCGGGACCCCTGCCTGACCCTTGACGAACACCAGATAGGTGTCGCAGTGGACCGCGGCCGGCAGGATGTTGGCCGCGGCGACCCAGTCGCTGCTCACGGCCAGGTGCTTCCAGACGTTGCCCACGACGCTTCCGGTTGGGCCCCAGCCGACGACGAAGACGTTGTGAATCTGATTCGGGCTCTCCGACGTTTGACCGGTTGGCACCGCACCCGGTTCGCAGCGTCCCTGCACGGAGAAGCATCGCAGGTCCGGGAGTCGCGGCGCCGTGGCGGCGTCCGCGTCCGTCGGCTCGGAGGCCACCGCCAAGGGGCCGGCCAGGAACGCCAGGGCCAGAGCCAGGCAGACGATCGTTCGCATGGCCTGCCGCCCCCTCCGAGCTAGACCGTGACCCTCGTGCCGTCGAAGCGGGTGAAGGTGTAGCCCTGGAAGAAGCCGCTTCGGTTCTCGTTGTAGGTCGGACGCTGGTCGGCCAGCATGCTGATGGCCATCGCCTCGCCGAGCAGCAGCGACTCGAGGGCGTCGGAGCGCCAGTGGACGCCGGCGAGGTTGCGGCCGGTGGCGATGTTCGAGGCCAGCTTGTCGAGCTCGCCGCCGACGGTGAGGGTGGCGCTGCCGCGGTAAGGCTCGAGCGACAGGCCGTCCGCGCTCGGCACCACCGGGTCCTGGATGACGAAGCTCTCGTCGAAGAGGGCCTTCAAGACGGTCACGCAGGCGCCGGCGACGGTGGCGTGCCCGGCGGAGTAGGAAGGATGGGTCGGGCTCCCCTCGGGGAAGGCCGCCGGGTGCAGGAAGCTGCCGAAGCCGGCCGCGATGCGGTCGAGCACCGGCGAGCCGAGCACGTCGGCGTGCAGCACCCCGGGGTAGCGGTTCGCGGTCTTCTGCAGCTGCACCAGGCCGCCGAACGCCTCGGGCCGCAGGCGCCGGTGGACGAACCACTTCTTGTGCCAGGTGGACTTCAGGCCGCGCGTCGCCACCTCGCACATGCAGCCCTTGATGCCGGGCGGGCCGAAGGTGCCGAAGCCGGCCTGGGTCTTGGAGCGCAGGTAGGGGTTGCCGGGGTTGAGCGGGCAGCCGATGCCGCCGCTCTCGACCTCGGTCGCGTCGGGCGGCGTGATCAGGATGAGGCAGGCGTCGAAGTAGGCCTGGAAGAGAACGTCCTTGTGCACCCAGGCGGCGAGGTCGCGGGCGTTGCGCAGGAAGCGGCGCTGCGGATCGAACTGCACCGCGCCGGCCGGGGTGCCGCCGTTCTGCACGTTCAGCCACTCGTCGAAGCGGGTGAGGTGGTCGGTGCCGGGGAGGAAGGTGCGGATCATGCGCTGCACGTACTCGGCCCCGAAAGGCGCCGGCAGCAGCAGGAACTGCGACAGGTACGGGCCGACGGTGCATCCCGGCAGGACGTCGCGGAACAGGGTCTGGGGCGTCACCTTGCCCTGCCGGCGCGGCCCCCGGAAGTCGCCTAAGGCGTCGAGGTCCGCGCAGGCGGCGGCGACGTCGGGATGCGCCGGGTAGTCGGCGAAGTTGACGTCGCGCAGCAGCGCCATCCAGTACAGCTCGACCATCTCGCCGGCCGCCTCGGCGCTCGAGAGGGCGGGCGCCGGCGGGATCGCCAGCGCCTGGCCGTCGGCTCCCTGGAGGTCGAAGCCGAGGCCCGACTGCGGATCGGTCAGCTTGACGGTGCCGCCGAGCGGGACGGCCTCGAAGTCGTTCGGATCGCCGCTCGCGAGCGCCGTGAGCAGGCGGCCGTAGGCGTCGGGCTCGACCTCGCCGGAGCTGTCGTGGGGCAGCGCCTTGTGGTAGTTGCCGATGTAGGTCGGATGGCGCAGCTCGTCGCCGTTGGCGAGATTGGCCTGCGGCGGAATCAGGAGCTCGGTGCGCGCGACGCCGGTGCGCATGCGGTAGGAGGCGGCATGGCGCGCGGTCGCCGGCGCGGCAGCGGCGCCGGTCGCGGGCCCGGCGGCCGCCGCCGGCGAGACTGCCGCCTCCGAGGCCGCCGCCGACGCGTGTCCGGCCGGACGCGCCGCCCCCTCGAGGCCACGCGCCGGCCGCGCCAGCACGGCATTCAGCGCCAGGGCGCCGCCGCCGGCCGCGGCGGCGACGGCCGCGGCGCCCGAGATGCCGCCCAGGAAGCGGCGGCGGTCGAGGCCCGGCGCCGCCGCCGGTCCTGGCGGGGGCGTGAAGGATCCGTCGAGTGGCTCGCTGCGCTCGCGCTCGGGCATGCGGTGTCTCTCCTCGCCAACCGGCCGTAGTCAGCTCGTAGCCGGTCGTTCGTAGCCAGTAGGTAGCCAGGCGCCGGGAGTGCCGGGTGCCGTGGATTCTATGCGCGCCGCCGCAGCGGGGCGCAGGGCGGGCAGAAGGCTGGCAGCCGGCAGGGCACTAGCGGGGTGGCCGGCGCCAGCGGCCGAGCTGCCGGCGGCACCACTGCACGAGCTGGTTGCCGAAGCGCTGCTCGAGCATCATCCCCGCCGTCGCGCCGATCGCCAGAGTTCCCGCCGTCACGATGATCATCCTGCCTGCCCTGCCTTCGTAAGAGATGGACCGCCGGAGCTCGCCGGATCTCTCCCGACCCGGAGCCGCCGCAGGCGCCGGGAGCGGACGCCGAGCGGGGCGGCCTGCCTGCGTACAGCCTTGACCTGCTGAGGCGCTGTCCTGGGGCGATTCTAACCGCGGTGCGATCGGGCGGTCAAATGCCGCGAGCCCGCTATACTTTCCTCGGATGAGCGACACCGTGACCCGCGGCATCCGCGTCCAGGTGGCGAGCTTCTACGACGCCGACCGCAGCTCGCCGCAGGAGAGCTACTACTTCTTCGCCTACCGGGTGCGGATCACCAACGTCGACAGCGACACCGTGCAGCTGGTCAGCCGCGAGTGGTTCATCACCGACGCCAACGGCGAGGTGCAGCGGGTGCAGGGGCCGGGAGTGGTCGGCGAGCAGCCGGTCCTCGCCCGCGGCGAGAGCTTCGAGTACACCAGCTTCTGCCCGCTGCCCACCGCGGTCGGCTCGATGCACGGCACCTACCGCATGGTCTTTCCGAACGGCGACGGCTTCGAGGCCGTGATCGCGCCGTTCTCGCTGGCGGTGCCGCACGCGGTGAACTAGCTGCTCCCGCCTCGGCTCGGCCGAGCCAAGGCTCGCCGAGAGAGGGCCGCCGGCCGTGGTAGCGTACGCCCCGATGGCGATCAGCGAGGCTCCCGGCGGCGCCGGCGGCGAGACCCCGGACGGCATCGCGCCGACGGTGCGGGAGGCCGGGCCGCCGCCTCCGCCGCCGGCGTTCCAGCCGTTCATTCCGGCGGAGGTGGTGCTGCCGGAGCTGACGCCGCTGCCGCTCGTCGCCGGCACCCTCCTGGGCGTCATCTTCGGCGCCTCGTCCCTCTACCTGGTGCTGAAAGTGGGGATCACGGTCAGCGCCTCGATCCCGGTGGCGGTGATCTCGATCACCCTCTTCCGCATGCTGGCGGCGATGGGCATGCGGCGGCGGAGCATCCTCGAGAACAACATCGTGCAGACCGCCGGCTCGGCCGGCGAGTCGATCGCCTTCGGCATCGGCGTCACCATGCCGGCGATCCTGATCCTGGGCTTCGATCTCGAGATCACGCGGGTGATGCTGGTGTCGGTACTCGGCGGCCTGCTCGGGGTCCTGATGATGATCCCGCTGCGCCGGGCGATGATCGTCGCGCAGCACGGCGTCCTCAAGTTCCCGGAAGGGACCGCCTGCGCCGAGGTGCTGAAGGCCGGCGCCTCCGAGGAGGAGCGCCGGATCGCCGCCCGCGCCGCGGCGGCGGCCGCCCCGCCCGCCATCTTGGCCGTGGAGCGAGGGACCCGCGAGTCGCGGGCGGGCGCCGGCGAGGGCGAGCAGGCGCTGCCCGAGTCCGGCGCCGGCACGATCTTCACCGGCTTCGGCGTCGGGCTGCTCTACAAGACGCTCAACATCGCCTTCAAGGCCTGGAAGGACATCCCGGAAAAGGTTTTCAAGGCGCCGTTCGAGGCCGGCTCGGTCTCGGCCGAGATCTCGCCCGAGCTGCTGGGCGTCGGCTACATCATCGGGCCGCGCATCGGCTCGATCATGTGCGCCGGCGGCGTGCTCGCCTACCTGGTGCTGATCCCGGCGATCAAGTTCTTCGGCGGGGCCGCCAGCGGCGCGGTGCCGCCGGGCACCGTGCCGATCGCCGACATGGCGCCGGCCGAGATCCGCAGCGCCTACGTGCTCTACATCGGCGCCGGCGCGGTCGCCGCCGGCGGCATCATCAGCCTGGTGCGGTCGCTGCCGACCATCTGGCAGGGCCTCCAGGGCGGGCTGGCCGACCTGCGGCGGCAGCGCGCCGCGGCGGTCGCCCAGGCGCGCCTGCGCACCGACGAGGACCTCTCGCTCAAAGTCGTGGCCGGCGGCTCGGTCGCGCTGGTCGCCATGATCATGCTCGCCTCCTCGCTGCGGATGAACCTGCTCGGCGCGGTGCTGATCGTGGTCTTCGGGTTCCTGTTCGTGACCGTGTCGTCCCGCCTGACCGGCGAGATCGGCTCGTCCTCCAACCCGATCTCGGGCATGACCGTGGCCACGCTGCTGCTGACCTGCCTGGTGTTCCTCGAGCTGCACTGGACCGGGCCGAGCTACTACGTCACCGCGCTGTCGGTGGGAGCGATCGTCTGCATCGCCGCCTCGAACGGCGGCACCATCTCGCAGGACCTGAAGACCGGCTTCCTGATCGGCAGCACCCCCCGTCACCAGCAGGTGGCGATCCTGGTCGGCACCCTGGCCTCGGCGCTGCTGCTGGGGCCGATCCTGCTTGGGCTCAACGACAACTCGACGGTCTACGTGCCGCGGCTCACCTTCGAGCCGGTCGCGCCCGGCGCCGCCGCCACCGCCGCCGCGGCCCTCCCGGCGCCCGAGCTCACCCGGCTGCCGCCCTACGCCGACAGCGTGCGGCCGCCGGTCGCGGGAAGCTACCGCGTGCTGCACGTGGCAGCGGGCTCGGCGACGGAGCGCCAGGGGCTGGGATCGGGCGACTACCTGGTCGACGGCGCGGGCCGGCCGGCGTACCGGATCAGCCACAACTTCCCGGCCGGGCTGCGCGCCGGGGCGGCTCCCCGGTCTCTTCCCTCTGAGAAGCTGCGCGGCCCGCAGGCGCGCCAGGACGGCGCCGCCTACCGCGTCTGGCAGAAGACCGACGACGCCGGCGGGCCGCAGGGACGGTACCTGGTGGACGGCGCCGGCGCCGCCGTCTACCTGGTCGATCCCGGGATCAACGGCACCCACCCGCTGCGCCCCGACGGCTCGCGGGTGCCGAAGTACGACGCCCCGAAGGCGACGCTCATGTCGTACATCATCAAGGGGATCCTCAATCGCCAGCTGCCCTGGGGCTTGGTGTTGCTGGGGGTGATGATCGCGATCGTGCTGGAGATGTCCGGCATCTCTTCGCTGGCCTTCGCGGTCGGCGTCTACCTGCCGCTGTCCTCGACGAGCCCGATCTTCATCGGCGGGATCGTGCGCTGGTTGATCGACCAGCGCCTTCGCCGCAAGCTGGCCCACCTCGAGCTGACCGAGGAGCAGCTGGTCGCCGAGGGCGACCGCAGCCCGGGGGTGCTGATGGCCTCGGGCTACATCGCCGGCGGCGCCATCGCCGGCATCGTGATCGCCTTCATGACCGAGGTGACGACCGGGTTCAGCGACCGGGTCACCGCCTTCATGACCCGGCGCAATCCGCTGTTCGCCGGCCCGTCGGCGGACGCGCTGGCGCTGCTGCCGTTCGCCGTGCTGGTGCTGCTGCTCTACCTGGCCGGCCGCGAGGCGATCCTCGCCGGCCGGCGAGCGACCAGGAAGGAGGAGGCGCGACGATGACCACGAGCACCGACTTCGCGGGCCTGTCCCAGATCGGCCAGATCGCGATCAACGTCCAGGACGTCGAGCGGGCGACCGCGTTCTATCGCGACACGCTGGGCATGCGCTTCCTGTTCGCGTTCCCCGGCCTGGCGTTCTTCGACTGCGGCGGCGTGCGGCTGATGTTGAGCCGGGCCGAGGACCCGAAGCTCGATCACCCGGCCTCGATCCTCTATTACCGCGTCGCCGATATCGAGGCCACGCACCAGTCGCTGGCCGCCCGCGGCGTGCGCTTCGAGCAGGGGCCGCACCTGGTGGCCCGGATGCCCGACCACGAGCTCTGGCTCGCCGACTTCTACGACAGCGAGGAGAACCTGCTGGCGCTGATGGCCGAGAAGCGGCCCGCTGTCTCGACAACCTAGAGCGGGCCGCCCATCGCCGGGGCAGATCTCCCCTCACCGCCCTTTGGGCGAGGGGCCAAAGTCTTCCGTGCCCCCCGTTCGCCTTGAACCCCTCGCCCAAAGGGCGGCGAGGGGAGATCTGCCTCGGCGACCCGCGGCCCGCTCTCCTAACCTACCCCCTTCCCTGCACCAGCCGGCGCGAATTCGGTGCGTGCACCGCGTGGCCGGGGGCCGCGCCGAGGAGCTTCGCCCGTGGGCCGGTGATCTGTGAGATGACGTGCTCGGCGGACATCATGGCGCCCTCCTGCCAGCCCGGGAGCGTCGAGACCTGGTCGCCCACGACGTAGAAGCGGCGATCGGGGGCGAGGAGCGTGGCATAGGCCTTGTCGTCGGCCTCGTCGCTGCCCCAGTCCACCCAGCCGCCGTGCTGGAACGGCACGTTCTGCCAGGCGATCGAGAGGCCGAGGGCCTGGGGCACGAGGGAATCGTCCTGGAACTCCGCGTGCAGCCGGATGGCTCCCTTGCGGGCTTCGTCCAGGCGCTTGGCGAGGGTCATGTCGCCGAGGGTGACGGCGTTGTCGTCGTAGTTGTAAGCGCCGGTGAGGGTGCCCTTCTGCGTGAAGTAGCCGTTCGACGGGTACCACATCTGGGTGATGACGTTGTCGATGTAGCTGATGCCGCCGTAGATCTCGTCCTTGGTCTCCCAGAAGCGGCGATTGCTCTGCCAGCCCACCTTGCAGGTGTTCGCGAACTTGCCGCGCGCGATGGCGGCCTTGTACTCGGGGGAGAGGTCGGAGGGGATCTTGTTCAGCACCGGCAGCGGGATGTTGCTGACACAGTAGTCCGCCCGCGTGGTCTTCTTGGCGCCGGTGCCGCGATCGCGGTAGGTGACCTCGACGCCGGCCTCCTGCAGGCGGATGTCGATCACCTCGCTGCGGTAGTGGATGAGGTTGCCGATCTTGCGCTTGAAGCCCTCGACGATCCGGTCCATGCCGCCGACCGGCTGGAAGAGGGTCGGCTGCCACTCGAAGTCGAGAGGCTGGTAGAACTTGTGGCGCCAGAAGTTGGCTTTGAGCAGCGCGCCGAGCTCGAGCTTCTGCGCCGGCGTGCATTCCTGGAAGACGGTGAGCGGCTCCGCGCAGCCCGAGCGGGTCGAGCCGCAATACGCCTCCGGCGGGCAGCCCTTCTCGGCGCCGAGGTCGCCGTAGACCTCGAGCAGATCGAGGAGCTTCGCGCGGTCGCCCTCGCCGAGCTCCTGGTCGAGGCAGCCCTTGCGCACCGCCTTGGCCAGCAGCTCGGCGATGTAGCCCTGGGTGTCGTTGGCGATGCGGCGGTTGAGCTGGGGCCTGCCGCCGAAGGCGCCCTCGGTCTGGTAGCGGTTGACGGTGGTCGACATCACGTAGACCTCGAGCGGCACCCCCAGCACGTCGCAGTAATGGAGGACGCGGCGGTGATGGTAGGGCAGGCGTCCGGGGCCCATGTTGAGGTAGAGGCCCTCGTCGAACTTGCACTCCTGGTGCGTGGTCCCGTGCTTCTCGCTCTCCTCGGTGATCACCGAGCCACGCCGGGCGGTGAAGCTGCGGCCGCCGGCGCGCTCCTGGGCCTCGAGGATCTCGCAGTGGTACTTGGCCTTGGAGAGCTCGTAGGCCAGGGTGAGGCCGCCGATGCCCGCGCCCAGGATGAGCACGCTCTTGCCGGCGCCGCTGCCGGGCGGCAGGGCGGGCGGCCCCGCCCAGGCTTCGGGGAGATTGATCAGGCCCAGCGCGGTCATGGTCTCGTACACGGCGGCGGCGCCGCCGGCCTTGCCCACCAGCTCGAGGAAATTCCTGCACGTCCAGCCGCTGCTCTTCTCCGCCATCTCGTCTCCCCCTTTCTGCCGTCGCCGCGATCCGCACGCGCCCCGGGCCGGAGCCGGGCCGGAGCCGGGCCTGGGCCGGGCCGGGCGATTCGCCGGCGAAGCCTGTGGACCTCCTGCTGCTGCTTACTGACGCTTGCTTAGTTGGGAGGCTAGTGCCCCGTCTCAGAGATTCGCATCATTATTCGCCGAGCCCTCCGGCCCCCTGGCGGCGTTGCGCCTCCTCGACATAGTTTCGACTATGCCTGCGTCGGCGCGCCTGGCCAGGGGCCCGGATGGCTCGGCGACTAATGATGCGAATCTCTGAGACGGGACACTAGTCCAACGAGGTGGCGCCCGCAAGGGGTGCCCTTGGGCTATACTCCTGCCTCACCGTGCCGCCAGTGAGTGCAGCGCGCGCCCGCGAGCCGCGGAGCGCCTCTCGATGAAGGGCTGCCGAGCTCCCTCGTGATCGCCAGCCGCCCGAGCGCCCGCCGCCCGCGCCGCGAGACCGCCGCGCCGCCGCCCCGGCTCACCATCCTCGGCGGCGGTCCGGCGGGCCTCGGCGTCGCTTTCCATGCCGCCGAGCGGGGGCTCCCCTTCGCGCTGTTCGAGCGGGCGCCGGAGGTCGGTGGGCTCTGCCGGACCTACCAGTGCGGCGAGCATCGCTACGACTCCGGGGCGCACCGCTTCCACGACCGCGACCGCGACGTCACCGCCGACGTGCGGCGACTGCTGGGCGACGAGCTGGTGCGCGTCAGCTCGCCCAGCCAGATCTACGACCGCGGCCGGTTCATCGACTTCCCGCCGACGCCGCTCAACTGGATCCGCAGCCGCGGCCTGGCCGAGGCGGCGCGGATCGGCGCCGAGATCCTCAAGGCCCGCTGGCGGCCGAGGCCCGAGCGCAGCTTCGAGGACCTGGCGACCAACCGCTATGGCCGCCGCCTCGGGGAGCCGCTGCTCATCTCCTACACGGAGAAGCTCTGGGGCCTGCCGGCCGGCGCCCTGGCTCCCGAGGTGGCGACCCGCCGCCTGGCGGGCCTCGGATTGCGGTCGTTGCTCGTCGAGCTGCTGCTGCCGCGGCGCCGGCGCGGGCATCTCGACGGCTCCTTCCTCTATCCTCGCAGCGGCTACGGCGCCCTCGCGGCGGGGCTCGCCGCCCGGCTGCCGGCGGGAGCCGTCGCCACGGCGCACGAGGTCGCCGGCTTCGAGTGCGAAGGCGGCGCGATCCGCGCCATCCGGTTCGCCTGCCGCCCCTCCGTCGCCGTCCGCGGCCGCGTCGTCAGCACGCTGCCCCTGACGGCGCTGGTCCGCTGCTTCGGCGACGCGCTGCCCGCGGCGGCGCGGCGGGCGGCGGCGCGGCTGCGCTTCCGGCACATCCGGCTGGTCTTCCTGCGCCTGGGGATTCCCCGGCATTCGCGGAACGCGACGATCTACGTCCCCGATCCGCGGCTGGCGGTGTCGCGCCTTTCCGAGCCGAAGAACCGCTCGTCCGCGATGGCGCCGCCGGGCGAGACCGGCCTGGTCGTCGAGGTGCCGTGCTCGACCGGCGATGCCTTGTACGAGCTCGACGGCGACCTCCTCGCCGCGCGGGTGGTCGCCGAGCTCGCCGGGATCGGGTTGCTCGAGCCGCGCACGGTCCTGGCCAGCGAGACCCGGATGCTGCGGAACGCCTACCCGGTCTACTCGCTCGACTACGCCGAGCACGTCGGGACGATCCGTGAGGCGCTGGCGGCGATCGAGAACCTCGACGTCCTCGGCCGCGGCGGGCTGTTCTGGTACAGCCACCTCCACGACCAGCTGCGTGGCGCGAAGGACTATGTCGGCTCGCTGGCGGCGCCGGCCTCGACGGTACCGGCGGGCGTCACGGGCATCGCGGGCGCCGCGGACATGGCGGGTATCGCTGGCGCCGAGGGTGTCGCGGGCATCGCGGCCGGCGTCGGCGGCGCGCGTTTCGCGAGCGCCGCCAGCAGCATCGCTCCGCACATCCGGAGGTCGGCCGCGAAGCTGTAGTACGGGCGCACGGCTGGCGGCCGCGGCGGCAGGGCCTCGTGCGGGGGGGCAGGGTCAGGGTGGCCGCTGCCGCCGAGGCCGCAGATGCGAGCGAGGGTGCCCAGCAGGCTCGCGGCCGGCTGGGTCCATGAGACCGGTCGATCGCCCTCGAACAGCAGGTGGCCGATCCAGCAGGGAGCCACGGCGAGGACCGGCACGGCGAGGAGCAGGAGGACGCTGCGCTCGTACACCGCGGTCGCGAGCCCGGCGAGCGCCAGGAGCTTGGCCGCCAGGTGCAGCGCCCGATTCCACGGATGGCGGTGGTGCGCGAGGTAGCCCGCGTAGAACTCTGAGAATGTCGGATCGCCCTGGCTCATCCCCGAAATCCTGGAACGAGGCAACGCGGCGGCCGCTCGCGGCGGTGCGGCCGACGCTGGCGGCGCCCCGGCGCTCGCTCGCGGCGGCGGCGCGGCTCACTCTCGCCGAGATCGTCGTCCCGGTCGGCGTCGCCGCGGCGGCTGGCATTGCCCTGGCCGCGACGATAGTACCGCGATGGCGTGCCGCCGGGATGCCGTACTTCCTGGGCTACGGCAAGAACGTCGACGCGGCGGCGGTGGCGGGCGCGCTGGCCGCGGGGACGGCGACGCAATGGTTCGTCCGGTCGCGGCGCGGCCTTGCCGCCTGCCTGCTCGTCGCCGTGGCGGGGCTCGCGCTCGCCGCGGCCGTCTCCCCGGTGGCGCCGCTGCTCGACGGCTGGCCGCAGCTGCTGGCCGTCGCGGGCCTCGCGACGGCGATCGGCCTCGGCCGGCGCGGCGGCGGCGCTCCCGCCGAGGCGCCGATCGAGGGCGCACCCGAGAGGGGCGGCACCGGCGCTCGCAGGCCCGCCGGGGCGCTGCTCGCTTCTGCTCGCGGATTCCCCCTGGCGCTGACCGCTGGCGTTCGCGAGTTGCCCGGGGCGCTGCGCGCCGGCGCTCGCGGGGTTCTCTTGGCGCTGCTCGCTGCTGCTCGCGGCTGCGCCCCGGCGCTGCTCGCCGGCACGCTCGCCGCCGCCGCCTTCGCCTTCACCGTCGGGCCGCCGCCGCTGACCATCGACACCTACCACCACGGCGAGGTCCTGAGCACCGCGGTCGACCTGCTGCGGGGCGGGCGTCCCTTCGCGACGCTGCTCTGGCCGCACGGCGCTCATGACTCCGGCTTGACGGCGGCGTGGATCCTCGCCACCGGCAAGGTCGGCACGTCGCCGGTCGCGCTGGCGTGGGCTTCGTGCTGCGCCCTGGGCGTCGTCGCCGCGTACCTCGTCGCGCGCCGGCTGCTCGGCTCGCGCGCCGCGGCGCTGGCGGTCTGCCTGGTCGTCACTCTCGCGCCGCTGCTGACCGATGCGCCGCAGACCGGACCCGCCTCGCTGGCTCTGTACCAGCTCGGCGAGCTGTTCTTCGTCGTCCTCGGCTTCGTCGCCGTCACCTCCGGGCGGCGCGATCTCGTCGCCGGCGTGTGCCTCGGCCTGGCCTACCTCTTCCGCATCGAGGCGGCGCTGTACGGCACCCTGGCCGCCCTGACCGTCCTCGCCCATCGCGACCTCGTGGCGACGGACGAGCCGTGGGCCGGGGGCGTGAAGCGAGCTGCCGGCGGCGTCTTGCGCCTCCTCGGCGGCGCCGTCCTGGTGCTCGCCGCCGCCCGCCTGCTCCTCGGCTGGCCCGGCGCCGAGTGGTATGCCTACACTCTCTGGGACCTGCCGCGATACCACCGCGACGCGATGGGGTTCCCCCTGCCCTGTGGCCCCACCGGGGAGCAGCCCCTTCGCCCATGGAGACGCTCTGGCTGGACCGGACGCTGGCGCGGCTGCTCCTCACCCTGCTGCTGCTCGTCCAGGCGTTGCGCGCGGCGCTGGAACACGCGCGGACGCACCCCCGCCCGCGCGCGGCGTCCGGCCGCACCGCGGCGCTCCTGTTCGTCGCGGTCTTCGCGGCGGCGGCGGCCAAGACCGCGATCGATCGCAGCGACCTGGGCCACGTGACGCAGTGGAGCTCGCTGCTGCTGCTCGCCACAGCCTGCCTCGCCTTCGCCGGTTGGCGCGAACGGCGGTCCTGGACGCGGGCGAGGTCGGCCTGCGCCCTGGTCGTCCTGATCGCGCTGCTCGACTTCGGCAACCTCGGATTCCAGATCCCCGTGCCGCGCGGTCCGGCCGCCGCCGCCGCCATGGCGCGCCAGCGCTGGGATGGCCTGGTCGAGCACCTGGCTCCCAACCCGCCCGCCGGCGGCTGCGCCGACCGGACGTTCACGCCGGGCGAGGCCCGGCTGGCGGCCAACCGCGGCTTCATCGCCGACACCTGCGCCGCAGCGGCGACGCTGCGCGCCCACGGCGTGACCCGGCTGGCAATCGCCGACTCGGCGGCCTGGTACTACGTGCGCTTCCGGATGCCGTGGCCGACGCGCTACTTCGCCATGGCCCGCGCCTACACGCCGCCGCGCCAGCTCGAGCTGGTCCGGGAGCTGCGCGCCGGCCGCCCGCAGGCGCTGCTGCTGGCGCACGGGTACGGCGCGATCGCCGACTTCGATGTCCCGGACGCGCTGCGCGTCGCGGTCGTCGACGCCTACCTGAGAGGCCGGAGGCACGGCGTCGCCGTGACGCCGACGCCGCTCGGCGACCTGTTCTTCTGGGATGAGCCGGATGGATGCGCGCCCGCGCCGCTGCCGGGCGGCCCGGGTCCGCGAGTCGAGTTGACGCCGGAGCTGGTGGCGTACCAGCCGGAGAGCGGGCTGCTGTTCGCCAGGGGGTGGGCGATCGACGGCGCGATGCAGCGGCCGCTGGCCGCGCTCACCCTGCGGGACCCGCCGCCGGGCGCCGCCGCCGACCTCGAGCTCGGCCAGAACCGCGACCGGCAGGCGGAGGGGCTGCACCGCGAGGCGCTGCGACACGCCGGCTGGGAGCTCGCGGTCCGCGGCTGGCACCCGCGCGGCGCCGGTCGCGCCGGCGACGCCCTCGAGCTCGAGGCCGTCGCCCAGGGCGGGGGCACGGGCCGCGTGCGGCTGGATCTGAGCGGCGCGCGCATCCTCGGACCCCTGACCGGCGCCGAGTGGCATGGCCTGGGAGAGGCAATCGATCGCGCCGCCGCGATGGGCCGCGCCGACCGCGCCAGGGCGCTCGGCGCCGTGCCCGGGGCCGCGTCCGGGGCCGCGTCCGGGGCCGGGCAGGGACGGCAAGTCCCGGCTTGCGGGCCGCGGGCAGGTGTGGGCGAGTTGCGGTAGGAACGGCCGGCGGCGGCTGGCGGCACCCGGCGGCGGCAGTCGGCGGCAGCCGGCCGCCGCGCTGTCACCGGGCGTTTCCGCGCCGGCACAGTTAGAGGTGGGAGGCTGCGCTCTCCGCGCAGCCGCGATAGAGGGAGATCGCCATGAAGAGAACGTTGCCGAGGAAGCTGACTCTCACCCGCGAGTCGCTCCGCCGCCTCGAGCGCCAGGATCTCGCGCAGGCCCAGGGCGCAGTCAACACGGATCGCTGCAAGACCCACATCAGCTGCATGGTCGGCTGCACCAACTACACGGCATTCGGGACCTGCACCTGCTAGCGGCTCGGACCCGATAGGTAAGAAGGCAGCCCCGCCCGCCAGGCAACCGCCGCCGGGCGGGGGCGCACCCGGGGGCCGCTTCAGCCGAGGAGCGCCAGGCCGCGGGCAGCTCAGTTCGGCTTGCGCTTCTCGGTTGCCAGGCCCACTCGCTCGAAGCCGGCGTCCCGCATCATCCGGAGGACCGATGCGACCTGCTTGTACCGCAGGCGCCGATCTCCGTCGACGACCACCGGGTGGGCAGGCGCCTGGTCGTGAATTGCCTTGAGCATCGCCGCCAGGCGCTCCCGGGGCACCGGGGTCTGACCGACGAAGACGTTGCCGTCGCTCCTGATCGAGAGAGTGAGCTGGGCCTCCGGCATGTCCCTGGGGTTGGCGGTCCGCGGCAGCTCGAGATCGATCCCCTTGTGCAGCAGCGGCGCGACCACCATGAAGATGACCAGGAGCACCAGGCAGACGTCCACCAGCGGCGTGACGTTGATCTCGCTCCGCACCGCCGCCACGGCACGGACCTGACGACCGGGGTTGGCTCGCATCTGCATACTGCTGCCTCCTCTCTTCCCGTCCCGCCATGCACCCGTTCCGTTGCCACACGGGCTGCCGGCACAGCCGCTTCTGTCTCTCTTGGAGCCCGTGATTCGTGGTCTGGTTCCCGGCGGCCTGGACCCGCCGGCGGCGGCTAGTGCTGGGCAGACATTTCCAAGAGGCGCCGCCGTCGCATCATGGCGATCAGAGGTTCCGCGCCCGAACTTCCGCCGGCTCTCGTTGAGAGGTGCTGTTATGACAGCAATATGCTAAGATGGCTTTATGAGGACGACGCTCGATTTACCGGACCAGTTGATGAAGCGCGCCAAGATTGCGGCGGTGGAGCGGGGCGTGACCTTGCGCGAGTTGATCGGGTCCGCGCTCGCGAGGGATCTGGCCGCCGGTCCGCCGCCGGGGGCGAGGAGGCGGGTTCAATTCCCGGTCTTCTCCTCCCCGCGGCCAGGCAGTCTTCGGCTGACCAACGCCGACATCGCACGCTCCGAGGCTGCAGAGGATCGGCGCCGGCATGGGTTACCTGGCTGACGTCAACTTCTTGATCGCCCTGCTGCACGCCAGGCATGCCCTGTCCGACCGGGCCGTTGCGTGGCTCGGCCGGCAAGAGCAGGCCGGCAGCATTCTCCTCTGCCGGGTCGCTCAGATGGGCGTCCTGCGCATCCTGACCAACCCGACATGGCTAAAGGGTGACGTACTGGCCGCGACGGCGGTCTGGGATGCCTGGGACTTGCTGCTGACCGATGACCGCTTCACCAGCATCCAGGAACCGGCCGGGCTCGAATCGGAGTGGCGCCTGGTGACCCGGGATCTCGCGGCTGGGCGCAACGCCGGCACCGACACCTACCTCGCTGCCTTTGCCCGCGCTGGCGGCTATCGCCTGCTCACCTTCGATCGAGGGTTCCGCCATCTCGAGGGTCTTGACGTCGAGGTTCCCGACTGACAATAACGGGTCGAGTAGCGCGGGGGAATCACCGCCGCGCCCTCACGGAACCGGAGGTAGCGGGTCCCGCCCGCCCGGCGCCGACCGCCGGGCGAGCGCTCACCACCGCCATGTAGGGTCAGCCGAGGAGCGCCAGGCCGCGGGCAGCGGCAAAGTGGCGGAAATCGTCATCCCTGCTGACCAGGCTCACGTCGTGGTCCAGACAGCTCTGGGCGATGAGCGCGTCGGCGAGCCTGGCCTTGAGCTTCCGCGACAGGATCTCGGACCGCAGGATTCCTGCCCTCTCCCAGTATCCATCGGTGACCTCGAGCATGGGGAGATCCTTGAGCAACGCGGCGACGCGCGCGGGCAGCTGAGGATCGCTCAGCAGCTCCGTGAGCACGACCGGCACCAGGCAGGCCTGGCTCTCGACCAGGGCCTTGCTGACGAGGTCGACGTCGTCGCCGGAGGCGCCGGAAAAGAAGGCGACCCAGGAGCTCGTGTCGATGGCGATCATCGGTCCTCCCGCAACTTCTCGAGGTCGATTGACAGCGCCACCTTGCCCCTGAGCTTCCCCAGCTCCTCGTAGGCTCTTCCCGCCGCCACCAGCTCCAGCCCACGCCGGATGGTGGCGGTGATCCCAGCGCCGGTCGTTCGTTGCGCCGCCCGCAACAGCTTGCCCGGTAGCTCGACAGTGACCTTGCGCGTGGATTCCATGCGCTCATGATACCATAGAACATACCATATTTTAATATGGCGAGGCCCGGTATCGGTCGGGACAGTCGACAGTGCGGCGGCCTGGACCCGCCGGCGCCGGTGGCTACCGCTGGAGGCGGTAGACGCCGCGGTTCCCGGTGCTGAGGAAGAGGAGATCGGGTTGGCGGGGGTCGGTCGCCAGCGGACCGGCCGCGTCGAGCACCCCCGGGAGGAGGCCGCCCCTCAGCAGGGTCCAGCTCAGGCCGCCGTTCGTGCTGCGCAATACGCCCACCGGTTCGAAGGAGGCGTAGAGCACGGAGGAATCCCGCGGATCGAAGAGGAGCGCCGCCACCGCGGGGAAGGTGTGCGGAAGAGGAGACGGGAAGCCCGGCCCCTTGGTTGCCCAGGACTGGCCGCCGTCGAGACTCTCCAACAGGGTCCGATCGAGCACCGTATAGAGGTGCCGCGGCGCGGCGGGATCGATGGCGAGGAGGCTGAAACCGGCGCCGAAGCCGAGGTCTTCCGGCCGCAGCGGCTGCCAGGTCCGGCCGCCGTCACCGCTCTTGGCGATATCGCATTGAGCTCCACTCCGGGGAGGACGGGCTGGAAGGCGTAGACCGTCTCGGGGTCGGAAGGGTCGACGACGAAACCCCTCACGTTCGCGAGCGGCAGGCATTCCCAAGTGGCGCCGCCGTCGCGGCTGCGGAAGGTCTGGCAACCGCCGCTGCACGGGGGAGGGGCGTCACCGATGCCGCTCGGCGGCGAACCTCCGGCGTACACGGTCAGCCCGTCCGAGGGTGCCAGAGCCCGGCGTCGACGCTCTTGAAGAGGCCGGACGCGGTCCCGCCATCGCCGGTCAGCCCGGCGCCGCCGTAGACGATGGCCGGATCGCGCGGGTCCACGGCCAGGGCCTGGAACTCGACCGCGAACAGCATCTGTCCGCCGGCTTCGACGGGAATCGACTGCCAGCTGGAGCCGCCGTCGGCGCTGCGGAAGATCCCGCTGTCCGTCGCGGCGAGCACCGCGGGCGGGTCGGAGGGGACGACCAGGATGGCGGTGATGAAGTGGTCCAAGGGGAGGGCCGCGAAGCGCAGCGCGGTCGAGCCGGCGCCAGCGCCGGCGCTCTTGAACAGGCCATCGTAGCTGCCGGCATACAGCACCTGGGGTGCCCCCGGTGTCACGGCGAGCGACACCACCGGCGCCCCGAACGGCCCCAGCGGCACCCAGCGCCCCGCCGCCGCCGCCGCGGGCGCCGCCGCGATCAGGATCGAGCCGGCCACCGCCAGCAGCGCCCGCGATCGGCGGTCCCGCCAGCGGGGCGCGATCCAGCGCCTTTCGGTGGCAGCCTGCACTGGCATTGCAGTCATTCTCGACATCCTTCCTGGTGAGGCTCGCGACCTGGCCGCCGAGCCAAAGGCCCAGAAGCCATAAGCCTAGATTATCTTGGCAAATGTAGCGGATCAACGCTTCAGGTGTCAAGACGAGCTCTGGGTTACTGGCCCCCTGGGTCGGCTCGGGGTTCGCCCGTGCCACCTGCCGCTCTCGTCTCCCTGTTAAGCTCGAGTGCTCCAGGCTGCTGAAACCCGGCGCCGGCAAGGCGGACCGACGGTACACGTGGAACCAAAGGAGAGATGACCCTTGCGCTCGAAAGCCAAACGGCTCAACCAGGAGGCGATCAGCCTTGAAGAGGAGGATCGCCTCGACGAAGCCATCACAGCATACGAGGCCGCGATCGAGGCGGCCCCCGAGTGGGCGGTGCCGTGGTTCAACCTGGGCCTCCTCCACAAGCGGCAACGCCGTTGGGAGGCCTCCTTGCGCTGCAATCGGAGGGCGACAGAGCTCGCTGTCGACGACGAAGCCGCTTGGTGGAACCTCGGCATCGCGGCGACCGCCCTGGGCGAATGGGCAATCGCCCGCGCCGCCTGGAAGGGTTTTGGGCTAAGCCTGCCGGAGGGTGAGGGACCGATCGAAACCGACTGGGGCATGGTCCCCATTCGCCTGCGGCCCGCGGACCTCGGTGAAGTGGTCTGGAGTCGGCGAATCGATCCGGCCCGCGCGATCATTGACAGCGTTCCCCTCCCGGAGTCAGATCGCCGTTGGCGCGACCTCGTGCTCCACGACGGTGCTCCGAACGGCTACCGCAAGCTGGGCGATCGGGAGGTGCCCGTCTTCGACGAGATCCAGTTACTGGCTTCCTCGCCCTTCAGCACGTTCGTGGCCCATGTTTCCTGTGCAGATCCGCGGGCAGTGAAGGCCCTGCTGGAGCGATTGGACCAGATCGAGGACATCAGAGCCGAGGACTGGACCGCCAACGTCCGATACCTCTGCCTGGCGTGCAGCGAGGGGCGCCCTCACGAGCATCATGACGATCACGGCGCAAGTGAAAAAGAGTGGCGCCCTGAACGGCGCCTCGGGATCGCCGCGCGCAAGGTTGAACGAGTGCAAGCCGCGCTCGAAGCGTGGAGTAGTTCCGGAGAGGGGCGGCTCATCGTGTGCGAACAGGTAGTCGCGGCCCCCTCCGAGCTCCAATAGACGCAGACAGCCCATCGCCGCCGCCGAAGGAGGAAGTGCCGAGAGGGCCTGCGACCCAGGCCCAGCGGAGTAAGGTCCCGGTCGCCTTCAGTGTCTCCTGGTCCAGTAACGTGGTCGGCGCTTCTGGTGGGCGATGGCCAAGATGCGGATTTGCCCGGCATCCAAATGGCGATAGATCAACGAGTAAGGAAATCGAGCAAGGACGAGCCGCCGCGCCTCTCGCCCCACTTTGGGCGCAGCCTCGGGATATTGATCAAGGAAGGCAATGGCCCGCTCGACCTCGTCGAGGAACTCGTCGCCGAGGCCCCGTCGTGCCTCGTCGTAGTACTCGACCGCCTCCACGAGCTCGCGCGCAGCGAGGGGATTGAAGACGGCGCTCTTCATCGACGAGAGGAGCGGAGCTTGGAGATGACCTCCTGGGCAGGAAGCCCTTCCTCTCTGCCGCTGCTCATCTCGTCATCCCGTCGTTCGGCCTCTTCCACCCAAGCTCTGGTGATCCCCTCTTCCTCGCTTCCTGCTCGTTCCTGGAAGCTCAATAGTAGGCGCTCCAGGATTCTGACGCGGGATTCCTCGGGGAGACGCAGCACTTCGTCTTCGATCTGCTCCAACGTTCGGGACATGCCGTGAGCATACTCCTTACCAAAGCCACGGTACCACTTCCCACGAGGAGTCTCCGAGCGCGCCGCCCGGCCTGATTCGGCGCTCCCGCCGCCTACCGCCCGCCGCCGTCGGGACGGTAGGGATCCGGCGCGAAGCCGGGCTCGAAGCCGTGCGAGCGCTCGCGGCGCTCGAGCGGATCGCGCGGGTGCGCCGGCGGCAGCAGTCCGAGCCTCACCAGCGCCGGCCGGTACTCGTAGCGGATCTCCAGGCATGCCGCGGCCGAGCGCTCGGCGCGGAAGCGCACTCGCTTCACCTGGTGGTCGACCTCGCGCCCGATGCCGGTCGCCGCGTACTCGTCGGACAGCTGGGCCTCGGGCTCCTTCGGCTCCTTCGGCGCAATGTGCGATTCGGCGCGTCCATCCGCCCGGTCGGGCTCGGGGGGCGCCGGCGCGGCCGCGGACGGCGCCCCGCCGGGCACGCCGCCTTCGGCGCCGCTCCCGGGGGCCGCCGGCGCGCCGCGCTCGCGGAAGTACTTCGGCTGCTCGGTCTCGGGCAGGCGCTCGCGGAACACCACCGCCGCGATCACGCCGAGGTTCTCGGTCTTCCCGAGCCACGCTCCGTACGAGCCCTTCTCGGTCGTGAAGTAGAACCGGCGCGCGAGCGCCGAGCTGGTCTGCCAGCCGTCGAGGACGATCGACTCGTACGGACCGAGGATCCACTTCGAGCCCGCCTGCGCCGTGGTCGTCCTGGCGTCGATCGAGTTCAGCCCGTCGACGGAGACCGCGATCGCCACCCGCCGTCCGGTGTTGTTGGTGAGCCGCAGCGAGTACTCGCGGCCGGCGAAGGCCTCGACGTAATGGCGCCCGTTGCCGTAGAGCTCGGCGAGCGGCCTGCCGTCGACCAGCACTTCGAGCGTGTAGGGCCCTTGCGCCACGGCCAGCGCGGGCACTGCGCTCGCGAGCGGCAGCGCCAACGGGACGAGCGCGAGAGCGGCTTTGAGCAGGCGGGCGGTGCGAGCGGCGAGGGGTGTGTCCATGGGCGTCTCCTTTGCGTCCTGCTGCTATGGACACCCCGGGCCCGGGAAAAGCAACCGACCGCGGGCTCCGCCGGGCGTCACGGCGCCGGCGAGGCTCCCCAAGTTCCGCCGATGCGGGGCGAGTGGCGCGGGGGAGTTTCACCCCCGCGGGCTCACTTCGGTTGAGTGCCTTGGGCGCGGATCATCGCGCGTAACTCGGCGATCTGTACCTTCATTGCCTCCACCTCGGCGGTGCGCTTTTCCAGAGCCTGAACGGCCATCATCAGGATTCCCGTCGCATCCCCAGAGTTGATGGTCGTAGGCGTCCCGCTGGTCCCCACCTCATCATGCCCAAAGGCGGCAAAGAACTCTTGGGCCACGGGGCCATAATGGCGGAACTTCCGGGGGTCATCGCCGATGTAATTCCAACTCCTGAGGCTCAGTCCGCGGATCTTCATCAACACGTCCTCGCCATCCACGGGGCGGAAGTTTTCCTTTTGGTTCTTGTCGGAGGTCCAGGTGAAGGGCACCCTACCTTCGATGACGCTGACGGCATCGTCGCCCAGGCGAATCTTGTTGCTGTCGTCGACAACGGCCAAGGCGCCGATGGCCGTGGCATTGTGCAGGTCACTCCTGGAAACAGTGGCGTGATCTCCGATTCCCGTGTTGTTGAAACCGATGGTGTTCGCGTCGAGCGCAAACCACCCGATGGCTACGTTGTCGTTGCCTTCGGTGTTGTTCGTGAGCGCGTTGTACCCGCTCGCCGTGTTGGCGGCGCCATGAGTGTTGCCGAGGAGCGCCTGCGCCCCGTTGGCGGTGTTCCAATAGCCGTCGGTGTTGGCCCCGAGCGCGAAGACTCCGTCGGCAGTGTTGTCGTGGCCGTCGGCATTGTTGACCAGCGCATTGTCCCCGCTGGCGGTGTTACGGGAGCCGGTGGTGTTCTCGAAAAGCGCCAGGACTCCGCTCGCGGTGTTGTCGGTGCCGGTGGCGTTGGCGGAGAGCGCGAGGTGCCCGACGGCCGTGTTGTTGTCGCCTTCGGTGTTGGCTTTGAGCGTTTGTCCCCCGATGGCGGTGTTGCAGCGGCCCACGGTGTTGCTGGAGAGAGCGTTTACCCCGGTGCCGGTGTTACCACCCATGCCGCTCATGGAAAAGTTGCCAGCATCGACACCTATGAAGGTGTTTTCGTTGCCGAAATTGTGAATGAACGGGTTCGCCCCTGACATGATGACTCCCGCGCTAGCCGTGCTGATCGGCAGCCGCAAGTTACCAGTAATCTCCAGTTGCTCGTTGGGGGTCTGCGTTCCGATGCCGAGTCGTTTGAATGTCGGACTCCAGAAGAAGTTCGCGGCGTCTCCCCCGAACCTGCCGCGGCTGTTGAATTGAACCGAACCGTTCAATCCTCCCGGGGCACGGATGGTAAACGCACTCTCTGCGCCGGTCGATCCGCCGGTCGCACCATCGACGGTCGGAACGTCGGCCACCGCCTCCGGCGTGCCCGATCCGGCGGCGATTCGTGACATGGCGGCGATCAGCGCGAATGCCGTGATGAAACGTGTGCTCGAAAGCATGGCGGTCTCCTCCTCATCGTGCGCATGAAAGGAGAACGCGCCAGCCGGTGACGCCGCATCGCTCTGTCCTCTCAGGGTCTCTCTCTACTCCCGGTAGGAGAAACCAAGAGGAGACCGGGCCACTAGCGATGACATATCCGAGGATGGGCCTGCGGATATGTCATCTGATCTCCTTGGTCTACTTTTGAGCCTATCAGCTATTTTGCGGAGTTGTCAATAATACTTATCGACATGGCTGCATCTTTCGTATCTGTCGGCAGCGGGCAAGCCGCGGGGCAATGGACCCATCACGAGGCGCCTGCGAGGATAGACTGCGCTTCATGGCGGAGGCCGGCTTCCCGGACTTGCGGGCGTTCCTGGCGCAGCTGCGGCGCGAGGGCGACCTGGCGGTGGTCGAGGCGCCGGTGGACGCTCGGCTCGAGGCGGCCGAGATCCATCGGCGGGTGATCGCGGCCAGCGGGCCGGCGCTGCTGTTCACGGCCGTGCGGGGCGCGGAGATGCCGCTCGCGACCAATCTCTTCGGCACGCGGCGCCGCGCCGAGCTGGCCTTCGGCAGACGGCCCTTCCAGCTGATCCGGCGGCTGGTGGAGCTGGCCGAGACGCTGCTGCCGCCGACGCCGCGGAAGCTCTGGGGCGCCCGCGACCTGGCGCGGGAGGCGCTGCGCATCGGGGTCGATCGCCGCGGGCGGCGGCGGGCCGGCACGGTCATGGAGGTGGTCACCCGCGACGTGCGGCTGGACCGCCTGCCGGTGCTCACCACCTGGCCCGAGGACGGCGGCCCCTTCATCACCCTGCCGCTCGTCTACACCGAGCATCCGGCCGGCAAGGGCCACAACCTCGGGATGTACCGCCTGCAGGTCCACGACCCGCGGACGACCGGCATGCACTGGCAGATCGGCAAGGGGGGCGGCTTCCACCACGCCGTCGCCGAGGCGCGGGGCGAGAGCCTGCCGGCGAGCGTCTGGCTCGGGGGGCCGCCGGCGCTGATCCTCGCCGCCATCGCGCCGCTCCCCGAGAACGTGCCCGAGCTGATGCTGGCGTCGCTGATCGCCGGCAAGCGGCTGCGGATGATGCCCGGGCCCGGCGGCCGCGCGGTGCCGGCCTTCGCCGAGCTGGCGCTGGCCGGCAGGGTGCCCGCCGGCGTGCGGCGCCCCGAGGGTCCGTTCGGCGATCATTACGGCTACTACTCGCTGCGCCACGACTACCCGGTCTTCGAGGTCGAATGGCTGGCCCGCCGCCGCGACGCGATCTACCCGGCGACGGTCGTCGGCAAGCCGCGGCAGGAGGACTTCTTCCTCGGCGACCTGCTGCAGGAGCTGCTGTCGCCGCTGTTCCCACTGGTGATGCCGGCGGTCGAGGCGCTTTGGTCCTACGGCGAGACCGGCTATCACTCGCTGGCGGCGGCGGTGGTCAAGCAGCGCTACGCGCGCGAGGCGATGGCGTCGGCCTTCCGCATCCTCGGCGAGGGGCAGCTGTCGCTGACCAAGTTCCTGCTGGTCACCGACCGCGCGGTGGACCTCAAGGACTTCCGGGCGACGCTCGCCCACGTCCTCGCCCGCACCCGCCCCGAGACCGACCTGTTCGTCTTCGCCAACCTCTCGATGGACACCCTCGACTACACCGGCCCGCGGGTCAACGAGGGCTCGAAGGGGGTCTGGCTCGGCCTCGGCGATCCGGTCCGCGAGCTGCCGCGCGCCTTCTCTCCGGCGGGCCGCGGCGAGGTTCCCCAGGGGCTGGGCGAGGCGCTGGTGTTCGGCCCCGGCTGCCTGGTGCTGGGCGGGCCGCCGTTCGCCGAGGAGCCGGGCGCCGCGGCGCGCTTCGCCGCGCACCCGGCCTTCGCCGGCTGGCCGCTGCTGGTGCTGACCGACGAGCCGCGGCGGGCGGCGGCGAGCCCGATCAATTTCCTCTGGACCACCTTCACCCGCTTCGAGCCGGCGGCGGACATCCACGCCGCCGCGACGACGGTGACGCGCAACCACCTCGCCTACCAGCCGCCGGTGCTGATCGACGCCCGCCTGAAGCCGGGCTTCCCGCGCGAGCTGCGCGCCGATCCGGGCACGGCGGCGCTGGTCTCGCGGCGCTGGCGCGAATACTTCCCCGGCGGCGGGGTCGAGATGGGCGACTCCGACGCGGCGCACCTCGACCCTCCGGTTGCGCCGGCCGGCAGTCCGTCGTAGCATCGCCGCCGGTCCCACCGCAGCGAGCACGCGCGCTTCTGGCTTGGAGGTTGCGATGGCCGAGACGAGCCCCGAGAAGTTCGAGCCCTTCGTTCCCGCTTCGCAGGAGATCGCGGAGTTCACGCCGCGGGCGATCGCCCTCGGGGCGCTCTTCGGCATCTTGTTCGGCGCCGCCACGGTCTACCTGGCGCTGCGCGCCGGACTGACGGTGTCGGCGTCGGTGCCGATCGCGGTGCTGTCCATCGCCGTCTTCAAGCGGTTCGGCAAGTCCACGATTCTCGAGAACAACATCGTGCAGACGATCGGCTCGGCCGGCGAGTCGGTCGCGGCCGGCGTCGTGTTCACGGTGCCGGCGCTGCTCTTCCTCGCCTACGGCGCCAACTATTTCAACTACCTCACGATCTTCGTGCTGTCGGCGGTCGGCGGCACGCTCGGGGTGCTGTTCATGATCCCGCTGCGCCGCGCCCTGATCGTCAAGGAGCACGGCAACCTGCCGTACCCGGAGGGCACGGCCTGCGCCGACGTGCTCATCGCCGGCGAGCGCGGCGGCGACCTGGCGAAGCTGGTGTTCGCGGGCGTGGGAGTGGCGCTGCTCTACAAGTTCCTCTACGGCATCCTCGGCCTCTGGAACGAGACCGCCACCTGGTTCCGCACCAAGGCCGCCAGCGTCTTTCCCGACGCCACGCTGCAGAGCGACGTCACGCCCGAGTACCTGGGCCTGGGCTACATCATCGGCCCCAAGATCGCCGGCGAGCTCGCCTCGGGCGGCGTCCTGGCCTGGCTGGCGCTCATCCCGCTGATCTCCTGGCTGGTGCCCGAGCAGCGCCTGGTCAAGGACCTGACCGACCTCGGCTTCTCGGCGGCGTGGCGCGGCTCGCACGCCCACGCGGAGTGGATCTACCGAGCCTACATCCGTTACATCGGCGCGGGAGCGGTCGCCTGCGCCGGCGTGGTGACGCTGATCAAGACCCTGCCCACCATCGTCTCGGCCTTCAGCGAGTCGATCAAATCGCTGCGCGGGGGGGCCGGCGAGGTCAAGAAAGTGCGCACCGAGGACGACCTCAGCATCGGGGTGGTGGTCATCGGTTCGCTGGTCCTGGCGCTGATCATCACGGTGCTGCCGCACTTCCCGCACGGCACCTTCCCGGGCTCGCTGCTCATGGGCCTGCTGGTGATCGTCTTCGGGCTCTTCTTCGTCACCGTCTCGAGCCGCATCGTCGGCATCATCGGCACCTCCTCGAACCCGATCTCGGGCATGACCATCGCGACGCTGATGGCGACCTGCCTGGTCTTCGTGCTGGTCGGCAGGACCGGCGACGTCTACCAGTCGGTGGCGCTGTGCGTCGGCGCCCTGGTCTGCATCGCCGCCGCCAACGCCGGCGCCACCTCGCAAGACCTGAAGACCGGCTTCCTGGTCGGCGCGACCCCTCGCCGCCAGCAGATCGGCTTCATCATCGGCGTGCTGGTGTCAACGCTGGTCATCGGCGGCACGCTCTTCCTGCTCGACCAGACCTACCGCGGCGACGAGCTGCACGGCATCGGCGGCCCGAAGCTGGCCGCTCCCCAGGCGACGCTGATGGCGACCATCATCAAGGGTCTCCTGGCCCAGAACCTGCCCTGGGCGCCGGTGCTGGTCGGCGTCGGCCTGGCTTTCATGGCCCAGATGGCGGGGGCGCACGCCCTGTCCTGGGCGGTGGGGGCGTACCTGCCGCTGTCGACCACCTTCCCGATCTGGATCGGCGGCATGGTCAAGGCGCTGGCCGACCGGGTCGCGCACCGCAAGCAGGAGAGCGAGCTCTCCTCGGGGATGCTGTACGCCACCGGCCTGGTGGCGGGCGGCTCGCTCGGCGGCGTGTTGATCGCCCTGGTCGCCTTCTTCGGCGATTCCGTCCTCAAGATGGAGAAGCCGACGCTGCTCGAGAGGATCGACGTCGGCAACCTGCTGCCGGCGTACGGCGCCTTCAAGAACCACGCGGTCTGGGGCGGCATCCTGTGCGCGGCGGTGTTCGGCGTGCTCTGCTGGCGGCTCTTCCGGAACGCGCAGAAGCAGATCGATACGTAGTGTCTGACGGCGATCACCGCGACCCCGGCGACCATCTGCGCGGCTAGCGGCTAGGACTCGCCGGGCTGGTCGTCCTCGGCGCCGTCGAGCAGGCCGTGCTCGGAGAGCCAGGCCCGGTTGAGCTTCGAGAGGTAGCGCTCGCCGGAGTCGGGGAAGAGGGTGACGACCAGGGCGTCCTCGGGCAGCGACTGCGCGATGCGGCGGGCGCCGGCGGCGGCGGCGCCGCCGGAGGAGCCGACGAAGATCGATTCCTTCCGCGCGAGCTCCATCACCGCGCGGTAGGCGCTCTGGTCGTCGACCGCGATCACCTCGTCGATGTAGTCCCACCAGACGCAGGCGGGGAGGAAGTCCTCGCCGATGCCGTCGATCAGGTACTGGTGGATCTGCTCGGGGGGCGGCAGCTCGCCGTGCTGCTTGTAATAGACGTAGACGCTGCCGACGGTGTCGATGCCGATGACGCGCACCGCCGGGTTGCGCTCCTTGAGGAACTTGCCGACGCCGCTGATGGTGCCGCCGGTGCCGACGCCCGCCACCCAGTGGGTGACGCGGCCGTCGGTCTGGCGCCAGAGCTCGGGACCGGTCGAGTGGTAGTGGGCCTCGGGGTTGGCCTGGTTGTAGTACTGGTACGGCAGGTAGGCGCCGGCCTCGTCGCGCAGGCGCTCGGCGACCTTGTAGTAGGAGCGTGGATCGTCGGCGGGGACGCTGGTCGGGCACTTGATGACGCGGGCTCCCAGCGCCTCGAGCAGCGCCACCTTCTCCGCCGGGATCTTGTCCGGAGCGGTGCAGACCAGGCGGTAGCCGCGCAGGTTGGCCGCCATCGCCAGGCCGACGCCGGTGTTGCCGGAGGTGGGCTCGACGATGGTGCCCCCTGGCCGCAGCAGCCCGGCGCGCTCGCCGGCCTCGATCATCGCGGTGCCGATCCGGTCCTTGACGCTGCCGCCGGGATTGAAGTACTCGACCTTCGCCGCCAACGCCGCCCCGGTGGGATGGAACCGGCGCAGCCGGACGAGCGGAGTGTCGCCCAGGGTCTCGAGGATGTGCTCGTGGATGTCCATGGGATGCCGCCGGGCCGCACGGCCGGGCGAAGGCGGCGCGGATGCTAGCACACTCGGCGCGGCCGCCGGCATCCACGGTGACGGCGGTAGCGGATCCCTGACCCACTACCCTGAAGGCGAACATCTAGGTAGAGTCTGGTCGCGGCACACGACGTACATCCTTGCCGAGGAGGCCCCCATCGCCTCGAGTCGCCAAGCTCGACGCACAGCTCGCGTCTTGATCCGCGGTGCGATCGCCGCCTGTGCCGCCCTCGCGCCGTTTGCCGCGAGCGCCCGTGGACAGGGGCTGCAGGATCGGCACGCCGTTCAACCCGAGCGTCCGACGGTGGCGACCCACGCCGGCACCGTGGCGCCGGGCTGGGTGGAGCTGGAAACCGGCATCGAGCTCGACCGCCTCGACGGCGCCCACACTCTGCTCACGCCCACGACGCTCAAGATCGGCCTCGGGCGGAGCGTGCAGCTGTCGCTCGTCGACTCCTTCGTGCGCAACTCGGGGAACGCGCCGGTGGCCTCGGGGCTCGGCGATGCGTCCCTCGGCATCAAGTGGCGCCTGGCCGAGAATCTCCCGGTGGCGGGCGACTTCGCCGTGCTGCCGTCGATCAAGCTGGCCACCGGCTCGGTGCGGCGGCGAACGGGGACGGGCACCACGGACGCGGGCCTGCTGCTCATCTCCAGCCACCAGCTCGGCGGGGTGTCGCTGGACGTCAACGCCGGCTATGTTCGCCGCAGCGGCGACGGCAGCAACGCGCCGCGGAACGCCACCCTCTGGACCGTTTCCGGCGGCCTGCCGGTCGTGGGCGCACTCGGCTGGGCGGCCGAGCTGTACGGCCTCCCCGCCACCTCGGGACCGGCCGGCCAGAAAGCCATCGTCGCGCTGCTCACCGGACCGACCGTGCAGATCCGTCGCTGGCTGGCGGTGGACGCCGGGATCATCGCGCCGCTCGCGGGGCCGCAGCCGCACGCGGTCTACGCCGGGCTGGTCTGGAACATCGGGCAGCTTTACTAGCAGCTACTAGACCAAGAGAGGCCAGGAGGCCGCGACCCACGGCCGGCGGAGCTTCGCCGGGCCGGCCCGGCTACCAGCTACTAGCCTTCCCAGTCCCAGAAGAAGTCGCGGTTGGTGAGGGTGGCTTCCTCGGCGGGTCTCTCCTCGCCGTCGCCGCCGCCCGGGCCGCCGGCGGCCGCGGGCGGGGCGAGTTCGCCGCGGACCAGGGCGAGCTGCTCCTCGAGGTCGTCGGTCTCGCGCTGCCAGTAGTCGAGGGTGCCGAAGTGCGGCCAGGTGGCGGGGAAGGCAGGGTCGTGCCAGCGACGCGCCAGCCAGGCCGCGTAGTGGATGACGCGCAGCCCGCGAAGCGGCTCGATCAGGCGCAGGGTCGAGCGGTCGAAGAGCCGGAATTGCTCGTAGCCCTCGAGGAACCGCTCGCGCAGCGCGAGCGCCCAGGAGTCGCGGCCGGGCAGCGCCAGCCAGAGGTCCTGGACGGCGGGCCCCACCGTCATGTCGTCAAAGTCGAGGACGCGCAGCAGGCCGTCGCGCAGCAGCACGTTGCCGAGATGGAGGTCGCCGTGCAGGCGATGGATCTGCCCCGGATCGAGCTCTGCCAGGGCGCCGTCGAGCTGGTCGGCGATCGCCAGCGCGGCGTCGAAGTAGCGCTGGCGGAGATGCTGGGGCAGGGTGGCGTGGTCGTCGAGCCAGGCGACGTCGTCACGGATGAAGCGTTCGGGGGTCAGCCGCAGGCGGTGCTCGGCCGGGCGGCGCGCGGCGACGTTGTGCAGGCGGCCGACCAGCATGCCCAGGCGCCAGGCGGCCGTGCCGTCCAGCTCGTCGGGCGCCCGGCCGCCGCGGCGGTCGGAGAGCGAGTAGTAGATGTGGTCGATGCGGCGCAAGGTCGAGCCGTCGGGGAACGGCCGCACCGGGCAGATCGGCACCTCGTCCTCGTCCAGCTCGCCCAGGAACTGGTGCTCCTCGAGGATCTGCTCCTCGCTCCACCGCCCCGGCCGGTAGAACTTGGCGACGATCCGCGTGCGGTCCTCGAGCTCGACCTCGTAGACCCGGTTCTCGAAGGAGTTCAGGGGGTAGCAGACCGGGTTGCACCGCAGGCCGGCCGCCTCGACCGCGGCCAGCACCTTCTCCGGCGTCAGGGAGAGGAACAGGTCGGTCGCCGGCTCGAGCTCCATGCCGCCAATGTAGCATGGGGCCCATGCGCATCCTCGATCAGCAGATCATGAACCGCGTCTTCGCCGTCACCGACGAGATCCCCGTCGACCGCGAGGCCCTGCAGGTGGCCCTGGTCCTCGAAGGAGAAGGCAAGATCGAGCGCACCCCCGCCGGCAAGCTGGCCATCACTCTCCCCGACACCGACGACCTGGAGCCCTTCCTGGCTCACCTGGCCGAGCGCCTGAGGGCAGAGCCTCAGCCAGGCTGAGGACCGATTCGCTCTTCGCCCGAGTAGACGTTGAAGCGGCCGTCGCGCAGGAAGCCGACGAGGGTGAGGCCGAGCTCGCGCGCCAGCTCGACCGCGAGGCTGCTCGGGGCTCCGACGGCGGCGAGGACTGGGATGCCGGCGGCGAGGGCCTTCTGGACGAGCTCGAAGCTGGCGCGGCCGCTGACCAGCAGCACCCGGTCCGAGGCCGGCAAGGCGCCGTCCAGCAGCAGCGTGCCGATCAGCTTGTCGAGGGCGTTGTGGCGGCCGACGTCCTCGTGCAGCTGCAGCAGGCGGCCGGCGGCGTCGAAGAGGCCGGCCGCGTGCAGCCCGCCGGTGCGCGAGAAGACCGGCTGCGCCCGGCGCAGGGTCTCGGGCAGGCCGGTCAACACCGCGGGCGCGATCCGCTCGCGGCCCTGCGGCCGCGCCGGGCAGACGGCGCGCACCATGTCGATGGAGGTCTTGCCGCAGACGCCGCAGCTCGAGGTGGTGTAGACGTTGCGGCTGAAGCGCAGCGGATCGAAGGGCACGCCCGGCTTGAGGTGGACCTCGACGACGTTCGGTTCGTCCGCCTCCTGGCAGTAGGCGATGCTCCAGATCGCCTCCTGCGACGCGACGATCCCCTCGCTCAGGAAGAAGCCGGCCGTGAGCTCGAAGTCGTGCCCCGGAGTGCGCATGGTCACGGCCACGGCGTGGCGCACCCGGTGGCCCCCCTCCTCGGCCGTGACCCGCATCTCGAGCGGCTCCTCGGCCGCGAGCAGATCCGAGCGCCGCTCGACCTTGCCGCCCTCCCAGGCCACGACCGTCGTGCGCACGGCCGTGCCCGCCGCGCCGGCGGCGGCTGCCACGTCGGCCATGCCGGCCGCGCCTGCGGTGCCTGCCGGGGCGGCGGCGCCGGTCACGCCACCGGCTGCCGCCGGCTCTCCCGCCAGGTCGCTCGAAGAGCGCTGTCCAGCCATGGCGGCAAGGCTAGCACGCGCCGCCGGTTCGGGTCGTTCCGCCCCGGGCCTACGTGCAGGGCAGGGAGCCGGTGTCCTGTACCGGCGGCGCCGAGGTGCCGTCGGGATTGCGATAGGTCCGCATCTGGCCGGTCTGGGTGTCGGTGACGGTCAGGGTGAAGCCGACGTTGGTGCCCGCGGCATAGAAGATCCAGAACTTGTCGTTGAGCGTGCAGGCGTCGAGCACCTTGACCAGTATCTCGGGATTGTCGGCGGCGAAGAACCAGAACAGGCCGCCGCGCGCGACGCCCAGGTCCTGCAGGCCGATCGCCTCTCCGGCCCCGGCGTGGCCGCCCCCCTGGGCGGTCTGGAAGTCGACCGCGATGGCGAAACGCCCCGCGATGCACAGCGTGGTGGCGGTCGCCGAGCAGCCGGCCGGCCCGCTCGCGGGGACCGGGGCGGATGGGGCGGGCGAGGCCGCGCTCACCGCCGCCGGCGCGGCCGCGCTCACCGCCGCCGGCGCGGGCGCGACCGCCCTCGCCGGGCCGGCATCGCCCGCCATGCAGGCGAAGGCGCCGGTGTCCTGGATGAGCTTGGCCGCCGTGCCGTTCTGGTTGGTGTAGACCTTGGCGCGGCCGTCGCGGGTGTCGGTCACCGTCACGGTGAAGCCGACGTTGGTGGTGGCCGAGGAGAAGACCCAGAAGTGCTGGTTCACCGCGCAACCGTCGAGCACCTTGAGGAGGATCTCGGGGTTGGCGCCGTCGAAGAACCAGAAGAGGCCGCCGTGGGAGACCCCGAGGCTCGCCAGCGCGATCGCCTGGCCGGCGCCGCCGCTCTTCGCGGTGGTGAAGGCCGCGCCGATCTTCCAGCGCCGGTCTCCCGGCTGATCGTCGAGGCACAGCGTGGTGGCGCTCCCCCGGCACCGCGGGTCGGCGAAGACGTAGGCCGCTCCCTGGTCGCGGTTGCCCGAAATGATGGCGCCAAGTGCGCCGGCGACCAGGGTCGAGCCGTCATCGCTCACCGCGACGGACCAGCCGAACAGACCGCCGTCCACGGCTGGGATCTTGACCGTCTCCGTCGTGCTCGCCCAGCCACCGGCGGGCTCGACGAACTCATAGGCCGCTCCGACGGCACCGTCCGCTCCGGTCGCGCCGGCAAGGATCGTCGAGCCGTCGGCGCTGACCGCGATGGAGTCGCCGAGCGAGGCGCCCGGGGCGGCGTCGGAGGCGGTCAGCTTGGCGGCCGGCGTCACGTTGGACCAGCCGCCCCCCGGCCGCGAGAAGACGTAGACCGTTCCCGGACCCGGTACATCGCCGAAGCTGTTGGCGCTCCCGAGCACGACCGCGCCGTCGCCGCTCACGGCCACCGCGTACGCGAAGTCGACGGCGCTTGCCGCCGCCCCGAGGGTGAGCTTGGCGGTCTCGACCCCGCTCGCCCATTCCGCACCAGGCCTGGGGAAGACGTAGATCGCGCCGAGGCTCTGGCCGCCCGCGACGGCTGCCCCGTCGGCGCCGACCGCGATCGTCGATCCGTCGCGGCTCAGGGCGACGGCATGGCCGAACAGGTCGCCGCCCCCCTCGTCGGAGCCATGCAAACTGGCGGCGGCGGCAACGCTCGTCCAGCCGCCGGCGGGCCGGACGAAGACATCCACCGCTCCCAGCTTGCTGCCGTCGATGACCGTGAGCTGGCTTCCAACCGCCACCGTCGAGCCGTCACCGCTGACGCCGACGGAGATGCCGAAGTTGCTGCCGTCCGGCGCGGTGAGCTTGGCCGTCTCGGTCGCATTCTTCCATCCGCCCGCGGGCTTGACGAAGACGTAGACTGCTCCGGGTCCACTGGCGTTGGCGACCGTGGTGGCATTGATGGCGCCGGCCACCACCGTCGAGCCGTCGCTGCTCACCGCGACCGCGTAGCCGAGCGTGTCCTGCGCCGCGCCGTCGGAGGCGGTCAGCTTCGCGGCCTGGGCGGCGTTCGACCAGCCGCCGGCGGGCCGCTCGAACACGTAGAGAGCCCCCTGGTTGGCCCTGCCCGAGACGGTGGCGGCCCAGGCGGCGGCGACCACCGTCGAGCCGTCCGCGCTCGCGGCCACGGCGTTGCCCAGCTCGTCGTTATGGGTGCCGTCGGAGGCGATCAGCTTCGCCTCCGGGGGAAAGGGATCGACATAGGCCGGGTCAGCCGCCGCGGCGTAGACCGCCCCTCGCGGGACGAGGAGGGCACAGGCCATCAGTATCGCCACCCTGCAGGACGAGCTCGCCGAGATCATGGATCCCCTTTGGCAGGTGAGTCCCGCGTGCTCCGGGACGGGTTCACCAGTGCAATGAGAACGTATCTGCTTAGTATCACATCCGGCCGTCCAGTCACGGCAGGTTGCCGGCGCGGCCCGGCGCGGCGTCATCGCCTCGGTCGCCGCCTTGCCAGGGTCGGGGTTCTATGGTAGAGAAGCCGGCAGGCAATCCCATCTCATAGGAGGGTAGATGAGAGTCACTCGCCGGAGCTTCCACCAGATGTCGCTCCCGGGCGGCCTCAGCACGGGTCCGGACGCCTCACGACACCGAGGGCATCGATCGCATCGATCGCTTCCAGGGGAGGTAGAGCGATGAATCCAACCCGTAGGGACTTCCTGAAGGCAGGCGCGATCGGCGGCGCCGCCGCCACCGTCTTCGGCTTCGACCTGGCCCCTGCCGCGGCGCAGGTGCGAGAGCTGAAGATCGCGCGCGCCACCGAGACGCGGTCCACCTGCCCGTACTGCTCGGTCAGCTGTGGGGTGATCATCTACACGCTGGGCGACAAGGCCAAGAACGTCACTCCCCAGGTGGTGCACGTCGAGGGCGACCCGGACCACCCGATCAACAAGGGCACCCTGTGCCCGAAGGGCTCCTCGCTCGAGCAGGACATCCTGAACCCGCGGCGCCTGACCCGGCCGCAGGTCCGGAAGCCCGGCTCGGATCACTGGGAGGACGTCCCCTGGGACACCGCCCTCGACGATATCGCCCGCCTGGTGAAGCAGACCCGCGACGCGTCGTTCGTCGAGAAAGACGACAAGGGGCGTACCGTCAACCGCTGCGAGGGGATGGCCTTCACCGGCGGCTGCACCGACACCAACGAGTTCAACTTCCTGGTCGTCAAGACCATGCGCAGCCTGGGGGTCTGCTATCTGGAAAACCAGGCCCGGGTCTGACACGGCCCCACGGTCTCAAGTTTGGGACCATCGTTCGGGCGCGGTGCGATGACCAATGGCTACACCGACATCAAGAACACCGACATGATGTTGATCATGGGTGGCAATCCCGCGGAGAACCACCCATGCGGCTTCAAGTGGGCGATCGAAGCCAAGAAGGTCCGCAACGCCAAGATGATCGTGGTGGACCCGCGCTTCACGCGCACCGCGGCCACCGCCGACCTCTTCCTGCAGATCCGCGCCGGGTCGGACATCGCGTTCCTGGGCGGCATGGTCCGCTACGCCATCGAGAACAACCGGCTGGCCAAGGACTACCTCGTCAACTACACGAACGCCGCCTTCATCGTCAAGGACGGCTTCAAGCTGCCGGAGGACGGCCTGTTCTCCGGCTTCAACGCCGCGACGCAGGCCTACGACAAGTCCACCTGGAACTACGAGGCGGGCGGCAACCTCGGCCCGGCGGCCGGAGCGGCCGGAGCAGCCGGTGCGGCCGGAGCAGCCGGCGCGGCCGGACCAGCCGGTGCGGCGGGCGGAGCCGGCGCGGCCGGCGCTGCCGCGGGCGCCTCGGCGTCTCCTGCCGGCGCGAAGGCCGCCGCCCCGGTGCATCCAGCCGGCGCCAAGCCCGCCGCGGGCGGCCCGGGAGGCAGCACGACCACCAGCGGCGAGGTCTCCAATCCGGCGGCGGGCGCCGCGGGCGCCGCCAAGCCGGCCGCCGGTGCCGCCAAGCCTGCCGCGGGCGCGACCGGTGCCGCCAAGCCTGCCGCGGGTGCAACCGCCGCCGCCGCGCCCGCTCCACCCCCCAGCATGCCGCCGAACGTCGCCTACGACCTCTCGCTGCAGCACCCGCGCTGCGTCTTCCAGCTGCTCAAGCGGCAGTACTCGCGCTACACGCCGGAGATGGTCGAGAAGGTCACCGGCATCCCGAAGGACCAGTTCCTCAAGGCCGCCGAGCTGTTCACCTCCGTCCGCAAGGACGGCGACATGAAGAAGGCCGCCACGATCATCTACGCGGTCGGTTGGACCCAGCACACCTACGGCAGCCAGATCATCCGCACCGCCGCGATCCTGCAGCTGATGCTGGGCAACGTCGGCCGGGCCGGCGGCGGCGTCAACGCCCTGCGCGGGCACTCCAACATCCAGGGCGCGACGGACATGGCCGGCATCTTCGACAACCTGCCGGGCTACCTGAAGGTGCCGAACGCGACCGACACGGACTTCGCCGCCTACACCAAGCGCATCACGCCGCCGGCCGCGAAGCCCTCCGATTGGGCCTCGTTCAACTACTGGTCGAACACGCCGAAGTTCGCCGTCTCCTTCCTGAAGACGATGTACGGCGACACGGCGAAGAAGGAGACCGACTGGGCCTTCGCGTACCTGCCGAAGGTGGACCCCGCCCGCAACTACTCGTGGACCAACATCTGGGACGGCATGTACCGCGGCAACGTCAAGGGGATGTTCGCCTTCGGCATGAACGGCGTCGCCATCGGCCCCGACACGCAGAAGAACATCGACGCGCTGAAGAAGGCCGACTGGCTCGTCGTCGGCGAGATCTATCCGGACGAGACCAGCGAGTTCTGGAAGTCGCCGGGCATCACGCCGGAGGAGATGAAGCAGATCAAGACCACCGTCTATCGCCTGCCCTGCGCGGGATTCGCCGAGAAAGACGGCTCGATGACCAATTCCTCCCGCTGGCTGCAGTGGAAGAACGTCGCGCTGCCGCCGCCGGGACAGGCGCGCCTGGACCAGGACATCGTCGCGCAGATCTTCCTGCGGGTGAAGCAGCTCTATCAGAAGGAGGGCGGGAAGTTCCCCGATCCCATCCTGAACCTCACCTGGCCCTACACCGATCCGCAGCACCCGGCGCTCTCGGAGGTGGCCAAGGAGGTCAACGGCAAGGCCCTGGCCGACCTCGAGGACCCGGCGACCAAGCAGCAGATCAAGGCGGGCCAGCAGCTGCCCGGGTTCGCCTGGCTCAAGGACGACGGCACGACCGCCTGCGGCAACTGGATCTACAGCGGCTCGTGGACCGAGGCGGGCAACCAGCTCGCGCGCCGCGGCACCGAGGACCCCTCCGGCCTGGGGATCTATCAGAACTGGGCCTGGTCCTGGCCGGCCAACCGCCGCGTCCTCTACAACCGCGCCTCCTGCGACCCGGCCGGCAAGCCGTGGGACCCGTCGCGCCGGCAGGTCTGGTGGAACGAGGCGGCGCAGAAGTGGGTCGGCAACGACGTGCCCGACTTCAAGGCGGACTCCCACCCGCGGGACCACATGGGACCGTTCATCATGAACGCGGAGGGCGTGGGGCGGATCTTCGCGCCGCTGGCGCTGTTCGCGGACGGTCCGTTCCCGGAGCACTACGAGCCGATCGAGAGCCCGGTCGAGAACGCTTTCCATCCGCGGCAATCGACCAACCCGGTGGTCAAGAAGTTCACCACCGCGGCCGACAAGTACGCCAAGATGGGCGGCGAGTTCAACGTCATCTGCACCACCTACCGGTTGACCGAGCATTACCATTACTGGACCAAGAACAACCCGATGAACGTGCAGCTCATCCCGGAGGCGTTCGTGGAGATCCCGGTCGAGCTGGCGGCGGAGCTGGGGATCGCGGGCGGCGACAAGGTGAAGGTGACGAGCGCGCGCAGCGACTACGTCGCCAAGGCGTTCGTCACCCGCCGCATCAAGCCGATGACGATCGACGGCAAGAAGATCTACCAGATCGGCATCCCGATCCACCAGGGCTACGTCGGCATCCAGGAGGACAAACACGAGAACGCGCGGACGGTGGTGAACCGGTTGTCGCCGACCGTCTACGATCCGAACGCCTACACGCCCGAGTTCAAGGGCTTCCTGGTCAAGATCGAGAAGGCATGAGGGGGGACCGCACATGAGCCAGGCCAATCTGGAGTTAGTCAGGATCTCCGGCCATGCGGGTCCCATCCCCGGCGCCGGCGTCAAGCGGGAGCCCGAGGTCGCCAAGCTGGTCGACACCACCACCTGCATCGGCTGCAAGGCTTGCGAGGTCGCCTGCCTCGAGTGGAACGGCCTCTCCTTCAGCGACACGACGTTCCAGAACAGCTACCAGACCATGCCCGAGACGGCATGGAACTACTGGAACCTGATCAAGTTCGACGAGTACGAGCCCGAGGGCGGCAGCCTGATGCTGCTGATGCGCAAGGACCAGTGCATGCACTGCGCGGAGCCGGGGTGCCTGGAGGCGTGCCCCGCCGACGGCGCCATCGTTCAGTATGCCAACGGCATCGTGGACTTCCAGCAGGAGCACTGCATCGGCTGCGGCTATTGCATCACCGGCTGTCCCTTCAACGTCCCGAAGTTCAGCCCGCAGTCGCGCAAGGTGTTCAAGTGCACGCTCTGCGTGGACCGCGTCAGCGAGGGGCTCGAGCCGGCCTGCATCAAGGCCTGTCCCACCGGCTGCCTGCACTTCGGCACCAAGGACGACATGAAGGAGCTGGCGGAGACGCGCGCGCTGCAGCTCCGCGAGCACTCGAACTTCCCCAACGCCGGGGTCTACGACCCCGCCGGCGTCGGCGGCACCCACGTCCTCTACGTCCTCCATGACGCCACCAATCCCGAGGCCTACGGCGGCCTGCCGAAGGACCCGCGGATCCCGTGGACGGTGAAGCTCTGGAAGCACCCGTTGAAGTGGCTCGGCAACCTGGCGATGGCCGGCGGCCTGATCGGGCTCGGGGTCCACTACCTGCGCTTCGGGCCGAAGACCGTCAAGGAGGACGACGAGATTCCGAAGGAGGGACGCCAGCCATGAGCGAATCGTATCTGCTGCCGAACGGACGGGTGCTGCGGTACTCGTTCAACGAACGGCTCATGCACTGGGTGGCGGGAGTGTCGTACATCTACCTGCTGCTGACCGGCCTGGCGTTCTGGTCGCCCTGGCTGTTCTGGCTCGCCGTGATCCTGGGCGGCGGCACGATCGCGCGCGAGCTGCACCCGTGGGCCGGGGTGATCTTCACCATCGCCGTGGTGTGGATGTACACCAAGTGGGGCGCGCAGATGCGCAGCACCGAGCGCGACCGGGAATGGTGGCGCGCGCTGCCGCACTACATCCGCAACGAGGACGAGGAGGTGCCCTCCGAGGAGCGGTTCAACGCCGGCCAGAAGTCGCTCTTCTGGGGGTTCTTCTGGTGCGGGATCGTGCTCTTCCTCACCGGCCTGGTGCTCTGGTTCCCGCACTGGCTCCCCTGGAGCTGGCGCGTCCTGCGGCTGATCGCGGTCTTCGTCCACCCGGTGGCCGCGCTGCTGACGATCGCCCTCTTCATGATCCACGTCTACATGGGCACGGCGGTCGAGCGCGGCGCCTTCGGGTCGGTCGTCCGCGGCGACGTCTCGCGCAAGTGGGCCGCCAGGTACCATCGCGCCTGGTACGAGCAGGTGGCGCGGGGCTCCGCGAAGGAGGAATGATCGGCGGTAAGTGGGACCAGCGCATCGCGCGCGCGAGCGCGCTGGCCGCGGTCCATCCAGCCGCGGCGGAGGGGCTGCGCTTCTACGAGCGCATCGCCGGCTTCCAGCGGTCGCTGTACGCGGACGTCGAGGCGGCGCTGGGCAGCGGCAAGGAGGCGCGCCCGCCGGGGTCGCTGCGCGAAGAGCTGGACCTCTCGCTGCTTCTCCCTTCGTTCCCCGGCTTCCTCGCGCTCGTCGAGGCTGCGGCTCCCGCGCCTCTCTCGCAATCCACCGCCGAGCTGGGCGCCGGGGGCGCGTCGCGCTGGCAGGACGTCCTGGTCGAGCTCTGGAGCACGGGGGCGGATGGCCCGCCGCGGCTCAACGCCGCCGAGGCCCTGATCTCCTGGACCTTCCTGCAACCGTACGCCGAGTACCTCGCCGATCACAGCGAGGCGCTGGCGGCGGCCGGCGACACGCCGGACCGCTGCCCGCGCTGCTCCGGCAGGCCGCAGGTCGGGGTGCTGCGGCCGCTCGGGGACGGCGGCAAGCGGTCGCTGATCTGCGCGCTCTGCGCGACGGAGTGGGACTTCCGGCGCATCGTCTGCCCTGCCTGCGGCGAGGAGAGCGTGGACAAGCTCCCCGTCTACATCGCCGAGGAGCTCGGCCACGTCCGCGTCGAGGCCTGCGACACCTGCCGTCACTTCATCAAGACGATCGACCTGACGAAGGACGGCAGGGCGGTCCCCGTCGTGGACGAGCTGGCGGCCATCCCCCTCAGCCTCTGGGCGGAAGAGCACGGCTACGTGAAACTGCGGACCAATCTGCTGGGAATCTGATCACCCGCAAGGCCGCCTTGACCGATCCCCTATAATCCCGCCCTCACCCCGGACCCTCCTAGGGCCATGGGGCCGACGAGGGAGACTCGATGGCAGACCAGTACGTGTACGTGATGAAGGACCTGCGGAAGATCTATCCGCCGAACCGCGAGGTCTTGAAGGGCATCTGGCTGTCGTTCCTGCCTGGGGCGAAGATCGGGGTGCTGGGGTTGAACGGGGCGGGCAAGAGCACGCTGCTGAAGATCATGGCGGGGGCGGTCACCGACTTCGGCGGCGAGGCGTGGCCGGCCAAGGGGATCAGGGTCGGGTACCTGCCGCAGGAGCCGGGGCTCGACGAGAGCAAGGACGTGCTGGGCAACGTCGAGGAGGGGGTCGCGGGCACCCGCGCCCTGCTCACTCGCTTCGACGAGATCAATGCGCGCTTCGCCGAGCACCTGGCTCCCGAGGAGATGGAGAAGCTGCTCGAGGAGCAGGCGCGGGTCCAGGACGCCATCGACGCCGCCAACGCCTGGGAGCTCGACCGCACCCTCGAGATCGCCATGGACGCGCTGCGGGTGCCGCCCGGCGATGCCGCCGTCGGACACCTCTCGGGTGGGGAGCGGCGGCGGGTGGCGCTCTGCCGGCTGCTGCTGCAGCGGCCCGACCTGCTGCTGCTCGACGAGCCGACCAATCACCTCGACGCCGAGTCGGTGGCCTGGCTGGAGCGCTTCCTCGCGGAGTATCCCGGCACCGTGGTGGCGATCACCCACGATCGTTACTTCCTCGACAACGTGGCCGGCTGGATCCTCGAGCTCGACCGCGGCAGCGGCATCCCTTGGGAGGGCAACTACTCCTCCTGGCTGGATCAGAAGCAGCAGCGGCTGGCGCTCGAGGAGAAGCAGGAGTCCTCTCGCCGGCGCACCCTGCAGCGCGAGCTCGAATGGGTGCGGATGAGCCCGCGCGCCCGCCAGGCCAAGGGCAAGGCGCGCCTCACCCACTACGAGCAGCTGCTGGCCGAGGACCGCGACGCGTCCAAGCGCGTCGAGCAGAACGAGATCCACATCCCGGCCGGGCCCCGCCTGGGCGACCTGGTGGTCGAGACCAAGGGCCTGCGCAAGGGGTACGGCGACAACCTGCTCGTCGACGGGCTGTCCTTCTCGCTGCCGCGCGGCGGCATCGTCGGCGTCATCGGGCCGAACGGCGCCGGCAAGACGACCCTCTTCCGCATGATCACCGGCCAGGAGCAACCGGACGCCGGCACCCTGCGCGTCGGCGAGACGGTGAAGATCGCCTACGCCGATCAGACCCGCGACGACCTGGAGCCGGAGCGGGCGGTCTGGGAGGCGATCTCGGACGGCAGGGACGTGGTGGACCTGGGTGGCCGAGAGGTGCCGGCCCGCTCCTACGCCGCCGCCTTCAACTTCAAGGGGTCCGATCAGCAGAAGCGGGTCAAGGACCTCTCCGGCGGCGAGCGCAACCGGCTGCACCTCGCGCGCACCCTGCGCGCCGGCGGCAACCTGCTGCTGCTCGACGAGCCCACCAACGATCTCGACGTGGACACCCTGCGGGCGCTGGAGGAGGCGTTGCTCGCCTTCGCCGGCTGCGCGGTGGTGATCAGCCACGACCGCTGGTTCCTCGATCGCATCGCCACGCACATCCTGGCCTTCGAGGGCGACTCCCAGGTCGTCTGGTTCGAGGGCAACTACGAGGCCTACGAGGCCGACCGCCGCCGGCGCCTCGGCGCCGAGGCCGACCAGCCCCACCGCATCCGCTACAAGCGGCTCGCCAAGGCGTAGCCGCCCCGGGTATCGCCGGCGGGAGCTTTGCTCCAAGCTCCCGTGCACCTTTTTCAAAGGACCGAGAAGCGCACGGCAGGGCGTGCGCCTCATCTTCTTCATTCCACGAGCGAAGACGGCGTGTCCGCGCTGGCATTGGGGTTGCACTCAGTATGGGGCGACGAGCGAGGTGGCGGGAGGGGACGTCACGGCCCGGGCCGGAGCGGTCCCGGGCGACCTTGAAGCTTCAAGTTCCCGGCGCGCGTAGCGGCCGGCCAGCCATGCCCATCTCGCGGTATCAGACATAGGGACATCGGAACGGGAGGCGCTCGTACAGCTCCCGGCGACACGAGATCCAAGGCCAGACCACGAGAGGAGATGCCTCATGCAGCGCAAACTCTTTTCCCTGTTCCTGAGCCTGCTGGTGGCTGCGGCCCTGGCCGCCGCCGCGCAGGGCTACGGGACAGGCTCGAGCTCGGCCGGGACGAGCCCCACGGGCAGCACTGCCACGAGCGGGACCGGCACGAGCACCACCACGAACACCACCACCACCAGCACCACGACCACCGACAGCAGCAACCCGGGCAGCAGCGCCACGAGCGGCACCAGCGCGACGGACACCAGCCCGAGCACGTCCGGCACCTCTGGAACCTCCGGCACCTCCGGCACCTCGAGCATGGGGACGAGCGGCACCGGGACGAGCACCTCCGGCACCAGCGCGACCGGCGCCAACCCGAGCCCGGCCGGGAGCACGGACAGCTCCTCGGCCACCAGCGGGACCGGTTCGACCGCGACCGGCTCGAGCACGGCGACCGGCGGCACCGCGACCGGCGAGACAGGCAGCAACCCGAGCACCTCCGGCACCGCCTCGGGTTCCAGCGGCACCGGCACCAGCAACTACAGCAGTGGAAGCAGCACCTCCGGGACCGGCACCACCGCGGGCGGCGGCAGCAGCGCCACCGGCAGCACGACCGACAACAGCGTCTCCGGCAGCACGACTAGCACCAGCGCCACCGGCACCGGCAGCAGCACCGCCGGCGACACCACGTCGACCAGTGGCGGCAGCTCGCTGCCGCGCACGGCCAGCGATCTGCCACTGCTCACCGTCATCGGTCTGCTGGCAGTGGCCGGCGCGCTGATGGTTCGCTCGCTCGCGCGGCGCAACGCCTGATCGTCGCGCCGTCGCGAAAATCGGCCAACAACGAGAGGAGCTATCCATGAAGCGCAACGTCCTTTACATCTTCCTGATCCTGCTCCTGGCCACCGCTCTGACGGCGCTGGCGCAGAGCCCGACCACCTCCAACATGGGTGGTTCGACGACCAAGGACCCCTACGGGGCCACTCTCGACCATCCGAACCCCGGCGCGGCGGCGGGAGCCACCGGCCAGTCCGCGACGCAGACCAACGTCAACGAGGGCCAGACCCCCGCGAGCGGCGCCACGACGGCGACGCCGGCGCCGAGCACCGACACGAGCAGCAGCTCGACTTCGACCTCGACCACCACCACCGACACCAGCGGCACCGCCAGCAACACGAGCGCCACTGGCAATGGCTCGCTGCCGCGCACGGCCAGCGATCTGCCGCTCCTCGCCACCATCGGCCTGCTGGCCCTCGGCGGCGCGCTCACGGTCCGTTCGCTCGCCAAGCGGAACACCTAGGCCGCGCGCTCGCACAACGCGGCGTACACTCTTGACTCGACCTGGGCACCTGGCGCCACGGCGCCAGGTGCCCGTGTCTGGTTCCTAAGCTGGAGAACCCCGCCCGGCTGCCGTCCGTCGCCGCGCCGGAGGTGTCGCGGATGTCTTACATCCTGAAGGAGAGCCTGAGCCGGAAGGGGACGCTGCTGCTCTGGCTGGAACGCCTGCTGCTGGCCGTCGGGCTGCTCTGCCTCGGCCTGGTGGCGTTCGCGGTGATCGACGCCCGCTGGTTCGCGTACCAGGAGGGCCGCCGGCTCGACCGCGCCCTGCGCGCCGCCCGGGAATCGGCGGCGGCGGGCCCGGAGTCCCCGGATGGCCGGGAGGACCTGGCAGCGCGCCGGGGGGCGCCGGGGTCGGCGAGCGAGACCGACCGGCTCGACACCTTCCGCCCCGGCGGCCCGCCGGCGCCGCCGCCGGCCCCCGAGGGCTCGGTGCTGGGACGCATCGAGATCCCGCGCGTCGGCGTCTCGTCGCTGGTGCTCGAGGGCGTCAGCGGGGCGACCCTGCGCCGCGGCGTCGGCCACATCGCCGGCACGCCGCTGCCGCGGGTGACGCGGCTGCCCGGCAACCTCGGCCTGGCCGGCCATCGCGACACCGTCTTCCGCGGCCTCAAGGACATCCGGAAGGGCGACTCGATCAACCTCGATACCCTGAACGGGACCTACAGCTACGTCGTCGACTGGGCCCAGGTCGTGGACCCCAACGACGTCGGGGTCCTGGCCGCCTCCAACCAGCCCGAGCTGACGCTGGTCACCTGCTATCCCTTCTACTACGTCGGCTCGGCCCCGGAACGCTTCGTGGTGCGCGCCCATCTCCTGGGCGGCGGCCCGGACGGCGGCGGCGCGTCGCCCACCGCCAGCGCCGCCCCCGCCGCGCCGGGGAAGGGCACCGTCGCCAAGGGCACGCCCTGATCCGCTGCCCTGATCCGCCGCTAGCGGGACACTAGAGCCGCGCTCTCTCGGCGAGCCCTGGTCGTCTTTGCAGGTATGTAGATGATGTAGATCTGGTTCGAGCTGAGGGTTTCTCCGCCGGACGGCTGGGGGTTTTCCCCCTGGTCATCCCGGGCCCCCGGCTCCACGATGGAGGGCGTGACGACTGGCAGGCGCTCGCGGTGCCGCGCTGGGAGCGGCGCGAGCGGCAGCCAGGAAGTCGAGGGGGCGATGACTCCACTGCGCGCGCTGATCCTGGAAGACTCGGAGGTGGATGCGGCCCTCCTGGTCCGGGCCCTGCGCGACGGCGGGTACCTGCCGGTCTGGGAGCGCGTCGAGACGGCCGCCGCGCTGGCCACGGCGGTGGACCGCCAGCCCTGGGACGTGATCCTCGCCGCCAACGTCATGGCCCGGATGACCGTGCGCGATGCGCTGGCGATCCTGCGCGACCGCGGGCTCGACCTCCCCGTCATCGTCCTGTCGCGCCAGCGTGGCGAGCAGACGGCGGTCGAAGCGGTCGAGGCCATGAGGGCCGGGGCCCACGACTACCTGCTCAAGCAGGACCTGTCGCGGCTGGTCCCGGCGATCGAGCGCGAGCTGCGCGAAGCGGCCGGCCGCGCCGCGCGCCAGCGGACGGTGAGCGCCCTGCGCCGGCTGGTCAAGGCGGTCGAGACCGTCGGCATCGGCATCACGGTGACGGACGTCGAGGGCAGGATCGTCTACACCAATCCGGCCGAGGCGCGGATGCACGGCTACACGACCGAGGAGCTGGTGGGCAAGCACGCGCAAATGCTGGCGCCGCCGCCGGCGCGCCAGGGAGTCGCGCCGCGGCAGCTCGCCGCCCTCAAGGGCTGGCGCCGCGAGAGCTTCAACGTGCGCAAGGACGGCTCCCTGTTCCCGGTGCAGCTGGTGTCCGACGTCGTCACCGACGCCTTCGGCACCCCGATCGGGATCGTCACCTGCTGCGTCGACATCAGCGAGCGCCGGCAGGCCGAAGCCGCGCAGCGCGCCTCGGAGGCGCGCTACCGCAAGCTCTTCGAGCGCAACCTGGCGGGCGTCTACCGCGCCACCGTCGAGGGCGCGATCCTCGAGTGCAACGACGCGCTGGCGCGCATCCTCGGCTGGTCGAGCCAGCAGGAGGTGCGGTCGCGCAAGGTGGTGGACTTCTACTTCCGCAAGCGGGACCTGAAGCGCGTCATGGAGGATCTCTATCGCCTGGGGACGCTCGCCGCACACGAGATCGAGCTGCGCCGCCGGGACGGCTCCCCGGTCTGGGTGCTCGCCAATGCCAGCCTGCTCGAGGAAGGCGGCGGGCCGCCCATCGTCGAGGGCACCCTCGTCGACATCACCCAGCGCAAGCTGGCGCGGCGGCAGCTCGAGTTCCAGGCGCACCATGACGCCCTGACCGGCCTGCCGAACCGTGCCCTGCTCGAGCAGCGCCTGGCGGCGGCCCTCCGCTACGCCGAGCGCGGCGGCGGCGGCCTGGCCCTGCTCTATCTCGACGTCGATCGCCTGAAAGAGATCAACGACACGCTCGGCCACGACGCCGGCGACGCGCTGCTGCGCGGCCTCGGCGATCGCCTCGCCAACTGCCTGCGCCGGGAGGACACCGTGGCGCGGGTGGGAGGCGACGAGTTCGTCGTCCTCCTGCCGGCGGTGCGGACGCGGCAGGAGGCCGCGGGCGTCGCGCAGAAGCTCCTGAAGGCGCTTGCCAACGGCTTCCAGCTCGAGGGCCACGAGGTCCACGCCACCTCGAGCCTGGGCATTGCGCTGTATCCGGAGGACGGCAGCGACGCCGCCGCCCTGCGCCGGCAGGCGGACGCGGCGCTCTACCGGGCCAAGCAGCTCGGCCGCAACACCTACCGCTTCTCTTCCTCGGATTCGGACGAGGGCTCCGGCGAGGGCTCCGGCCCGGAGCCCGGTCAGGGTTCAGCTCAGGACTCAGCCCAGGATTCAGCCCAGACCGCTGCCCAGGGCGCCGGTGCGGACCCCGCGCAGGGCTCCGGCCAGGGCTCCGGCCAGGGCCCCGCGCAGGGCCGGGATCTCGACGGCAAGCCGCGCCGGGATCCCGACCGCCGCGAGCTGCTGAGCCTCATCCGGTAAGCCAGCCCGCTACCGCGCCACCGGCGAGCCGGCCTCCGGCGCGGGCGTTGCCGAAGCGGGCACTGCCGGCGCGGGCACCGCCGGCGCGGGTGCGGGCGCCGGCGCCCCTGCCGCCGCCAGCGGCAGCCAGATGGTGAAACGGCTGCCGCGGCCGGGGCCGTCGCTGTGCGCCTCCACCCGGCCGCCGTGCATCTCGACCAGGCTGCGGACGAGCGTCAGGCCGATGCCGAGCCCGCCCGCGGAGCGGTCCAGTCCCTGCGGGCCCTGAGTGAAGAGGTCGAAGACCCTGGGCAGCAGTTCGCCGGAGATCCCGGCGCCGTTGTCGCGGACGCCGACCATCACGTAGTCGTCGCGGGCGGCGGCGTCGATCTCGAGCAGGCCGCCGGGGTCGGTGAACTTGACGGCGTTGCGGATCAGGTTGGCGAGCACCTGCTCGATGCGGGTCGGATCGGCGACCAGGGGCAGCGGCTCGCCGGGCAGCGAGACCTGCAGGCGATGGCGGCGGGCTTCCACCAGCTCCCGCGTCGACTCGACCGCGTGCCTGACCACGTCGCCGAGATCGATCGGCACGCGGCGCAGCTCGACCTTGCCGCGGGTGATCCGCGACATGTCGAGCAGGTCGTCGACCAGCCGCGCCAGGTGCTGGCTCTGGCGCTGGATGATCGCGGCCGAGCGGGCCACGGGCGGCGGCAGCGAATCCATGCGCGCGAGCAGGTAGGCGGCGGTCGAGACGGCGCCGAGCGGATTGCGCAGCTCGTGCGCCAGCATGGCCAGGAACTCGTCCTTGCGGCGGTCGCTCTCGGCCAGGGCCTCGGCGCGGGCGCGCAGCTCCGCCGCCAGGCGCTCGCTCTCGGCGGTGCGCTGGGCCAGGCGGTCGCGCATCTCGCGGAAGGCCGCGGACAGCCGCTCGACCTCGGTGATGCGGCTGCTCTCGAGGGGCGCCCAGGGATTGCCGGCGGTGAGCTCGCCGACGGCGTCGGCCAGGGTCCCCAGCGGACGGGTGATGAGACGGGCGGCCAGGATGCCGCCGGCGACCGCCAGCGGCAGCACCAGCAGCAGCGTCGCGAAGGCCAGGTCGCGGCCGCGGTCGACCCCGGCGAGCGCGGAGGCGAGAGGGCGCTCGATGGCCACCATCCAGCTGAAGCCGGACACCGGCGCGAAGGCAGCGAGGCGTCCGGGAAGCTCCGGCGGCGGCGCGGTGGCGGTGCGGCGGTCCCAGCCCGCGGTCAGCCGCGAGCCTTCGGCCGGCAGGCCGTCGCTCCGCGCCAGCAGGTTGCCGTAGCCGTCGCCGAGCGAGACCAGCGAGCCCGCGCGCGCGATCCGCCGCTCGAGCGCCCGGGAGCCGAAAGTCATGACGACGGCGGCGGCGGGCCGGCCGTCGCGCCCGAAGACAGGCGCGGCCACCAGCAGCAGCCGGCGTCCCGACGCGCGGTCGAGCGCCAGCTGGACCGGCGCCTCGCGGCGCGTCGCCGTGGCGCGCGCGACGTCGCGGCGCGTCGCCGCGTCGAGCTCGCCGCCGCCGTCCGTGGCCACCAGGCTCCCGTCGAGGCCGACCACCAGCATGCCGGTGACGTCGCGGTACCCCGCGCGGCTCTGCTCGAGCAGCTGGCGCTGCAGCTCGGCCTGCAGCGGGAGCTGGCCGGACAGGGCCGCGACGGTGGCGGCGCGGGCGCCGTTGAGCTCGACGTAGTCGCGGACGTTCTGGGCGACCGACCGCGCCTCCACTTCGAGCGTCTCGGCGGCCTGGCCGGTCGCCAGGCGCGCTTCCTGGTTGGTGGAGACGGCCACGGCGAGGACCAGGGCCAGCGAGGTGGCCACCGCAAGGGCGAGGGCGAGCCGGGTGCGCAGGGCCGAGGTGTCGAGATCGGCGGACCACTCCCGCAGCCCGGGAAGCAGGGCGACCGAGCCGCCGACGCCCCAGAAGAGAGCGACGCCCGTCCAGGCGGGCGGCGGCAGCGCGGCGAGCGCTCCCAGGGCGACCAGGCAGGCGCCGGCGGCGAGGTGCGCCGCCCACAGCGCGCCGCGTGGCAGGCCGTGGGCCCCCCGCTCGTCGCCGCCCTCGTGGGTTGGGGTCGGGGTGTTCGCCGCCGTTCGCCGCCGCCGCAGCTGGACCCAGCAGAGCGGCAGGCCGGTCGCGAGCAGCGCCAGGCCCAGCCACGGCAGCTTCGCGCCGAGCACCGTCCAGGGCGCGTGAAAGCTCCCCGGCAGCAGCACGAGGACGATGCCGAGGATCGCGGAGCCAAGGCCCATCGCCAGCGCCAGCAGGTCGCCGGTCGGGCCGCGGGGCGGCCGGCCGCGCAGGCCGGCGGAGGTCAGCAGGCCGCCGGCGAGCACCGTGTAGAAGATCATCCCGGTCCACGCCCCCGCCGCGGTCATCGCGGCCGCGAGGGACAGCAGCACCAGGCCGGCCAGGCCGTGCGCCAGCAGGCGCGGCGCCCGCCGCGTGCGCAGGGTCGCCATCGACAGCAGGCCCACCCCGGCGGCGAGCGCGGCGGCCGCCCAGACCGCGCCGAAGGCCCGCAGCGGCTCGTACATCGGCCCGCCGAACTGGTGAGGCGCGATCAGCATGAAGGCGCCGATGAAGCTGCAGAACAGCCCCATCGCCCAGCGCAGGCTGGAGCCCGACAGCGCGGGCGGCGCCGGGGGGGCCGGGAACCCCGACGATGCCGGAGAACGACTCCCGGCGGTCGCGGCGGGCGAGGGCTCGGGTATGCCGGCGGCGGAGGACATGGAGGACATCCGGGTCGTGCGCCGACGCGGCCGCGGGCCGGCGCCCCGAACCTTCAAGAATAGCGGATTTGACGGTGCGCGGCCGGGCACCGCGACCGCAACCCGTCGCCGGGCACGTCGCCCGCAACCCGCGGCCGGGCCACGGCGTTATGCCGAGGGGCGCTCGTCCGGCGCCGGTTACAATTCATCCTCCCGCCTCCCGGCCGGCCGCCCGCGCGGCCAGGACGGCGGTCGAGCCGCCAAGGAGAATCATGCCCGTATCGTCGAGCGCCCGTCGCGTCCGCTTCACCACCGCTGCCGCCGCCGCCGCCGTCGCCGCCTTCGCCTGGATCGGCCTGGTCCCGGCCGCGACCGCGGCGCCGGCTACCACGGCCGCGACCGCGGCCGCTGGGCTGCTCGGCTTCAGCCCGGCGCATGCCGCGGACGAGCGCGCGCTCGAGGCCCGCTTCGACGCCGCGCTGCGCCGCGAGGAGCTGGCGCCGTGGCTGAAGCGCCTGTCGGCGCGGCCGCACCACCTCGGCTCGCCCTACGACAAGGAGAACGCCGAGTTCATCGCCGGCCTCTACCGGTCGTGGGGCTACGACACCCGCATCGAGGAGTTCCGGGTGCTGTACGCCACTCCCAAGGAGCGGCGCCTGGAGATGACCGCGCCGCGGGCGTTCACCGCCTCGCTGACGGAGCCTCCCATCCCGCAGGACGCCACCTCCGGCCAGACCTCCGAGCAGCTGCCGCCCTTCAACGTCTATTCGATCGACGGCGACGTCACCGGCGAGCTCGTCTACGTCAACTACGGCGTGCCGAAGGACTACGAGGAGCTCGAGCGCCGCGGCATCGACGTCAAGGGCAAGATCGTCATCTCCCGCTACGGCGGCTCGTGGCGCGGCATCAAGCCGAAGGTGGCGGCCGAGCACGGCGCCGTCGGCTGCCTCATCTACTCCGATCCGCACGAGGACGGCTACTTCCAGGGCGACGTCTACCCGCAGGGGGGCTACCGCAACGAGCACAGCGTCCAGCGCGGCTCGGTGGCGGACATGCCGCTCTACTCCGGCGACCCGCTGACTCCCGGCGTCGGCGCGCCCGCCGAGGCCAGGCAATTCCACCTCGAGGACGCCAAGACCCTCACCAAGATCCCGGTGCTGCCGATCTCCTACGCCGACGCCGAGCCGCTGCTGCACGCCCTGGCCGGGCCGATGGCGCCGGCGGCCTGGCGCGGCGCGCTGCCCCTTCCCTACCATCTCGGCCCCGGCCCGGCCCGGGTCCATCTCCGCCTGGCTTTCGACTGGAAGCTGGTGCCGGCGTACGACGTCATCGCGCGGCTGCCGGGCGCCGAGCACCCGGACGAGTGGATCATCCGCGGCAACCATCACGACGGCTGGGTGAACGGCGCCGCCGATCCGCTGTCCGGGCAGGTCGCCCTGCTGGAAGAGGCGCACGCGGTCTCCGAGCTGGTGAAGAGCGGTTGGCGGCCGAAGCGCACCATCGTCTACACCGCCTGGGACGGCGAGGAGCCCGGCCTGCTCGGCTCGACCGAGTGGGCGGAGACCCACGCCGCCGAGCTGCGGCAGAAGGCGGTGCTGTACCTCAACTCGGACTCCAACAGCCGGGGCTTCCTGCGCGCCGGCGGCTCGCACACCCTGGAAAAGCTCATGGACCAGGTGGCCCGCGACGTCGTCGACCCCGAGAAGCACGTCAGCGTGGCGGCGCGCCTGCGCGCGTCGCAGCTGGTGGACGGCAGCCCGGAGTCGCGCCGGGAGGCCAAGAGCGGCGAGCTGCGCCTCGGCGCCCTCGGCTCGGGCTCCGACTACACCCCCTTCCTGCAGCACCTGGGCATCGCGTCGCTCGACCTCGGCTACGGCGGCGAGGGCCACTACGGCCAGTACCACTCGATCTACGACAGCTACGCCCACTACATGCGTTTCATGGACCCGACCATGGAGTACGGCATCACCCTCGCCCAGACCGCCGGCCGGGTGGTGCTGCGCGTCGCCTCCGCCGACGTGCTGCCGTTCGACTTCGAGCACTTCGCCGCGACGGTCGGCCGCTACGTCAAGGAGGTCGAGGAGCTGGCCGACAAGATGCGCGAGGAGACCGAGGACCACGACCGCGCGATCGAAGACAACCTGTTCGACGCCGCCGCCGATCCGACCGAGACCTGGGTCACGCCGAAGCGCCTCGATCCGGTGCCGCACCTCAACTTCGCGCCGCTCGAGAACGCCCGCGACCGCCTGGTCAAGAGCGCCCACGCCTACCAGGCGGCGCTGGACCGGGCCGGCCCGGGCGCCTCCGGTCTCGGTCCCGAGGCCCGGCGCGGGCTCGACCTGGCGCTGCTGCAGGCCGAGCGCGCGCTGACCGGCCCGGGCCTGCCGCGCCGCCCCTGGTACGTCCACCAGATCTACGCCCCCGGCTTCTACACCGGCTACGGCGTCAAGACCCTGCCGGGAGTCCGCGAGGCGATCGAGGAGCGCAAGTGGCGAGAGGTCGACGACCAGGTCGCGGTCACCGCCAAGGCCATCGATGCCTTCGCCGCCGAGGTGGACAGGGCGACCGCGCTGCTCGCGGGGGCGGTGCCCGCCCGAGCGGCGGCGAGGTAGCCTTCGCGGAGCGCACTGGCGCGCTGGCGCGCTGGCGCGGTTGGCGCGCTTGGCGCGGTTGGCGCGCTTGGCGCGCTCGACGCGATTGACGCGGTTGATGCGGGAGGACGGGACTGCGGGTCCGCGGGGGCGCAGCAGCGGTAAGGGCGGAACGCTCTATCCGCAGCCGCAGGTGCAGGCCTCGACCTCGTGGCCGATCTGGGCGCCGCCGGGCGGCTGCTCGCCTGGCGGGGCCTCCCGCCGGGCGCGGCCCGGTCCCGCCGATGGGGCCGCTCGGGTGGCGGCCGGCGCCAGGTCGAGGAGCTCGCGCACTCTCGCGACCAGCGCGGACGGCCGGAAGGGCTTCTGCATGAAGTCGACGCCGTCGTCGAGGAGGGCCGGATCACGGCCGTACCCGGACAGCAGCAGGACCTTGAGCCCCGGCCGGATCGCGGCGAGCCTGCGGGCGAGCTCGGGCCCCTCCATGCCAGGCATGGTCACGTCGCTGACCAGCAGGGCGATGGGCTCGCCGTGCCGCTCGGCAAGCTGCAACGCCGCGGGTCCGCTGGCGCCCGCCAGCACCGTGTAACCGCAGCTCTCGAGCGCGATCCTCAGCAACGTGCGGAGCACTTCGTCGTCTTCGGCAACGAGAATGGTCTCGGATCCCCTGGGGACCGAGTAAGCATCAAGGCCGTCGTTCATCGTTCGATCCTCCCGGCCGCGGGCGTGAGCCCCCAGCCGATGGATCGAAAGTACCGTCTCGGCGCCGCCGCCGGAATCGGCCGGCGGCTGAGATCGATGTAGGACCCCTCCCGAGCGCGGTGTAGTCCCTGGTCCGACAAAGCGTTGCCGGTCTCGGCACGCCCGGCAGCGCCGGCAGCTGGCAGCCCGGCAGCCGGCAGCCTGGCAGCCCGCGGCCGAACGACTGGGCCGGCGTCAGTGGAGCGGCCCCGAGATCGCCCGCACCGGATCGACCCGGGCGGCGCGGCGGGCCGGTTGCAGGGTGGCGAGGAGGGCGACCGCGAGCAAGAGGGCCGCGGCGGCGGCGAGGGTGAGGGGCTCGGGGGCCGTCGGGGTGCCCGGCAGGAAGCTGGCGAGGAGGCGCTGGCCGGCGACGGCGGCGGCGAGGCCGAGCAGGGCGCCGGTGGCGGCGAGCGCGAGGGCGCGGCGCAGCACCTGGGCCAGCACGCCGCCGGGCCGGGCGCCCAGGGCCATGCGGATGCCGATCTCGTGGGTGCGGCGGGTCACCGTGGAGCGGGTGGCGCTGCCGACGCCAAGGGCGGCGAGGGCCAGGCCGAGGAGGGCGAACAGCGCCACCACCTGGGTGTGCATGCGTTGCGTCGCCAGCGAGCGCTGCAGGTTGACCGAGAAGGGCACCAGGTCGACGATCGCGACGTCGGGGTGATGGCCGCGGATCTCGCGCCGCAGCAGCGGGGCGAGATCGAGCCCGGGGCTCGCGGCGCGGGTCACCAGGGCCATCAGGCGCCGGAAGTTCTGCTCGAAGGCGAGGTAGAGCAGCGGCCGCGGGGCGTCTCCCAGGGTCACGGAGCGCGAGTCCGCCACGATGCCGACGATCCGGGCGGCGGCGCGCTGCCGCCTGGTGCCGCCGATCTCGACCAGTAAGCTCTTGCCGACCGCGCTCTCACCCGGCCAGAGCTGGCGCGCCAGGCTCTCGTTGACCACCGCCGCCGGCGGCGCCCGCTCGGCGTCGCGCTGGTCGAACGTGCGGCCCAGCCGCAGCGGGATGCCGAGGGTCTCGAAGTAGCCGGCGCCGACGATCGCCAGGCCGACGTCGATGCCCTGGCCGGGGCGCACCGGCAGGCGGACCTCGGTGCCATGGAATAGGCCGGAGAGCGGAATGTCCCAGCTCAGGGCTGCCGCGCCCACCCCGGGCAGCGCGCGCGCCTCCTCGACGAGCCGCAGATAGGCGGCGCGCGGCTCGAAGGGCGAGCCGTCGGGCCGGTGGTCGGGCATGGAGAAAGCCGCCGCCCAGAGGTCCTCGGTGACGAAGCCCGGCGAAGTGTGGGCGAGCCGCCAGAGACCGTGCGCGAAGACCCCGGTCGCGGCGAGCAGCCAGACCGACAGCGCCACCTGCAGCACGACCAGCAGCTCGGCCGAGCCCAGCGGCGTCGCCGAGCCCCAGCGCCGGGGGCGGCGGCCGCCCACCGGCAGGCCCTTCAGGGCCGCGGCCAGGTCGGCCCGGGACGCTGCGCGCAGCGCCGGCAGCAGGCCGGAGAGCACGCCGGCGCCGAGGCAGAGCAGGCAGGTGAGCCCCAGCACGCGAGCATCCAGGCGGAGATGAGCCCAGCCCGCCGCCCAGGTGCCCATGCCGGCGGGCGGGGTGGCCAGGTAGCTCTCGATCAGCCGGATCTCCCAGAATGCCAGGAGGCTGCCGAGCGCGCCGCCGAGCAAGGCGAGCAGCACGCTCTCGGCGAGCATCTGGCCCACCAGGCGCGGCCGGCCGGCGCCGAGCGCCGCCCGCACGCCCAGCTCGCGCCGGCGGCCGGCGGCGCTGCCGGCGAGGAGGTTGGCGACGCCGGCGCAGCCGAGCAGCAGCAGCAGGCCGACGAACACCGCCAGGCGGCGGGCGGCGGGCATCAGGCCATCGCGATCGCCCAGCCCGACCAGGGTCTCGTTGGCGGCGACGTCGACCCGCCGCGGCGGGCGCTCGGAGTGCTCGCGGCTCAGCCGGCCGGCCATCGCGCTCAGGGCCGCGCGGGCCTGCCCGAGCTCGACGCCCGGCCGCAGCCGTCCCACCAGGCTCAGCCAGCCGAAGTCGCGGTCTTGCAGCAGCTCGTGGCGCGACACGCGCACGGCCTGCTGCTGCGCCAGCGGCACGTAGAGCTCGACCGGGATGCCGCTGCCGCGGAAGCCCTCGGGGGCGATCCCGACCACCGTGAACGACTGGCCGTTCAGCCGCAGGCCGTGGCCCAGGATCGCCGGATCGCCATGGCAGGCCCGCCGCCAGAAGGCATCGCCGAGCACGGTCACCCGCTCGGCGCCGGGGCGGTCGTCCTCGAGCCCGAGCGGCCGCCCCCGCGCCATGCCGGCGCCCAGCACCGAGAAGAAGTTGCCGCTGACCAGGTGACCCCAGACGTGCGAGGTCTCGGCGCCGATCTGGACCGTGGTGCCGAACGGTCCCCAGGCCGCGAGGCCCGAGAGCACCGTGGCGCCGTCGCGGTAGTCCAGGTAGTCGGGGTAGGACGTCTCCGACCACGCCAGCTGCGGCGAGCGGACGTTGATCCCTACCAGGCCTTCGGGGTGCGGCACCGGCAGCTTCGCCCAGAGCAGGAAGTCGAGATAGCTGAGCTGCGCCGTCGCCGTGCCAATCACCAGCGCCAGGCTGCCAGCCGCCACCAAGCTGAGCCCCGGCCGCCGCGCCAGTGTACGCACGGCATACCGCAGATCGGACGCCCCTCGCCACCAGGTCAAGAGCGGGCCACCTCACCGGAGAACGTTGCCTCCTCCCGAGTATACGGGGCGGGCAGCCGCGGTGGCATGTTGTACATGATGCCTCTACATGATATCTTGGCGACATGCCCAAGCCGTCTCGTATCTCCGTCGTGACCGAGAGGGGACAGGTCTCCATCCCGGCCGAGCTGCGCAAGGAGCTGGCCCTCGGCAAGGGACGCCGCCTGCTCTGGGAGAAGGCCGCCGATACCGAGCTCCGGGTCGTGGTGCTCCCCGAACAGGAGCCTCGCGGGAGCCTGAGCATGCTCGGCTTCGCACGCCGCTTTCGAGCCACCCGCAAGACCGCGGACTGGATGGCCGAGCTGCGGGAGGGTGAGGACGAGAGCTGATGGCCTGGGTGGTCGACACCTGCATCCTCATCGACGTCCTCGAAGACGATCCGCAATTCGGCCGCGTCTCGGCGCTCGCCCTGGACTCGTTGGCGGCAGACGGGCTCGTCGTCTGCCCGCTCACCTACGCCGAACTGGCGCCCGCCTTCCAGGGCAAGCTGGCCCTACAGGACGAGTTTCTGCACGGGGTAGGAGTGGACTTCCGGCAAGACTGGACCTGGGCCGACACCCTGCGAGCCCACGAAGCCCGGCATCGCTTCATCGAGCGGAGAAGATCCCACTCCCTGCCACGCCGTCCGCTCGCATCGCTCGCCGATGTCCTCATCGGCGCGTTCGCCAGCCGGTACCAGGGCCTCGTCACCCGCAACGCCGGCGACTTCGCGTCGATCTTCCCGGACTTGAAGCTCAGAGGGCCGGACTTCTCTAGCAGCAGTCTCTGAGAAGCGACGGGGCTGACGGGCCAGCCGGCAGTATCTCTGAACCCAGAATGCCAGATCGGCCTTCGCGAAGAGCTAATAGACGGGTTGGGTGTCCGACCGCTTGACTACCACTCATTTGGATGGTATTAGGGAGCATGTGAGAACGACGCTTACTCCCATCCAGGCGCAGGTGCTTGAGGCTGTGCGCTTACGCTTGGACCAAGGAGAATCGGCCCCAACCTATCGGGATCTTTGCGCTGAGTTCGGATGGAGGTCCACCGGAACGGCTCGCGATCACCTGCGCGCTTTGGTCCGCAAGGGCTATATCGAGCTATCAGGCGAACACCGTGGATTGCGCCTGCTGCAGGATCGCCGCCGCGCTGTGCACGTTCCTCTCGTCGGCCGCGTCGTCGCCGGGATCCCTGTGACCTCTGACGAGAACGTCGATGGATGCATTCCTGTACCGGCGGATTGGACAGGACACGGCGTTCATTTCGCCCTCCGCGTTGTGGGAGACAGTATGCGCGACGCCGGCATTTTGGAGGGTGACCTAGTGGTCGTTCGCAAGCAGGTTTCTGCAAATGATGGCGACATCGTAGTAGCGATGATAGATGGGGAGACGACCCTTAAGCGGCTCCAGCGGCATGGGTCTCAGATCACTTTGGTAGCCGAGAATTCTCGTTATCGGGCGATCCATATCGATACTGACTCAGCCCTGATTCTTGGGGTCGTTGCAGGGCTCCTACGTGGCTACATTTTTGTCGATAGCGGTGCCGCTGGCGGCATCAATGGTCAAAGAAAGGAAAACCCATGCTGACGGCGCGCAGAGCCTCGTCATTTATTCGACGCTTCGGTGGCCCGGGGGAGGATTCAGGAATCGTTTGTTTTAAGTTTTGGCAGCTTGTGCCCGCAGGCGGCTGCCCATACCGTTGCTCCTATTGCTTCCTACAAACGACCCCTTGGTTTCGGTTCAACCCTGACCAACTTTACGGACTCGTCTACACCAACATTGATGATCTGCTGACGGAGCTGGATGCATGGCTTGCTGACTTGACTCCGAAAATGATGATTATTGGCGAGTTGCAGGATGGGTTAGTCTTTGAAGGTGCCTACAAGAAGGTTACCGGTAAGGCACTTTCGCACTGGATAGTTCCGCGCTTCGCCGCGCAGTCTCGTCATAGACTTATCTTTTTGACGAAATCTACGCAAGTTGACCATGCACTTGAACTCGAATCGACACCACAGGTTGTGTTCTCCTGGTCCGTCAATGCCGAAGAAGTGGCTAAGCGATGGGAACACGGAACTCCCCTCCCCTCAGAGCGCTTCGAGGCAGCGCGTAGGATGAAGGCGGCCGGCTGGCCAGTGCGCTTTCGTCTCGATCCCATGCTTCCTTACCCGCGCTGGCGCTCTGGATACGCAGAGGCTATCCGGGCGATAAACGAAGTCAATCCGGAGATGGTGACGCTGGGCACTTTGCGCGCTACGTCCGCGAAATCGCTCCGAGCGGCCGCCAAGAAGAATGGGCGCGACGACAGCGTTCTTGATTACCTGACCGAGGAACGCGATCCATCCGGCTTCAAGTATCGAATACCCTTCGATGCTCAGCTGGGGCTGTTCAGGCTTGCAATTGATAAGCTCTCAAGCGGAATCGTTCCGGCGCTCTGCAAAGAAGACCAAGCGACCTGGCGTGCTCTTGGCTTGCCGTTCCGGGGTTGCCACTGTCTCTTAGGTGCGAGTGGTCCTATAGTGGACGAAGCACCAGAAAGTGTCCGGTCGCTCCGAAGCCCTGACCAGGCGAGTCAGTGCCATTCAGCCGTGGGGAGCGGCAAGCGAGGTAGGGTTCGGCAAGCTATTCGCTCCTCCGAGAATCTTTTTCCTACCACTGCCAGCACGGATGACCTCAGATGAAGGCCCTCGCTTACTACCAGGGGCGCGAGCAGACCTACCTAAAGCACTTTTTCTTGGAGCGCTACCTTGAGCGAGTGGCCTACAACATAGGCTCGTTTGCCGATGAGTTTGTGTACGTTGACGGGTTCTCCGGTCCTTGGAAATCAGTCGACGAGTCTCTTGAGGACACTTCTTTCATCATTGCTGTCAAAACCCTTCGTCAGGTTCGTGACGGCCTCGCAAAGGTCGGCAAGAGTCGACGCATCCGCTGTCTGTTTATTGAGAAGGATCCGGTAGCTTTCCGAGCTCTTGAACATACCGTCAAGAATATCAGTGATCTCGAGGTAAAGGCGCTGAAAGGTGACTTCGAGCAAGTCATTCCGCAAATACTGCGCTTCGTTGGCAAGTCGTTCTCATTAGTCTTTATCGATCCGACGGGTTGGACAGGCTTCGGCCTGACACAGATTACCCCAATCCTACAGCATCACCCAGGCGAAGTGCTCGTCAACTTCATGTTCGACTACGTGAATAGGTTCCTCGACGACCCACGCCCAGAGATCGCTGCCTCGTTCACTGAACTCTTTGGTGGTCCAGGATGGGAATCGGCACTTCTCGTGGGCGCACGACGTGAGGACAGCATTATTGCGCTTTACTGTGAGCGTATGCGCACTGCGGGTGGTTTTGCCCACGTTACGTCGACGCGAATCCTCAAACCAACAGCTGATCGCGCCTACTTCTATCTTGTCTATGGCACGCGTCATCCCAAGGGTTTGCTAGAATTCCGGGCAGTAGAAAAGAAGGCCGTCGCTGAGCAGGAACTCGTGAGACTCACTGCGAAGCAGACAAGTCGCGTTGACCGAACTGGCCAGAGCGAGTTGTTCACAGCTGCGAATCTGTCCGAAGTGCCGCCCTCTCTCGATGATGAGCGGCGGAAGCAACAGGCTGCTGCCCTTCAACGCCTTCGGAAGATAATTTCCGGGAACCAACGAGTCCCATATGAGCGAGCACTCACATCTTTGCTTGAGATGCCACTTGTTTGGGAAAGCGATGTCAAGAGAATGATAATGGATCTCCACGACTCCGGCGAGTTGGATTTAGAGGGCCTCAAACCACGCGAACGCACGCCTAAGCCCGGTCACATCCTCATGAGTACGAGAGGAGAAAGCACATAACCGATTGCTACTTGCGCCTATAAGCTAAATGCGTGCGGCCCGCGGCGATCCTTACGGTTCATACTGATCGAGCTGGCGTTGACGGGTCGAACCGCTGCGTGGCGACTCTTCGTGCGGCAGACAGGGCCTTTCCAGCAAGTCAAGCCAGCTCTTGTCAGGTTGAAGAGCAACGTCCGGTTGAGTTGGCAACTGGATACCGTACGCTGAAGAACCAGCATAAATTGTAGCAATGTCCTCCGGCGCAAGAATGGAATCAAAGAGATGAATATGAAGGAGTTGCATTAGCGAAAAGAGAGGAGGTCTGAGATCAGCTCGAGCATAGGCGGGCACCAGCGGGTGAAAAAGATCATCGCACATGAAGAGAGCGGGTCGGATCTCTCCGCCACGAAGGGGGTCGCTAAAAGCCCAGCTGATCGTGCCGCTGCCAAGCACACAGAGACATCGCACAACTTCAAGGCGATGAAGCCTGCGATTAATATCGAAGAAGCGCTCGACTAGTGGCTGCATCTCGGAGCTGTCCAGGCCGGCCGCGAGGATGAAACTAAATAGCGGGTTAGTTAGACCGTGCGGACAAGAGTCCGACTCTCGGTTTTCTACCAATCGGTGTGCAAACGTCTGGGGCCTGTTTAACCTGTGGCATGTGACCAGCTTCTCCATAGCGTGGTCCAAGGTCTTTCTGGAAAGGCGTTGCTTCACCTCGCCTACGGCATATACACCCTCAATTGGGATCATAAGGCGCGCCGGCTCTTCGAGGCTAGGTGCATTCAACGTGGTAAACCACATGCTGTTGAAGATCACGACATCGCATTGGCCAGCCGTAAAGCCATGCCGGTCCACCAGGAGCCCGTGCGTGATGTCATAACGATGTGGAAGCAATCGGGTGAACTCTTCGCGCACGGCGACTTCGAAGGGCAGTCCGGAGTCGAAGTTGTCGATGGCGAAATCGCGCTCATGCGCCAAGATCCGTAGCAACTGCTCCTCTCCAGCGGCGCAACGCCTGGAGAAAGCGGCACCGAGCGTTGTTGCTGCCTGCCGTGCAACCCAGCGATCTGTGTTTGGTAGCTGGGTGGTGTTGGCTCGGGCATGCGGGTTCCTTTTTACGGATCTCTTCCTTCTCATGGTGTTCCTCCCTGATTTAGTGCCGTTAGGATCTGGCCTTCCTACTATCTCTGCTGCCTGGTTCAACAGTTTAACTCGACCTGTCGCGGATTGCGTAGTTAACGCGAGCCAAGCTGGCGCACACCTCTAACGCTCGTGCGGGCAAGCTGCAACGGTGCCGGTCCTACGGGAGGTAAGGCGCAAACGGGTGAAGAGGTCGCGCGAACCAAGGCTGGACTCACCTCGGTGTGTTACGCCTGTGGTCCCGAGGTCGCCCGCACCGGATCGACCCAGACGGTGCGGCGGGCTGGTTGCAGGGTGGCGAGGATGGGGCGGGCGGCGAGGCCGGCTTGGCCCGGTCAGCCAGCTCGGGCGACCTCGACGTCGAAGACGCCGGTGAGCACCTGGCCCGCGCTCTTGACCTGGACCCAGATGCGGTAGCGGCCGGGCTCCGGGAGCTCGTAGGGGAAGGACACCTCGCCGCGGTCGCCTCCGGCCGCCGTCATCGGCATTGGCATCGGCATCGCCGTCGCCATCGCCATCGCGGGCATCGGCTTGGCGCGCGCGGCGGGGAGGGCTTGGGCGGCCATGGAGGTGGTGCCGTGGGGATGGAGGTGGACGAAGACACGGCCGTCGTCGCGGCAGATCACGGCGTGGCCGAACATGCCCATGTAGGGCTCGAGCGGCACCGGGCGGCCGTCCGGGGTGCGGACGGCGAAGTGCAGGGAGGCGTCGCGGCCGGCGACGAGGCGCGACGCGACCGGCCGGAGCCAGGTCATGGTGAGGCCGCCGTCGAGCGGGCTGACGGTCGCCTCGTTGGGCGGCCGCCAGGCCAGCGGGGCCGCCACGCGGACCGAGTCGTCGGGATCGGGCGCCAGGCCGGGCCGTTGCGGGTCGAAGGGGGCCGGCGGCTGCGGCGGCGCCGGCAGGGTGACGGTGGCGGTGAGAGTCTCGGCGAAACCGCTCTCCTCAGTGATGTCGGCGTAGAGCCGGTAGACGCCGGCCGGCAGCCGCGGCAGGGCGGCGCGGAAGGCGCCGGCGGCCGCCGCTTCCTCGGCATCCCCCGCCGGCACGGGGTGGAGATGGGCGAAGGCGTCGAGGCCGGGGGTGCGGACCAGGAAGAGGTGCATGAGCTTGCCGTGGTCGGGCACCAGCGGCGTCCAGTCCGGGCCGCCCCAGCGCGGGTCGGCAACGATCAGCCGCAAGATCCGCTGCGGACCGTCGGGCTGCAGCCGGGTGACGACGCGGTAGGGCTTCCAGAGGCGCTGGCGGTAGGCCGCGTCGATCCGGTCCCACCAGCTCCTGCCCGCCGCGAGGAGCACCGCGAGGACGGCGGCCGTCGCCGCCATCGCCAAGCGGGCGCGCCGCCGGTCGCGCGCCCGCGGCGGCTCCCCCGGGGCGAGCACGCTCTCGCGCACGCCGGCGCCGACCAGCGACAGCAGGCCGGCGAAGAGCAGCGCCGCCAGCGCCAGCAGCGCGACGGCCATGCCGCTGCGCATCTCGAGACGGCGGCTGGCGGTGGTCGAGACCGGCACCGCGACGATGCCGCGCCCGGCAGGCCCGGAGACGGCGACGCGGATGTCGTAGGAGTTGGCCGTCATCATCCAGAGGCGGGCGGCGAACAGCCCCGGCTGGCCGCGAACCGGCTGCGCCACGTCGGCCGGCGGCGCGCCCTCGGGGCCGGCATCCCACTGCACCGGCTGCGCGGTGACCCGGAGCCTGCCCAGCTCCTGCCGACCCGCCGCCGGCAGCGGCGTCCGCACGCGCACGGCGATCTCGGCCACGCCGGGGATCACCGCCGGCGGGCGCACCACGATGTGCACCGGGTAGGGCCCGGCGGCGCCCTCGAAGAAGACGTTCGGGCTCCCCACGTGACCCCACGAGACCAGGGCCGCGCCGAGCAGCGCCAGCGCGCCGAGGAGCCGCGGCGGCTCGGACCGGCCGCGCGCGAGCCGGGAAAGGACGTGGGAGAGCCGGGAGCGGCCGCGCGCCGGCGGGCCGGAGGCACGGGCTGGCACCGGGCTCACCGGCGGACCCGCGACAGCCAGCCGCCCCAGGCGAGGCCGAGGCGGGACGAGGCGGCCGCGAGCAGCAGCGACAGCACCGCCGCGCGCGGGCCGAAGGCATCGCCCACGAGCCAGTACCGGTACCGCCAGGCTCCGGGGTGGGCGCGGTAGGTCCACTGGTCGGCGGCGAAGAACCAGTTGCGCGCGTACGGGCTCAGTAGCACCTCGGAGAAGCTCCACTGCGCGGCGAGGACGAGGGCGAAGAAGGCGGCGCCCAGCTCCAGCGTCAGCACCAGGACCAGTGCCGTGCGGCCATCTGGGCGCTCGCCGTCCGCCGGGGGCGCCAGCGCCCCGCCCGGCCGGCCGGCGCGCCGCAGCAGCAGGTCGATGGCGACCGCCGGCACGATCAGCAGCTCGGGGAAGAACGGCGGCCACAGGTGGCGGACCGGGTTGTAGATCGGCGCCAGCCTCGGTGTAGCCGGGAAGAGCGGCAGCAGCCAGGTCATCGCCAGGCGCACCGCCATGAAGATCCCGGCCACGGTCGTGGCCGGCCAGCGCAGGCGCGAGCCGCGCGCCACTCCCACCAGGACCAGCGGGTAGGCGGCGCAGCAGATCTCGTAGAACAGCGCGCCATGCTGCTTGTTCGGCTCGTTGTACTCGAGGAACATGGTCGAGACGAGCGCCAGCAGCAACCCGCCGGTGAAGGCATAGATCCAGGCCAGCCGGGAGCCGGCCTCGCCGAGTCCCTCTCCGGGGCGAGCCGGCTGTCCGGCCCGCGCGCGTGGACCGCCGTGGCGGTTCTGGGCCGCCACCGCTTGCAGCATGGCGCCGAGCTGCGTTGCGAGGACGCCGGCGGCGAGCAGCAGGTGCGGCGGCGAGATGATCTTGACGTCGAGGCCGTAGGCGTCGTGCCACCAGTTGTCGAAGGGCGCCGAGGTGAGCATGGCGATGCTGCCCCAGATTGCCACCCAGGCCCCCAGCGGGGCGCGGAAGCCCCAGAAGCCCACGGCCATGCCGCGCTCGGCGGCGGTGCCGGCGAAGGTGGTGGAGAGCGCCAGCCAGCCGGCGGACAGGCCGCACAGCAGGCCGCCGAGATAGATCGCCAGGTGCGCCGGCGTCCAGAAGGTGTCGCGCCCGATGGAGGCGTGCCACGAGATGTCCCAGAGCAGGCCGGCCACGACCGCGGTGGTGCCGAGCACGGCGGCGGCCAGGTGCCCGGACACGGCGGCGCCGAGCGGCACGGACGCGGCATCGACTGGCGCGGGCGCGGCGTCCGAGGCGGGGCGGTCGAGAATGGTTTCCATGGCGGTTGGGCCGGGCCTTCGCGCGGCCCGGTCACGCGGCGAAGTTTAGTGCACTGCGTCGTAAACCCAGTATCCCATTCGCCGGCCCTCCGGCCCCCTGGCGGCGTTGCGCCTCCTCGACATAGTTCCGATTATGCCTGCGTCGGCGCGCCTGGCCAGGAGGCCGGATGGCTCGGCGACTGTGATACTGGATTTACGACGCAGTGCACTAGCCCAGCCCGGGCTCGTCCAGGCCCGCCGCTGCGCGGAAGCGCGGGGCTTGCGGTACGATCGGGCGGCGATCCGTCGACGAACCGCCTCCGGCCGCCTCCCGGCCAGGAGGGCGCCACCAGCTCCCAACGCCGCTGCCGCAACCAGGAGGACGTCCCATGCCCGATCCGGCAACCCAAACCTACGCCACCCACCGCCGCTACGTGCCGCTGTATCACTTCGTCGCTCCGCTCATCCTGCTGCTCAACCTGCTGTGGACGTTCGTCGGGATCTATCACTTCTGGCGCTTCGGCGGCCGCTACGACCGCGTCAACAGCATCGTGCAGGTGCTGGTGGCGGTCGCGCTGCTCATCCTCTGGTTCTATCTCCGGGTCTTCCCGCTCGCCGTGCAGGATCGCCTCATCCGTCACGAGATGCGGCGGCGGCTGGGCGAGCTGCTGCCGGCGGACCAGCGCGCCCGCATTCCCGAGCTCACGGTTGGGCAGCTGATCGCGTTGCGCTTCGCGAGCGACGAAGAGCTGCCGGCGCTGACCCGCAAGGTACTGGACGAGAAGATCGCCGACCGCGAGGCCATCAAGAAGCTGATCCGCGACTGGAAGGCCGACGACCTGCGGGCCTGAGGCCTGGCCGGGCCGTCCTATTCGACGGTGACCTGGACGCGCCGCGAGGCGCTGCCGCCGGAGCCCAGGCGCACTTGGAAGGTGTGCTCGCCCGGCTGCAAGCGCCAGCGGGCGGTGTAGGGGTACGCGGCGGTGGCGACCGGCAGGCCGTCGACGTACCAGACCACCTCGTTGACCGGCGGATCGACCACGGCCCTCAGGGCCACGGTGTTGAGGTCCGCCGGGGTCTCCGGATCGCGCAGCAGCCGCGCGCCGTTCTCGGGCGAGGTGATCCTCAGCCGCGTGGGCCCGCCGGCGAGAGCGACCCTGCCGCCGGGCGGCCAGGAGGAAGCCGGCTCCGCCGCCGCCTCCGCCGCCCCAGCGCCGGATCGCGCTGAGATCGCTCCCACGGCGCCGGCCGCTCCTGTCACGCCGCCCGCTCCTGCCACGCCAGCCCCTCGTGCCGCCCCGGACGCCCCGGCGGCTCCCAGGCGGGCCACGGCGGGCAGGGTGAGCTGGCTCGCCGCGTCGGGTGGGCGGGGCAGGCCGGCGGCGGCCTGCCAGGCGGCATAGCGCGGCGGCAGCTCGACGAAGGTGCGCACCTCGATCGCCGCGGGCGGCGTCGCCGCGGTGGCCAGCAGCCCGTCGCGCCGGTCCACCGCGCGCTGCTGATGCGCCTCGCAGTCGTCGGTCGGCTCCTCGCCCGGCCGGAACCACTCCAGGAAGACGCGGTCGCAGGCGGCGGTGGCCCGGTGGCCGGACAGCGCGCACACGCGCACCGGCTGGTAGCCGCGCGGCGGCGGGAAGGAGAGATCCTCGAGGCCGTCGCCCTGCTCGCCGTGCAGCCGCAGCAGCACCCGCCGCACCAGGTCGGCGGCCGACAGGTAGCCGGAGAGCTGGTTCATGGCGCGGAAGCCGGGATGGCCGACCCAGGCCGCCGCCAGGTAGCGCGTCGACCAGGCGACCGCCCAGGCGTCGTGGTAGTTGGTCGAGGTGCCGGTCTTCACCGCCACCGGGAAGCGATACTCGGTCGCGCCCATGCGCGGGAAGCTGGGCAGGCGCGCCTGGGGATCGGAGAGGAAGAGGGTGACCTGGCGCGCGGTGTCCTCGGCGAAGATCCGGCGCGGCGCCGGCTCGGGCTGGTCGCGGAGCCAGCGCAGCCGCGCCGGCAGCCGGCCGTCGCCGGCCAGCGTCAGGTAGGCGCGCGCCAGCTCCTCGAGCGTCACCGGCAGGCCGCCGATCGCCATGCCGAGCCCGTAGTGGCGTGCCGGCACCGCGCCGTCGGTCAGGCCTAGCTCGCGGAAGAGGCCGAAGCCCTGGTCGAGGCCGACGCGGCCGAGCAGCAGGACGGCCGGGACGTTGCGTGAGTTGGCCAGCGCCACCCGTGGCAGCAGCGGTCCCATGAAGGCGTCGTCGGCGTTGGCGACGCCGCCGGGACCGCGCTCGAGGTCGTCCATCAGGGTGGCCGGGCCGATGACGCCGCGCTCGAGGGCCAGGCCGTAGAGGAAGGGCTTGAGGGTGCTGCCGGCCGAGCGCCGCACCCGCGCGTAGTCGATGGCGCCATGGTCCTCGGCGTCGAAGTAGGCGGCCGAGCCCACCCAAGCGAGCACCTCGTGGCGGCCGAGGTCGAGGACGATCAGGGAGGCGTTGCCGGCGCCGCGGTCGCGCCACTCGCGGAGCGCGCGCCAGGTCATGGCGGAGACGTCGCGCTGCAGGTCGAGGTCGAGGGTGGTGCGCAGGGCGGGCCCGGCGGCCGCGGCGGCCGGCGTCCCGATCTCGGCAGCCGGCGTCCCGCCTGGGGCGAGCAGCGTCCGCAGGTGGAGGAGGGCGTGCAGCGCCTCGGGAGGGCGGCGCTCGCGGTACGGGATGCGCAGCGCCGCGAGCTGTCCCCTGGCCAGCGCGTACTCGGTGGCGGAGAGCACTCGATGCCTCGCCAAGTCGGCGAGCACGCGCTCGCCGCGGCGGACGGCGCGCTCGCGGCCGGCCGGCGAGAACGGGTTCATCCGCGCCGGCGCCTGCGGCAGCGCCGAGAGGAAGGCGATCTCGGCCCAGGAGAGGTCCGCGACCGGCTTGTCGAAGTAGCTGCGCGCGGCGTAGGCGATGCCGTGGATGCGGTTGCCGTAAGGGACGATGCGCAGATAGTGGCGCAGCACCTCGCGCGAGCCGTAACGCTCGGTGAGGAAGACGGCCGTGAGGGCCTCGGTCACCTTGCGCAGGTAGCCGCGCGCGCCCGGGCTCTGCATGCGCGCCACCTGCATGGCGATCGTCGACGCGCCCGAGACCCTGCCGCGCGTCCGCAGGTTCTGCAGCAGCGCCCGCGCCACCGCCAGCGGATCGACGCCGGGGTGGGAGCCGAAGCGGCGATCCTCGAGCGCCAGCGTCGCCGCGACCACCCGCGGCGGCAGCTCCGGCACCGGCCAGTACCCGAGCCCCTCCTCGCCGGCGTCGCCGAAGGCGGCACGGGCGGCGCTGGTATTACTGGAAGCGCTGCCGGCGCTGCCGGTGCTGCCGTCGATCGCCGCGCGGGCGAGACGTGCGGCCGTGCGGCTTGCCCGCGCCGCCGGCCCTCCGGGCAGCTCGCCCAGGAAGCGGCCCTGGCGGTCGAGCAGCAGCAGGGTCGGCGCCGGCGCCGCGAGGTGGGCCCGCGCCGCGGCGAGGCAGACCACCGAGAAGATCAGCAGCGGGCAGGCGATGCCGGCGGCGGCAAGCGACCAGAGCAGCGCCCGCAACGGCCAGCCGCCGAGCGGCCGGAGCCCGGCAGGCCGCGGCAGCCCGGAAGCCATGGCTGCGACGTCCTGCACGGGGGCGGCCGATGGCAGCCGGCGGGTGCTGAGGCCCATCGGGTCTGCCGGCCGGCCAGCCGCGAGGCGCAGCCGCCGCCAGCTCCGCCGCAGCCGCCGGCGCGCGAGGCGCAGCCAGGCCCGCATCGCTCAGTCCCCGGCGCCCGGCGCCGGCCGGGGCTGGCGGGCGATCTCCACCCGCGCGCCGGCCGAGTTGCCGTGCACCGCACCGTCGTACATCGCCTCGGCCCGCGCCGCCGGCTGCTGGAAGCTGCCCTCGCTGGTGGCGCGGGTGCGGAAGTAGAAGTCGTAGGTGCCCTTCGGCAGCGTGTCGTAGTAGAAGGTCACCTCGTCGTCGAGGAACGCGGCATAGGTGGGCCGCAGCGACAGCGCTCCCCGCGGCTTGGCTTCGGGCGGGGCCGTCGCCAGGCTCGGGTTGAGCGGCTCCATGCCGGCGGCGAGCGGCACGGCGACCGCCACGAAGTGCCGGTCCTTCGGATTGACCACCTGCACGTGCTCCTCGACGACGTCGCCGGCGGTGAAGTGGACGGTGGTGCCGGGCGCCGCCAGCGGCAGCCGCTCGGGCGGCAGGTTCCCGCCGCGCACCGCGAGCAGCTCACGGCTGACCACGAATCCCGCGGCCGCGGGCGCCACCTGCGCGCCGTCGGCGGCCGGCAGGTAGCTGGTCTCGACGCGCACCACGACCGGCCGCGCCGCGGCGGCCCCGCTCGCGGCCGGCGTGGCCGGCGTGGACGGCGCTGCCGGCGCCGCCGCGCCCGCGGCCGCCGCCAGCGTGACCGCACCCGCCGCGCCCGCGTCGTCGCCGGTCGCGATCGCCGTGGCGACCGGCGCCTTGGGGCCGATCTCGAGAGTCTGGCGGCTCTTGCCGAAGCGCACCTCGACGGTGCGCGGCAGGCTGCCCGCGAAGGGCGGCTTGAGCAGCTCGGAGAGCGCCAGCAGCGCGGCGGCGTTGGCGTTGGTCGAGCCCCAGCCGTCGCCGTCGCCGAGCGTCGTCAGCGCCTCGACCAGCGTCGCCAGGCGCGGGTCGGCACCGTCGTGGCGCGCCAGGGCGCGGGTCATCTCGGCCACCGTGCGCGTCTCGCAGGACAGCATCAGGCCGCCGGCCGGCGAGCGCGCGGGCCCTTCCTGCAGGCCGCCGTAGATCTGGCGGCCGCCGTGGAGGCGCAGCACGAGGCCGCCCCAGAGCCGCCGCACCAGGGCGTCGGTGGCCGGCACCGCCTCGGGCCCGCCGCTCTTGGCGAAGGCCTGCAGCACCTCGGAGACGCCCTCGAGGTCGAGGAACTGCGCCTTGCGCGCCAGCTCCGCGGCGTAGGCGGGCTGCGGCTTGCCGGCGGCGGTAAGGGCGGCGAGCGCCCAGCTGCGCTCGGCGAAGGACTCGCCGTCGATGAAGCGGCCGTAATCGGTGCGCAGCGACTGTTCGAGCGAGCGGCTGAGGGTGTTCCAGAGCTTCTCGTCGACCGCGTATCCCGCCGCCTTGGCCTCGACCAGGAAGTCGAGCGACCAGGCGGTGAGCGAGACGTAGCCGGTGCCGCCCGGCCAGTAGGCCACCAGCCCCTCGGGGCCGACCGCGCGCCCCAGCCACTCGAGGGTGTCGGCGACGTCCCGGCGCAGCCGCTCGTCGTCGCCGGACTCCTTCAGCAGATCGCGCAGGCGCGTCAGGGCCAGCTCGGCGCGCGCCCGCGACAGCCGCTGCTCGGTGCAGCCGTAGGGGTAGGCGAGCAGGAAGTCGAGCCCCGCCGCCATGCGCACCAGCGCCGGCTGGTCGGAGACCAGGACCGACCGCCGCACGCTGCCGGGCCGGGCCGGCTCGGGCAGGGCGGGAAGCTCGAGGGTGGGGCCGGCGCCGCCGGTGCCGCCGGTACCGCCCGCGCCCCCGGCGCCGTTCGCCGACAGCTCCCTGAGCGCCCGGATGCGGATGCGCCGGCGGTCGTCGCGCACCGGCAGCTTCACCTCGGCGCCGTCGGTGGCATGGTCGGCGGCGCGCTCGACGGCGAAGCGGAAGGTGACGTCGGCGACGGCGGGCTTGCCGTCCGGCCGGGTGCCGGGCGTCGGCACGCTGACCGGGAACTCGAGGCGCGCCGGCTCCTTGGCGCTCCACTGCAGCTCCTGGCGCGCCGGCCCCGCCAGCGTCACGCCGGTGGCGCGCATCTCGGCGCTTCCCGCGCCGCCCTCGCCCTCGACGACGCGGCTGATCGCCACGGCCTTGAAGCGGTCGCCGGGACGCACGAAGCGCGGCAGCGCCGGCTGCACCAGCACCGGCAGCCGCACCGCGATCTCGCCGGTGCCGAAGCCGAAGCGCTCGGGGCCGCTGGCGACCTTCGCCCGCAGCTTGAAGTTGGTGAGGTCGTCCGGCAGCTCGACGGTCACCCGCGCGACGCCGCCCGGCCCGACGGCGATCGCCGGATTGAAGTAGGGCACCGGCTTGAAGTTCCGGCGCACCGTCACCCGGTCGAGCAGGCTGCCGGCCTGCTTCTCCCCCACCTCGCCGCCGGGGTTCTCGGCGAACGGTAGGAAGCCGAAAGCGAGGTTGCGGCTGTCGCCGATGGTCAGGTGGGAAGTGACCGCGGTGATGAAGTCGGGCAGCGGGTCGAGCCGCTGCTCGCGGCCGAGCGCCAGCACCGCCTGGTCCACCAGCCACAGCGTCACCTCGCCCGCGAGCGGCCGCCCCTGCGGGTCGGCGAGCGCGATGCCGACCTCGATCTTCTGGCCCGGGCGCCCCTTTTCGGGATAGGAGAGCTTGACCTCGACCCGGTTGTCGAGCGGCAGCACGCGGAGCCAGGAGGTGGCGGCGACGGTGGCGGGCTTGCCGAGGTCGGCGGCGCTGCCCGGCTGCGGCGCCGTCCCCGGCACGCGCCCGCGCTCGAGCAGGAAGTGCACCGGCAGGCGCGGCGCATAGTTGCCGTGGATGGGCAGCTTCAGGGTGGCGGCGCCGCCCTCGACCGCCAGCCACTGGTAGCTGTTGCCCTCCGGCGCCTCGACGACGGCCAGCGCCCGGCCGCGCTGGAACGGGCTCTCGAGCACCAGGTTCGCGGTCTCGCCCGGCCGGTACTCGGCCTTGTCGGCGACGACGTTGAAGGCGCCCGCCGCGGGCTTGGTCCAGGTCACCGGCTGCTCGCCGCCCGCGTAGAGGTCGACCGAGACGACCTGGCTGCGGCCCAGCCGGTCGCGCGCCTCGACCTCGACGAGGTAGACGCCGGAGCGCGGGATCGCCAGGGGGACGGGGCGCGGGCCGGCGCCGCTGGTCAGCTTGATCTCGGCGACCTTCTGGTCGACCACGTCGGTGCGGTAGCGCGCGACCCCGCTCGAGAAGTCGGAGGCTTGAAGGTGCGAGTGCCACTGCCGCTGCAGCAGGCGGACGGTGACCGCCTGGCCGGCGAGCGGCTTGTCGTCGGGACCGACCACGACGACCTCGGGCTGGATGCGGGTCGCCCGCTCGACGTAGCGCGGCACCTTGAGGCCGAGGACGAAGGGCGGCAGCGCGACGATGGCGCGGGCGGCGGTCACCGTCTGGTCGTCGGCGCCGGTGATCGTGGCCTCGACGACGTAGGTGCGCGGCTGCGCCGTCGGCTCGATGGCCGGGTTCAGCACCAGGTTGGCGGCGCCGCCGGCGTCGGTCGTGTCCTGGCGCTCGAGCCGCGGCGTCGAGTGGAAGCGGTCGGCGTGCGAGAAGCGCCCGTCGGAGGAGTAGAGGAAGCCGGACAGCCGGCGAGGCGTCCAGCTGTACGGGAACTGGGTCACGCGCCAGGCGAGCGGGCGGGCGGCGACGCGACCGCCGGCGTAGTACTGGGCGGTCAGGCCGACCTTGAACTCGCGGTCGAGCGGCACGATCTCGGCGGCATGGAGCTGCACCTCGAACTTCGGCAGCCGGTAGGCCTCCATGCGGAACGACACCTTGCCGTAGGAGACTCCGCGGTCGCCGGAAGCGACTCCGCGGTCGCTCTCGAAGCTCGCCGTGTAGACGCCGGTCGGCAGCTTGGCCTGCTTGAACGAGTGGTAGAAGGAGCCGGCGGCGGTGAGGGTGACCGGCAGGCGCCAGACCAGGTCGCCGGGGCCCTCGACCACCACCACGCCCGGGTCGGTGATCGGGCGCAGGTGGCCGCCGTCGCGCAGCCGCAGGTAGCCCTTGATGTGCACCGTCTCCTCGGGGCGGTAGACCGGCCGCTCGGTGAAGATGTGGCAGAGGATCTCGGGCGCCGGCGTGCGGTATCGGAGGTCCTGCTCGGTCCAGCCCAGCCAGTTCTCGCGGCGGGGCCGCCACTGGCCGTCGCCGTAGCCGTCCGGGGGATGGCTGGGGTCGAGCACCAGCGTGTCGCGGCCGAGCTGGGCGACGACCCGCCGCACGGTCGCGCCGCCCTGGCGGCCGTGGTGTCCCGGCGCCTGCCAGGAGACGCGGCCGGCGGCGTCGGTGGTGCCCTCGAAGAGGGCTTCCCAGCGCGCGCGGTCGCCGCGGTCGACGGTGCCCTCGACGCGGACGCGGGCCCCGGGGACCGGCGCGCCGGTCGCCAGCGAGGTCACCGCGAAGACCACCGAGCGCGGCTCCTCGACCGCGGTCAGCGCCAGGTCGGTGACCTGCAGCCGCATGTAGAAGCGGCGTTTCGAGTCGAGACGGCGGATGCCGACCACGTAGGTGCCCGGACCGTCGGGGCCCGAGAGGCGCGCCAGGTGCGGCGCGAGGTCGAGGCCGAAGCGGGCGGTGGCGCCGGCGCGGCGCAGCGGCAGCGCCACCAGCTCCGACACCGGCGGCGAGCCCAGCGCCCGCAGGTAGCGGGTGAGGGCGGCGGCGTTCACCTCCTGATCGGGCGCCTGCCAGGGCTCCGGCTCCTCGCCGGGGCCGGGCGGCCGGGTGGACTCGTCGAGCGCGACCGGGGCGTCCGGGAACGGCCAAAACGAGCGGTCCAGCGGATCGACCGGGTAGATGCGCAGGTCGACGCGCTCGAAGCCGCGCCCCTCGAGCGGCAGCTGCCGGGGGCCGAACCGCTCGACGATCCCCTGGCTCGCCGTCCAGCGCAGGAAGCCGGAGAGCTGCGGGAAGGTGAGGAAGACCTCGCTGTGGCCGCGCACCTCGAGCGGCCGGCCCTTGGCGTCGACGATGCCGTCGCCGGCGCCGCGGGAGGTGGCCGCCGTGGGCGCCAGCCAGACCCGGTACAGGGTGTCGCGGCTGAAGTCGCCGCTGGCGATCAGCTGCCGGCCGGAGGCGGCGAAGGTGAGGCCCGGCACCGCCGGCTCGAAGCGCAGGAGGTTGCGCGCCGCGATGGGCGACAGCTCGGCGGGCAGCGACGCCGAGAATTCGACGCTGACCTGGCGCGCCTCGCGGTTGCAGCGCAGCGCCTGCTCGCGGCTGTAGCGCGAGCCCGAGGAGGCTATCGGCGCCTGCGACCCCGGGCAGCCGAGGGCGGTGACGCGGAAGCGCTCGGCGGTCTGGAAGGCGAGGTCGAGCGCGGACTCCGGGGCTTCCTCGGCGAGCGACAGGCGGAAGTGCAGCACGGCGCGGGTGCCGAGCGGCACCGGCCGCGCCAGGGTGACGACGTAGGCGGCGGGATCGGAGCGGGCGCCGCGCTCCTGGGCCTTGATCTGGAAGTCCTGGGCGGTGAGCAGGCGGGCGGTCTCGGGAGCGGCTCCCGCGGGGGGGCGGGCGGCGGTGGCGCCGATGGTGCCGGCCGGCGCGGTGTCGGCGCCGGTTCCCGGCAGCGGGCGGAGCTCGATGGTCAGCATGCGCCGCAGCGCCTGGACGTCGAGCGGCTCGGGGAACACCAGGGTGATGGTGCGCACCGGCTCCAGCCCCTCGGCGCCGGCCGCCGGCAGCATGGAGGTGGGCGGCGACATCAGCGTGTCGAGCGGTGCGGTGACGGCGCCGGCGGTCCAGGTGAAGCGGGTGAGCGGCGGCCAGGGCTCGGCCGGAGTGAACTGCAGGGTGCGGGCGTCGAGCCAGCGGAAGGCTCCCGGGTGGCGGGGCGTCACCTTCACCCATCGGCCCGGGTCGTCCTCGGGGCCGCCCCGGGCCGGCCCGAGGTCGCGGTCGAAGAAGACGGTCACCGGGTCCCAGCGCCGCAGGAAGTGATCCGGCACCACGACCGGACGGCCGCGGCGGGGCTGGCCGGGCGCGCCGGCCGGGTGGGCGGGCTTCGCTCCCGGGCCGGGGGGCGTGGAGGAAACCGCGGCGGAAGAGGCGGGCGTGGCGGCGGGCTTGCTGCCTGCCGGAGTTGCCGCGCCTCCCGGAGGAGCCGGGGACGCGGGCGCGGCGGGTGCGCCGGAAGCGGCGCTCTTCTGCAGGGCCGCGGCGGGCGGAGGTCCGGCGGGCAGCAGGCCGGCGACGGCCGCGAGGAGAACGAGGGGCGACGACAGCAGGGCGGCGGCAAGGCCGCGGCGGCGGCGCACGAGCAGCCTGCGACGGACGTTCATGGATGACTCCCGGAATCGGCGGCGGTTGGGACCGCGCCGGCCTCTTGCAGGTAGTGACGGATGACCTCGGGCGGCGGGCCGGTGTCGGGCAGATCCAGGCCGACCACCACCGGCCGCACGCGCAGGGGCGCGCTGTCGGGCGGCGCGGTCAGCACCAGCAGATAGTCGCCGGCCTCGAGCTCCGCCATCTGCAGGAGATCGGCGCCCGCGACGGGGCGGCCGTCGGCTCGCAGCAGCCGGCAGGAGACGCGCTCGGCGCCGGCCGCGGCGCCCCAGCCGATCCGCCGGCGGGCCGCGACGTGGAACGAGAACCAGCGTGTGTCGCCGGGCGGCAGCAGGGTCTCGGGTCCCAGCCCCTCGCCGGTGGGCGTCACGGGAGTGGTGGTGAGCTCGGCGAAGCCCCCGAGCTCGCCCTCGCCGAGCGCGCTGAAGCCGAGGTGCGTCACCCCCGGCAGCAGGTAGGCGTCGAGGCGCACGCCGCCGGGATGGATGGCGACCGTCTCGCCGCCGGCGCCCGCGAGCAGCGTCAGGGCCGGCGCGGCGGCGCGCAGGTGCAGCACCGCCGGCTCGCGGCCGGCGAGCGTGAGGTGGACGAAGCGGCCGGCGAGCGGCACCGTCGCCGGGGGCGTCACGGCCGTGGCGGGGGCGGCGAGCGGCGCCTGCCAGCCGCTCACGCCGGCCGCCGGCTCCCGGCCGGGCTCGAGCAGGCCGGCCGCCCAGGCCGCGACGACGCCGGGGCCGTGGCGGATCAGCAGGTAGCCGCCGGACGCGCCGGCAAGCTCGACGCCGCGCCGGACGCCGCCCGCGCCGTCGATCAGCGCGGCATCGGCGGCGTCGGTGGCGTCGGTGGCATCGGGATTCGCGGCCGCGTTGCCCCGGACGGCGCCGTTCTCGGCGCCCGAGGCCGCGGCGGGCGACGGTCCGATCTCGCCTTCGCCGGCGAGCGGGGCGCTCCACACGCGATAGCGCCGCTCGCCGCCGGCGCCTGCCGCGCCTACAGCGCCCGCCGCGCCTCCTGCGCCTCCCGCGCCTCCCGCTCCTGCCGCGCCTCCTGCGCCTGCCGCAGCCCCGGGCAAGCGCAGCCGCAGCGTGCCGGCGCGGTCGAAGGAGCGCACGAAAGGCGTCGCGGACGGCAACGCCAGCTCCTCCTCGCCGGCTGCGCGCGGCAGCAGCTCGAAGGTGAAGGGGTCGGACCCGGAGGCGGTGTGCAGCAGGGTGAGGCGGGTGGCGCCGCCGTCGAGCAGCTCCTCGAAAGGCAGGCCCCCCTGCCAATGCGTGCTGGCGGCGACGTCGCCGTCCGAGAGCACGGCGACCAGCGCCGCGCCCAGGCTGAGGCGGATCTTCTTGGGGCCGGGCGGCAGCTCGAACTGCCGCGCCTCCAGCCCGGACACCGAACCGCCGGTGACGCCCCAGGAGGCGGCCTCCGGGCGCGGCGCCGAGAAGCTGAGCTGCGCCAGCCGCACCTCCGGCGGCGCCCCGCCGGGCGGACCGGGATCGGCGTCCCAGACCTCCGCCGACGGCTGGCGCGGCGAGAGCGCCACCGACACCGCCGAGCGCGGGCCGACCGCCAGCATGGCCGCCGCGCGCGCCCCGGGGGCGGCAACCGCCGCCGCCTCGACGACCTGGACCGCCGGCTGGCCGGCCAGCGCCGTGACCATCGCGAGCACCGGCCCCTGGGCGCGGCTGCGGCCGCGGTCGAGATCGCAGCTGACGATCTCCGGCGATGCCTGCGGCGCGGGCGGCGCGGGGGACGCCGCGGGCGCGGGCAGATGGAACCTGACTGCGCGGTCCAGGCCCGGCGCCAGCTCCACCCGCTCGCCGCGCAGCCGCGGTGCGCCGTGCGGCGCCTCGGCCACCAGCCAGACCATGCCGCCGCTCCGGCGGAGGGCGCCCAGCGTGACCCCGCCGACGTTCGAGAGCGGCGCCAGCACCTGGCCGGCCACGGAACCGCTGCGCCAACCTTCCGTCCCGTCGCCAAGCTGCAACCGCAGCAGCCCGGGTTGCCGCAGCTCGATCACCGCGGCGGCGAGCGGCGCCAGCGGCGGCTCGACCCCCGGCACCAGCGGCAGGACGGCGCCCTTGGCGAGCTGCCCCTCGCGGATGCGGGGAGCGGTGACCGCCGCGGCGGCCAGGCGCACCGGAGCGCCGCGCCGCTCGAGCGACCAGAGCCGCACCCGGTAACTGGCCGCGGGCGCCATGCTCGGGCTCCCCGCGGCACCCGCGCCCCCGCCCGCGGTGCGCTCCTCGCGGTCCCGTGGCGGCGGCGGTAGCAGCGGTGGCAGCGGCGGCAGCGGCAGCTCCAGGCGCGGCTCGCGGCCGGTGCTGCTGCCGAGCAGCCGCCAGCCTTCTCCCTCCCGCACCTCGAGGCCCAGGCCGACGTTCTCCTGGGAGCGGGCGGCGACCGCCAGCAGGTCGGCCTGGCGCGGCAGGACGAGCGGCAGCAGGTGAACCTCGCCCGCGAGCTGCACGTCGCCGCGATAGGGAAGCGCCAGGGGCCGGTCCTCCACCTCGGCGGCGGTGCGCATCGACAGCCGCAGCGTGGCGGTGCGGCGTCCCACCGGCTCGATCTCCAGGCGGTAGCGTCCCGCGGGCAGCCGCTCGGAGATCAGGAAGTTCCAATCGTCCGGGCGGTCGTCCTCGTCCGCCACCAGCCGGCCGTCGGCGGCATACAGGCGGGCCCGCACGTCGCTCGCCGAGTAGGAGGCGATCTCGACCAGGCCGGCGCCGCCGACCGAGACCTTCAGCGTGGCCGGCGCGGTCAGCAGCGGCTCCTGGCCCTCCAGCAGCTCGGCGGTCGCGACCCGCACGCGGTAGCGCACCAGGCTGTTGCGCCGCGAGCAGACCACCGCGAGCTGGTAGTGGCCCGCCGCGAGCTCGAGCGACAGGGCGCGGCCCGGCGGCACCTGCCCCAGCTCGGCTTCGCCGCCGCCGGCGTCGAGGCGCGTCAGCGTGCCCTGCATCTCGGCGTCGAGGGTGACGGTGGTCGTCGCCGCGGCCGGCAGGTCGAAGCGCCAGAGGTCGGGCGGCCGCTGGGCCGGCGGCTCGTCCGGCTGCGAGGCGGCGCCTTCGGGCTCGCGCCAGAGGTGGGCCACCGTCGTGTCGAGCGCCAGCGGATGCGGGCCGTGGCCCGTCAGGCGCTGCGCCTCGCGCCGGCGGCTGAGCAGGGTGACGGCGCGGCCGGCGATCGGCTGCGGCAGCAGCACCAGGCGGTAGTCGCCCGGCGCCAGCTTCCGGCTGAGGTCCGCGGGGACGTTCGGCGGCGCGATCGGCCAGCCGGCGGCGTCCTCGAGCCGGCAGCCGTAGACGAAGCCGAGGCCCATGGCCAGCAGGCGGTACTCGCCCGGCTCGGCGATGGTGAAGCGGTAGACCACTCCCTGCTCGGCGGGCATGGTGATGCGCGCCGGCGCGCCGAGGCGCAGCTCGCCGCCGTCGATCAGCTGCGTGGTGCGGAGCTCGACCCCGAGGTGGCCCTGGGATTGCCCCATCGCGGTCACCGTCGCCTGGAAGTCTCCCTCGCGGAGATACTGGCGCACCAGGGCATTGCGGCCGACGCCGTTGGCATTGCCCGCCGCCAGGCTGGTGACCGTGCGGGTGCGCAGGGCGGCGCCGGTCGCCAGCACGCCGGTGGTCTGCAGCTGGTAGAGGGCCGGCCGGTCCACCTTCACCAGGAAGGTCGCGCCGGCGCCGCGAGCCAGGTCGATGAAGCGGGGGGAGCCGGGACGCAGCTCCGGGAACCGCGGCAGCGCGGCGAGGGCCGCGGCCGGCAGCGGCGGCAGCGGCGCGGCGGCGGCGAGCGCCGCGGGCTCGACCCACAGCGAGTAGGACACCGTGCCGGCGCCCGGCGTGCCCGCGGCGGCGGCCGGCTGGCGGATCTGCGCCAGGTGGTTGCCGGCGGTCACCGCGACCGCGGTCTGCCAGGGGCCGCCGTCGACCATGGCCTCGAGCAGCTGGCCGTCTTCCGCCTCGGCGCGCAGCGTGCCGGCCGCCGCGACCGTGAAGTTGAGCGCCAGCACCTCGCCGGGGCGCTGGGTGACCGGCAGCGGCTGGCCGAGATCGACCGGCCAGGGCCGCAGGACGGCTCCGGCCTCGACGCCCGGCTGCCGGTTGAAGTAGAGCGTGTAGCGCCGGTCGCGGTCGAGCGGCACCTCGACGAACCGCGCCGATGCCCGCACCGCGTCGTGCTCGGCGCCCGGCGTCCCGGCCTCCCGCAGCAGGTCCGCGAACTTGCCCCACGGGCGCACCCCCATCGTGACGATGCCGCCGCGCCGCAGGGGCTCGGCGGTGAGCACGTAGAGACCCGGATCGAGCTGCCAGCGCGAGCCGCTGCGCTTGAAGTCCGGCTCCTTGTAGTTCGCGGGCCGCGAGGTCACGAAGGGCTCGATGCGGAAGCGGCCGCCGCCGGCGGCCACCACCTCGTAGGTGCCCTGCTCGCCCACCTCCAGGAACAGCTCCAGGCGGGCGAGCAGGTTGAAGCGCCGCGCCCAGGCGTGCTGGCCGTCGATCGGCACCGCCGCGCTCTTCTCCAGGCGCTCGCGCTCGCTGCCGTCGGTCGGCTGCGAGGTCAGGACCGCGGTGGCGTCCACTGAATCGCGCGGGTCGCCGGAGTGCACGGTGGAGATCCAGTAGCGCCCCTCGGTGCGGAAGGTGTAGACGTCCTTCTGCTCGAAGTGCTGCAGCACGTAGGGCTGGCCAGGGGTCGCGCGCACCGACACCCAGAGGCGCGGACCGGTGTGGCGCGCCGAGGCGGCGGCCCCGCTCGCCGCCTGTCCCTTCGCGCTGTCGCCGGCCTGGTCGTCGTTCTCGCCGCCGGTCGCGCCGTTCTCGGCGGTGTCGCCGCCGGTCTCGCCCGCCGCGGACGCTTCCTCCGCCGGCGGAACGGGCTGGGGCGCGCCGGCCGGTGGCTCTTCCGCCGCCGCGCCGGCCATCTCCTCGCCGCCGCCGGCCGGGGCGGGAAGCGCGGTCTCCGGGGCACCGGAAGGTTCCGGCATCACGGAGCCGGGGGCGCCTTCCTGCGCCGTCTCGTCCGCGCCGGCGTCGTTGGCCGCCGCGCCCGCGTCCACCCCGCCCGGGGCGCCCGGGGCGCCGGCCGGCAGCGCCGCCGCGCCGGCATTCGAGAGGGCGTCGCCGCCGGCACCCGCGCCGCCGCCGCCGTCCTCGGAGGCGCCGCTGCCCGGGGCGCCCTCGCCGCCCGCGTCTCCGGCCTGGCCTTCCATCTCGTCGGCGATCGACGGCTCGGCGCCGCGGGCGGCAGGAGCCTGGCTCCGCCCGCCGCGCCGCCGCCGCGCCGCCGCCTCGTCGCCGCGCGCGGAGGGTCGCTGCGGCACTCGCACGGCGGCCACCGGCGGCACCGAGCTCTTCTTCACCTCGGCGGTCGCCGCGCCGGCGCCGGCGAGCCCCGACAGCAGCTGTCCCGGCGACGCCCAGCCGGCGGTCAGCGTCGCCGGCCGCGCCTGCGGCAGCTCGACGCGGACGTAGTTGACGTTGTCGGGCAGCTCGAAGCGGTCTTCGCCGAAGGGGCTCACCACGTAGCGCCGGCGGCCGGCGTCGGGGAGCAGGGGATGGCCCCAGCGCAGGTAGAGCGGATGCTCGGCGGCGTCCTCGGACCAGGGTTGCGACGGACCGCCGTACAGCGTGACGAGGTAGAGCCCGGCCGGCAGCGTCGCGGCGATCTCGCAGCGCAGCAGGGGCTGGCCGGTCACCGGCTGGATCGCGCCGCAGCTCGGCGCGACGTCCTCGAGCCAGCTGCCGTCGCGCCAGAGCCTCAGGTCGGCGAGGTTGCGCCCCGCCGCCTCGAGGCGCACCTCGCGGCGCTCCGCGAGGCGCAGCCAGTAAGGGAGCTGGCGCAGGTCGTCGAGGCTCTCGGTCACCAGCTTGCGCTCGACCAGCTCCGGCGCGGCCGTCGTCGCCGCGCGGAACGGCTCGACCGACAGCTTCGCCGTGCCTTCGCCGTGGACGTGGCTCTCGGTCACTACCTGGTAGTCGCCGCGGTCCAGGAACAGATCGAGGCGGCCGTTCTCGTGGCCGGCCTCGCCGGCGGCGCCCAGCTCTCCCGCCATGCGGTCGATCACCCGCACCGCGGTTCCCTGGCGGCTCGACGCGCGCACCGAGTAGCGGCCGAAGCGCTCGACGCCGAGGATGCTCTCCTGGCGGCCGCTGGCGGGCACCTCGGCGCGGCGCAGCCGTGCCTGTCCCGCGGCCGCGGCCTCGACCCCGGCGGAGCCTGGCGCGGTGGCTTCCTGCTGGGCTCCGGCGCCGGGGGTCGCGGCGGTCGGGGCGACCGCGGCGGGCCGGGCCGGCGCATTGGCCGCGCCGGTGGGTGCCGGCGCCGCGGCCCAGCCGGGTCCCGCGACCGGAGTCTGGGCGAGGGCCAGCGCCGCGAGCAGCGGCGCGGCGCGGCACAGCAAGCTTCGCCGCCCGGCGCGGCGTTGCGAGCACGTAGTCCTGTCCCGGGAGCGGCCTGGCGCCACCCTGTCACGATCAGCCATGAGAAGGTCCTCGAAGTGGGGCGCATTCTATCCCCACTCTCCTTGCATGGAGATGCGGATTCCGGTGCCGCGGAGGGACGGGATGGGCGCGGATCTTGGCGTGGATCTTGCGGCACCGCGCGCCGCCGCTGGTACGTGCCTTGCTACCTCTTCAACCTGATGCGGCCGGCTCCCTTGAGCGTGCCTGCCGCTTGCCTCGGACGCGCTCGCATCTCACTCACTTCAAGGAGGTTGCAGATGAAGACGCTCAAATGGACGATCCTCTGCCTGTTCGCGGTGCTGTCGATCGCGGCGGCAGGCTGCCATTCGCAGGACCAGGCCGCCGCCGACAACAACGGCGCCATGAGCCCCAGCCAGGCCAAGGCGGCGATCGGCGAGGTCACCGTCGGTCACCAGGTCGGCGCCGACGGCACCATCGCCGGCGACCAGAAGGGCAATCACTTCACCTCCGGCCAGCCGGTCTTCGTCTCCTTCATGATCGGCAAGGCGCCGGCCGGCACCCCGGTGACGATCGAGTGGAACGGACCGAACGGCCAGCCGCTCGCCAACGAGCAGAAGACGGTGTCGCGCGGCGAGTCGACGATGGCCTTCAGCTCGAAGGACACCAGCGCCTGGCCCCCGGGTGACTACCACGTCGACGTCTCGGTGGGCGGCCAGAAGGTCGACACCGAGCGCTTCAGCGTCGTCGCCCCCGACCAGGCGGAGACCACCACCGCGACCAAGCCCGGCGACGCCGTCGGCGACGTCAAGCTCGGCCACAAGCTGGGCGCCGACGGCACCATCGCCGCCGGCGAGGAGGGCAAGAAGTTCGCCTCCGGCCAGCCGGTCTACGTCGCCTTCCGGAGCGGCAGCGCGCCGGAGGGGACCAACGTCGAGATCGAGTGGTACGGCCCCGACAACCAGAAGCTGCTGAGCGATCAGCTGCAGGTCAAGCCGGGCGACAGCGTGATGCACTTCGCCTCCGGCCGCAACACCGGCTGGGGCATCGGCGACTATCACGCCGATCTGCTGGTCAACGGCCAGAAGGTCGACACCGAGCGCTTCAGCGTCGTCGACGAGACGAAGGCGGACAAGGCCAAGGCCGGCCGCTGAGGCCGCCAGGCATCAAGGGTATCGCGGCGCGGAGGAAGGGCGCGTCCCTTCCCCGCGCCGTTCCTTGTCATGACGGTCCGACCTCAGACCGAACCCGGCCGGAAGGCGGCGGCGTACTCGAGCTCCTCGCCGCTGGCGGCGGCACGCAGCATCATGGCGCCGCGGCGCATGTCGCCGGCGCCGGCGAAGGCGCGGGGGAAGAGCAGGCGTTCGCCGAGGATCGGGAGCAGCAGGTCGAGATACTTGCCGGTCGCGATGCTGCCGAGCAGCACGATGCGGGCGGCCGCCGGCAGGCGCGAGGCGAGCTCGCGCGCGTGGCGACGCAGCGGCGCGCTGTAGGCCCGGCGAGCGGGATCGACGGGCGTGCGCGCCAGCCTGCGCAGCCGCTCCGAGGTGAGCGGCCACTCGGGAGACACCAGGCCGAAGCCGGGAGCGATGATCAGGATGGAGCCGGCCCCGGGGGCCAGTCGCATTTCCGCCCCGGACGCGCCGCCACCACAGCCCGGCTGCTCCGCCAATTCCGCAGACTCCGCCCAGGCCGACGCGAAGCGGCGTGCGTACGCCAGCTTGCCGCGGAAGTAGAGCGCGCTCATGAAGCAGAACGCCTCGCCGATCGGCAGCCCCTCGGCGCTGCGCAACCGGCCGGCCGCGGCGAAGCCGGCGCGCGGCGCCGCGAGCTGCAAGGCGCGCCTGCCCGTGGCCGTGGCAGGGGAGAGCAGGAAGAGCTTCGGAGCGTCGTCCAGCAAGTCCATCTGACCGCCCAACCGCCGCCAACCGCGGGCACATTCCCGCGCCCGCTCGGAGACTGCCTCCCAGGGACGGCCGGCCGCATCGAGCAAGAACCGAAGGCGTTCCCACTCGAGAGACATCGCGAACGCGTGTTCCAGTAGCGCGGCTAACTGTTTCGGAGGGCGGGCAGCAAGAGGGTGCGGTCTTGCTGCTGGAAAGCAAGCGTGCATGCCGGCCTCAACGCCAAGGAGTCTAACGCCGTACAACTTGATTGCATTCGAGCCGGGGCTACCTGGGAGAAACGGTGATCCATGAATGGGCGCACAACTGCAAATGGCGTCACGGCGAAGGGAAAGGGGTGCCACACGATTCTGGGTCGCCCGAGTACTAAGCGAGCGCTGCTCATCTACCAGCGACACCGGCGCGCACCAACGTTTATTCTTACCGCTTGTATAGCGGCCGCCTGCGCGTCGCTTCCTCCACGGGCTGTGCAGGAAAGCCGGCCGGCCGTTTCCAGCTTAGACCGCGAGGTGTTGAGCACCGTTCTCGCTCGCGTCAGCCGGGCAATGGGTGACAGGTACCTCGTCGTCGCAGCGCAACCTACCGGCCAGGGAATCGATCGAGAATGGCTACACAGCCACCTCACAAAGGACGATAGAAGCATTGACCTCGATGACATGCTTACTGACTATCGGGCGCGTAATGCGAAGAACTTTGTTCTGCCAAGCTTGGGCGCAAAGGTTCACCTAGCTGATGCCCGACAGCTACACCTTGTCTTTGGGAGAGGAGAGCTGGAAGGCTGGAGGCAGTTCAAGTTGGTTTTCCCAGGTGCCGCGGCCCTAGTCCAGATCAGCTTGCCTGGTTACTCCGCGGATGGATCGTGGGCGATCACATGCATCTTCGTGGCGACAGGGGTCATGGCGGGTGACGAGAGCGTGGTGCTCCTCCATCGCGTCGCAGGGATCTGGAGAGTCGAGTGGAGCGATATCGCGGCCTCAACTTAGGATACGAGTGAGCTCACAAATACCGTTGGACACTCAATCGCCGGACTCGAGCTCTTCGGCATGGATCTGTTGCTCCGCCCGCCCGCCAACGCTGCTACCGTCCGCCCGGCTCGGATCTGCTGGAGCGGCGTAGCAGGTCGGCGGCGTCCTGGACCTGGGCGGCGGTGAGCTTGGAGATGCCGTGGTTCGTCCGCAGCAGCTTCAGGGCGGTCAGGGCCTCGCTCGTCGCCTCGATGGCCACCAGCTCGTCGACGGCTTCCGCGATCGGCGGGTTGGCGTCGCCGTAGCGTCCCTGGCGCATGCGCACGGCGGCGAGCTCGAGCCCGGCGAGGGCGGCCAGCCGGCGTGAGCCGGCCACCTGGAAGCGGCGGCGGGCGGTGGTGAAGGCCCGCGCCGCCCGCTCGAGGTTGCCCAGGCCCACCTCGAGGCGGCCCTCGATGGTCTTCAGCCGCACGCGGGCGAGCAGGCCCTGGCCGGCGAGGAGGCGGGCGCGGTGCTGCCGGAGCTGTTCGCGGGCCTCCTGGAACTGGCCGCAGTCCACCAGCAGGTCGAGGTAGGTCTGCTGGGTGTTCAGGTACAGCGCGGGATCGACCTCGGCGTCGATCATCGTCATGGCCTCGCCCACCGTGCGCAGGGCGACCTCCGACAGGCCCCAGTAGCCGAGATAGTAGCCGGCCTGGGCGAGCGCGCGGCCGGCGCCATGACGGTCGCCCCGGCGTAGGTGGATCGCCCGCAGGCGGGAGAGCACCTCGAGGGCGGCGCGGAAGCGGCTGCGGCTGCCGAGGACCGAAGCCTGCAGGCTGAGCAGGCGCGCCTCGAGCGGCTCGTCGCCGGTGCCGCGCGCCCGGTGCTCGAACGCCGCGGCGATGGCCTCGTCGGCGAGCGCCGGCTGCTCGCCGATCCGGTAGGCGTTGGCGAGCTCTCCCCAGGCCCGCGCCTCGAAGTCCGCCACCTGCGCCGGCGTGTAGCCATCCTCGCCGAGGGTCGCGGCGAGGCGGGTCGCGAAGCGCGCCAGCTCGATCATGCGCGCGGGGTCGTCCTGGCGCAGCTCCCAGCTGTAGCGCAGCGCCGCGTCGAAGAGCGGGAACCGCCGCGGCGTGACCGGCGCGGCCGCCGTCCTCGCCCGCACGTGCGGCGGGCTGGCCGCGGGCGATGGCGGCGGCAGCTCCGGCGTGTCGCCGGCGCGCAGCTCGGCCAGGATCTGGTGCGTGCGGCGGCGCACCTCGACGGCGGCGGTGCCGTGCAGCCGCACCGACGCGAGAGCGGCTTCGATCGCCCGGTCGTAGGCGTCGAGCGGCGCCGGCGGGGAAGCGGCCGGGTCCGTGGAGTCGGCGGCCTCGCCGGGGGCGGTCGTGGCGCCGGTGGCCGCGACAGGGGCGCCGGGATCGGCCGCCGGGGCGAGGTCCAAGGGCAGGTGAGCCTCGACCTCGGACCGGCAGCGGGCGCAGCCGCGCCGCATGTGGACGGCGATGGCGTCGGCCTCGACGGCGTCGAGGTCGGTCAGCGCGAACCGCCGCAGCTGCTCTGGGCTTGGATGATCGCTCACTGGTGCCCTCCCCGCCGGTTGCCTCCGGGGGGGACCAATCTTAGCACCTTCGCATGTGTAATTCACCTGCCTTCCTGGCGCGGGTTGGCGGGGTAGCGGGTCCGCGGCCTCCTGGCTCCGTTTGGGCGAGGCACGGGAGTCCGCGGCCGGTTCGTTCAACACCCCTTGCCCAAACGGAGCCAGGAGGCCACGGACCCGCCACCCCAGGCGCCAGAGGCGCCCAGGCTCAGCCGTTGGGGTCGGAACCCCCGGCGCCGGCGCCGCCGGAGCCCGCGCCGTTGCCGGCGCTGCCGCCGGCGCTGCCGTCGTCAGGGGTCGCCAGGGCGGCACCGCCGGCGCCTGGCCAGCCGCCGGTGGTCAGGCGGACTCCTGGCCGGGACCGCTGCCCTTCGCGAGCGGCGCCGGGGCCCCAGGATCGCAGTCCGGCCCACGCCAGCTGCAGCCAGTGCCAGGCAGGTCCTGCCAGCGTCGAGGCGACGAGCGTGCGGTCGCCGGGGCCGGGGTCGCAGCGTGCGGGCGTGGCCGCCAGCCAGACGGTCGTCATGAGCGCGGCGGCCAGCCAGGGCCGCACGGCTCGGGGGTTGCGAGGATGGGGTGATGGCGACATTGCAGACCTCCTGGGCCGGGCGGGACGGGAGCGCGGCCGAGAGTGGCCGCGCGTCGCCCGCGCGGCGATAGATGCGCCTCTAGCCAACTGAGGATATTCGCATCTATAGAAACGTAGTGCCCTGCGGTCGGCAGGATGGGGCCGCCACTCGTCCCTGCCGGCTGCCCTGGGATAAGCGACGACTGGCGCCTCGCCCCGAGGCGAGGCGCGCTATCATCGGGCGATGAGCGGCAGCGGACAGGATCTGGCGACGATCTATCTCGAGGACATGGCGGAGCAGTTCCGCACCCTCAAGCAGCTTGCCGAGCGGGCGCTGGCGCAGGTGAGCGACGAGCACCTGGCCGCCAAGCTCGACCCGGAGAGCAACAGCATCGCGGTCCTCCTTCAGCACATGGCCGGCAATCTCCGCTCCCGCTGGACCGACTTCCTGACCACCGACGGCGAGAAGCCGGAGCGCGACCGCGACGGCGAGTTCGAGGACGCCCAGCTCGAGCCAGGGCGTGCCCGCGCCGAGCTGCTGGCGCGATGGGAAGAGGGTTGGGGCCGGCTGTTCGCGACGCTCGGCGCCCTCACCGCCGGAGATCTCCTGCGTACGGTCCACCTGCGCGGCGAGGCGCAGAGCGTGCCCCAGGCCATCCACCGCCAGCTGTCCCACCAGGCCCAGCACGTCGGCCAGCTGGTGATGCTCGCCAAGCACTTCGCCGGCGCCGGCTGGCAGACCCTCACCGTGCCGAAGGGCAAGAGCCGGGAGCGCAACGCCGAGATGTTCGCCCGGGCGCGCCGGTGACCCGCTCGCCTGCCGGCGCTTCTTCCCCGGCTGCTCCGGCCGTGGCCGGTTCCCCGATCCCGGCCGTGGCCGCCGGTTCCTCGATCCCGGCCGCGGCCGCCAGCCCGCTCGAGGCGGCGCGGCCGATGGCGCGGCTGTTCGGCTACCTGCGCCGCTACCGCGGGAGCCTCTGGCTGGCCAGCGGCTCCTCGGTCCTCAACAAGATCCTCGACCTGATGCCGCCGCTGCTGGTCGGCTGGGTGATCGACGCCCTGCGCGGCGCGCCCCCCTCCTGGATCGCGCGGCTCGCCGGCAGCTCCGACCCCTGGCGGATGGCGGTGGCGCTCTCCTGCCTGGCGGTGGCTATCTTCGTCTTCGAGAGCCTCTTCCAGTGGGCGTACCAGGCGGGGTTCATGCGGCTCGCCCAGCGCGTGCAGCATGACCTGCGGCTCGAGGCCTACCAGTCCATCCAGGCGCGCGAGATGGCGTTCTTCGAGGACCACCGGCTGGGCGAGATCCTGGCGATGCTCAACGACGACGTCAACCAGCTCGAGCGCTTTCTCAACACCGGCTTCAACGAGCTGCTGCAGCTGGCGGTGCTGGTCGTCTTCTCGGTGGCGGTGATGACGCCCCTCTCCTGGCGCCTGACGCTGGTCGGCATGGGTCCCATCCCGTTGATCCTCTGGGGCAGCCTGCTGTACCAGCGTCGGGTGGCGCCCCGTTACCGGCGGGTGCGGGCCGGCGTGGGCGGGCTCGCGGCGCGGCTCGAGAACAACATCTCGGGCATCCAGGTCGTCCAGAGCTTCACCGCCGAGGCCTTCGAGACCGAGCGCGTGCGCGCCGCCTCCGAGGAGTACCGGCAGGCGAACTTCGCGGCCATCCGCCTCTCGGCGCTCTACACGCCGCTGATCCGCATGGCGATCGTGATGGGCTTCGCCGGGGTGCTGCTGGTGGGCAGCTACTGGGTGCTCGACGGCTCGGGGACGATCACGGCGGGACAGCTGGTGCTGTTCGCGATGATGACCGAGCGGCTGCTCTGGCCGCTCACCCGGCTGGGCTCGACGCTGGACGACTACGAGCGCGCGATGGCGGCGGCGCGCCGCACTTTCGGGCTGCTCGACACGCCGCCGGCGATCCGGGACCCCGCGCGGCCGCGCGCGCTGGGCCGCGTGCGCGGCGAGGTGGCGTTCGAGCGCGTGGCGTTCCAGTATCCGCGCGGCGCGGCCGCCGGCGCCGTGCTGCGGGAGGTGAGCTTCGGCATCGCGCCCGGGGAGACGCTGGGCGTGGCGGGGCCGACGGGCGCCGGCAAGTCGACGCTGGTGAAGCTCCTGCTGCGCTTCTACGACGTCACCGGCGGCGCGGTGCGGATCGACGGCAGGGACGTTCGGGAGCTGACCCTCGAGGAGCTGCGCCACAACATCGCCCTGGTCAGCCAGGACGTCTACCTCTTCCACGGCAGCATCCGCGAGAACATCGCCTACCGCACCCGCGACGTGCCGCAGACGGCGGTCGAGCGCGCCGCGGCCCTCGCCCAGCTGCACGAGTTCGTGGCCGGCCTGCCGCGGGGTTACGACACGCTGGTGGGGGAGCGCGGCGTCAAGCTCTCGGGCGGCCAGCGCCAGCGGCTGTCGATCGCCCGCGCCATCCTGAAGGACGCGCCCATCCTCGTCCTCGACGAGGCGACCAGCGCCGTCGACACCGAGACCGAGCGGGCCATCCAGCAGAACCTGCGCCGCATCACGCGCGGGCGCACCGCGCTGGTCATCGCGCACCGGCTGTCGACCATCCGCCACGCCGACCGCATCCTGGTGCTGACCGACGGCCGGGTGGCGGAGGAGGGGCGGCACGACCAGCTGGTGGCGCGCGGAGGCATCTACGCCGACCTCTGGCACGTGCAGTCGGGCGACCTCGCCGAGGCGCCGGAGGTCGCGGCCGGCGGCGCCGAGCGATGAGCCGCGGCGCGGGGGCGCGCCGCTTTCCGTCTATGAAGATGAAGGGCGACTCGTCTGGGCGGTCGGGGACGGGAGATGAGACAATCCGATCGGATGAGGCAGCCGTGACAGAGCCGGGGACGAGCGTGCGCGGCAAGGTCGCCGTGGTCGCCGAGAAGCCGGCGGTGGCCAGGGACATCGCGCGGGTGCTGGGCGCGTCGCGGCGGGGCGACGGCTGCCTGGTCGGCAACGGCTACGTCGTCACCTGGGCGATCGGCCATCTCGTGGGGCTCGCGCAGCCGCACGAGATCCGGCCGGAATGGCGGCGCTGGCAGCGGGAGGGGCTGCCGATGCTGCCGCGGGAATGGCCGCTGGTCGTGGACGAGGAGCGCCGCGAGCAGTTCGAGGCGGTGCGCCGGATCCTCGACGACGGCGAGGTGGAGCGGGTCGTGTGCGCCACCGACGCCGGCCGCGAAGGCGAGCTGATCTTCCGCTACATCTACGAGGCTGCCGGCTGCAGCAAGCCGGTGTCGCGGTTGTGGATCTCGTCGCTCACCGCCGAAGCCATCCGGCACGGCTTCGAGCGGCTGCGGGACGGCCGCGAGATGGACCCGCTGGCGGCGGCGGCGCGGGGCCGCAGCCGGGCCGACTGGCTGGTCGGCATGAACCTGTCGCGCGCCTGCACGCTGGCCTACGGCGAGGACCTGACCGTCGGCAGGGTGCAGACGCCGACGCTCGCCATGGTGGTCGAGCGCGAGCTGGCGATCCGGGCTTTCGTGCCGGAGGACTACTTCGAGGTGGTGGCCACCTTCGCGCTGGCCGAGACGCCGGCGGCGACATGGCGCGGGACCTGGTTCCGCGGCGCCTTGCCGGCGGGGCCCGAGGCCCCGGGGGCGAGCGATGCGCGGGTCTCCGGCGGCCCCGACGGCCCGAGCGCCGTGCCGGGAAGCAGTGACGGACCGCGCCGGGAGGACCGCCGCCTGCCCGCCGATGGCGAGGAGGCGCGCCGGATCGCGGCCCGGACGTTGGCAGGCCGCGCCGACGTTGAGTCGGTGCGCGCCGAGACGCGCCGCCAGCCGCCGCCGCTGCTCTACGACCTCACCGAGCTGCAGCGCCACGCGAACCGCCTCCACGGTTGGAGCGCACAGCACACCCTGGCGGTGGCGCAGTCGCTCTACGAGAGGCACAAGCTCATCAGCTATCCCCGCACCGACAGCCGCCATCTTCCCCAGGACGTCGCGGCGACGCTCGGCGCGGTGGTGCAGGCGATCGCCGGCCCGTATCGCGGGCTGCTCGCACCGGGGACCGGCGAGCGGCCGCTGGGGCGGCGGTTCGTCGACGACGCGCGAGTCACCGATCACCATGCCATCCTGCCCACCACCACGGCGGCGGACGGGCTCTCCGCGGACGAGCGGCTGCTCTACGACCTCGTCTGCCGTCGCCTGCTCGCGGCGTGGCACGAGGATCACGTCACTTCGACCACCACGGTGATCACCGCCGTGACGTCGCGGGACGGCGACCTGGCGGTGCCGGGCGAGCCGGGCAGGCCAGGCGAGAAGGCCAGGTCGGGCGAGCCGGCCCCGATAGACCTGCCGGGTCGCACGGCAGCATCGCCGGAGCCGGTCGTCGACCGCTACGCCAGCACCGGCACGGTCGTGGAGCGCCTGGGCTGGAAGGTCCTCGACCCCGAGCCGCGCACGGCGCCGGCGCCGGGACACGGCTCGGGCGGCGCGCCGGAGAGTGCCGTCGACCGGGCGGCGGAACCGGGTGGCCGCACCGCGGAGCCAGGCGGTCGCATCGCGGAGCCAGGCGACCGGCCGGTGAGCGGCGGCGCGGCCGAGGCGCAGGTGCTGCCGGCCGGCCTGGCAGCGGGGCAGCGTGCGACGGTGCTCGCCGCCGAGCCGGTGGCGGGCAAGACCCGGCCGCCGCGGCGGTTCACCGAGGCGACGCTGCTGACGGCGATGGAGACGGCGGGGCGGGGCCTCGAGGACAAGGAGCTCTCGGAGGCGATGCGGGACTCGGGGCTCGGCACGCCGGCGACGCGTGCCGAGATCATCGAGAACTTGCTGCGCCGCGCCTACATGGAGCGCCGCGGCAAGATGCTGGCGGCGACCGACAAGGGGGTGCGCCTGATCGAGCTCGTGCACCCGCAGGTGAAGAGCCCGGCGATGACCGGCCAGTGGGAAGCGCAGCTGAAGCGCATCGAGCGCGGCCAGGGCGAGCTCGGCGCCTTCATGTCCGGCATCGAGAGCTACGTGCGGGAGGTGGTCGAAGGCGTCTTCAACGCGCCGGCCGCGGCGGCCCAGGGCCGCGCGCCGCTCGGCACGAACGGCGGGCAGCGCACCGCGGCCGCCGCGGTCCCCTCCGCCCTCCCGGCCGCGCCGGGCAAGCCCGCTTGGACGCCGTCTCCCTCTCAGACGCGCTTCAGGTTCGAAGAGTCAGCAAGGCCGCGGCAGGCAACGGCCGGAGCCATGGCGCCGACGGTGCCAGCGGCACCCCGCGGTGGCTCGAGCTCCGTGGCCGAGGCGACAGGTTCGTCTCGCGCGCCGGCCGTGGCAGGTCCGAACCCTGCCCCAGCTCCCGGCCCCGGGTCGCCGTCGTTCGCTCCGCGCCCGTCCGCTTTGCGGCCGTCCCCGCTGCCGCTGACCGCGCCGCCGATGCCGGCACGCGGCCTGGGCGCCGGCCGGCAGCCCGCCGCGGCCGTGCCGGCGGAGAGGCTCGGCGAGCTGCTGCGGACTGCGTTCCGCTTGACCGCGTTCCGTCCTTACCAGGAGGCGGTCTGCCGGACGGTGACCGCCGGGCGCGATGCGCTGCTGGTGATGCCGACCGGCGCGGGCAAGTCGCTGTGCTACCAGCTGCCGGGCATCGCCCGCGCCGGCACGACGCTGGTGATCTCGCCGCTGATCGCCTTGATGGAGGACCAGGTCGCCAAGCTCGCCATCCTCGGCATGCGGGCCGAGCGCGTCCATTCCGGCCGCGACCGCGCCGACTCGCGGCGGGTGTGCGCGCTCTACCTCGAGGGGCGCCTCGACTTCCTGTTCATTGCTCCGGAGCGGCTCAGCGTGCCGGGCTTCCCCGAGCTTCTCGCGCGCCGGCCGCCTGCCCTGATCGCGGTCGACGAGGCGCATTGCATCTCGCAATGGGGGCACGACTTCCGGCCGGACTACCGGATGCTGGGCCTGCGCCTGCCGCAGCTGCGTCCGGCGCCGGTGATCGCGCTCACCGCCACCGCCACGCCGCTGGTCCAGGACGACATCGCGAGCCAGCTCGGGCTGCTGTCGCCGGCGCGCTTCATCCACGGCTTCCGCCGCACCAACATCGCGGTCGAGGTCGCCGAGCTCAGGCCTTCCGGCCGCCGCCAGGCGGTGCGCGCGGTGCTTGCCGATCCGGGCCGCCGGCCGGCGATCGTCTACGCGCCGACGCGCAAGGAGGCCGAGGCGCTCGGCGAGGTCCTCGGGGCCGAGCTGCCGGCCGCCGCCTATCACGCCGGCATGACCGCGGCCGCCCGCGACCGGGTGCAGGCCGACTTCCAGGCGGGGCGGCTCGAGGTGATCGTGGCCACGATCGCTTTCGGCATGGGGATCGACAAGGCCGACATCCGCACGGTCATCCACACCGGCCTGCCCGGCAGCCTCGAGGGCTACTACCAGGAGATCGGGCGTGCGGGCCGGGACGGGCTCCCCTCGCGGGCGATCCTGCTCTACTCCTTCGCCGACCGCCGCACCCATGAGTTCTTCCACGGCCGCGACTACCCGGAAGTCCATGTGCTGGAAGAGATCTGGCGTTCCCTCACCGTCGAGCCGCAAGCCATCGACCGGCTGCGCCGCCGCATCGGCCTCGACGAGGAGGTGTTCGACAAGGCTTTCGAGAAGCTGTGGATCCACGGCGGCGCGCGCGTCGACGCCGAGGAGCAGGCGACGCGGGGAGACGCCGGCTGGGTGGCGCCTTACGTCGCGCAGCGCGAGCACAAGCTCGCCCAGCTCGCCCAGATGGCGCGGCTGCCGGAATCGCATTCCTGCCGCATGCTGCACATGGTGCGCCACTTCGGCGACCAGGAGGACGATGGCAGGGCGTGCGGCGCGTGCGACATCTGCGCCCCCGAGGCCTGCCTGGTGCGGCACTTCCGCCGGCCCACGGCGGTGGAGGACGAGGTGCTGCGCCACCTGCTCGAGACGCTACGCGGGCGCGGCGGGCAGAGCGCCGGCCAGCTCTTCCGCGAGTGCGCCGCCGGCCCGGCGCTGCCGCGCAAGCAGTTCGAGCTGCTCCTCGAAGGGCTCAGCCGCGCCGGCCTGGTGCGGGTGCAGGAGGATTCTTTTGCCAAGGACGGCAAGACGATCCGCTTCTCGCGGGTCGGGCTGACCGGCGAGGGGTATCAGGGCGATCCCGACTCCCTGCTCGCCGGGATCGAGATTGCCGAGGAGCCGGCCCAGCCGGCGCGCCAGCGCGGCCGCCGGCGCACCGCGGCCGCTGCTTTCCCGGGCGCCGCGGAGGCTGGGACGGCGGAGGGGCCGGACGCCCTCGGCCGTCTCGATCGTCGCGGCCGCCGCGTGGAGCACAGCCGCCGCAAGGGAATCCGGGACGCGGCGAGCCCCGACGGCAGGTCCGCCGGGAAGCTTCCCGCCGCCGCCGCGGCCGCCCGGCCGGCCAGCGCCGACGCCGTTCCCGCCCACCTCTGGACGGCGCTGCGCGCCTGGCGAAGCGGCGAAGCCAAGCGCCGCCGCGTCCCGGCCTTCCGCATCCTCTCCGACCGCGTGCTCATCGCCGTCGCCCTCGAGCAACCGCGCGACGAGGAAGGTCTGCTGGCCATCTCCGGCATCGGCCCCACCATCGTCAGCAAGTACGGCGATGCCCTCCTCCGCCTGGTCGGCGGCGATGGGGCGTGAGCTGCGTGAGCTCGGACCTGTCGCACAAAACGTCGAGTTCGTGGTAACTTAGCGGCGATAAGACTTAATGTCACCGCGGAGTTCCTGGACGGTGACGCCGGCCGTGCCGCGGTGCCATGGACACCTGCGCGATGCGCAGGCGCCGCGGCGCGAGAGGTGCGGCGTGAGGGCGGCGCCGGATTCCGTGGCAGGTCGAGGGAGGCAGCGATGACACAGGATGAAATGAAGCAGGCGGCGCTCAGACAGGTGAAAGATACCTATCCCGACGTGACCGAGACCGAAACCAAGCAGGTGTATCCGAACTTCCTGGATGGCACCCTCGTTGCCGTGAGTTACAAGAACAAGGAGGGCACGCAATGGAGTTACGTGCACTTCGGGGGCGGCGAGCCCATATTCTATCGCTATAATTCCGAGGTCATGGCCAAGGTCGCGAATTACAAGGAGAGCAGCTGGTTCTTCCGCTTCCTGGAATTCGCGGGAATAGGCGGGTTGATCGCATTCACGCTCGTCCTCATTTTCTCACTGCTCCTGGGTGCGCTGGCGATCATGAGCAAGCCGGACTCGGCGACCCATTCCACGATCGTAGAAGTCATCAAGCTCTCGTTCACCATCATTCTCGGCTACTTCTTCGGCCAGGCTTCCAGTAGGAAGTAGACGAGGGCGCCCGTCGCCGTTTACCCGGCGCAGGCCGCCCTGCCGCGGTCCGCGGGACCGGCGGCCGGGCCGGGGCGGCGAGCGGCACGTGTGCCTCGTATAGACTGCCGGCATGATTCCCCGAGCGCATCGCTGGCTGGCCGTGGCCGGCTTGGCTCTGCCGGCGGCCGCGGCCTGGTGCCTGGCCGATGCAGTGGCCGGCCGGATGGCATCCGCCTCATCCGCCGCACCCGCACCCGCCGCATCCGCCGCCGCGGTGCCGGCGCCGGCGGTCGCGCTGCCGGCCCCCGGCGACCTGGCACCCGCCATCGAGCAGCGTCTGGCGAAGTGGAAGCCGGTCGCCATGCCCTGGCAAAGCGCTGGCCTCAGCGCCCGCGAACGGCAGCTGGTCGAGAAGCTGGTCGAAGCCTGCCGCCAGCTCGAGAGCATCTACTGGCGGCAGAGCGATCCGCAGGCGCTAGCGCTGTACAAGGCGTTGGCGCCCGGGGCCCCCGGGGCGCCGAGGACCCCCGCGGCGGCCGGTGCGCCTATAGCGCCCGGGGCGCCGGGGCCGCCACGGGCGCCCGCCGCATCCGGGGCCGCCGGCCGCGCCGCGGCGCCGCCCCCGGCCGCGTTGCGGGCGCTGCGGCGCCTGCTGTGGATCAACGGCAGCCGCTACGACCTCCTCGACGAGAACCGGCCGCTGGTGGGCAAGCAGCCGGCGCCGCCCGGGCGGGCCCTCTACCCCGAGGGAGCGACCCGCCAGGAGATCGATGCCTACATCGCGGCCCATCCGGCGGCGCGCAGCGGCATCTACGACGAGCATGCCGTCGTGCGGCGAGAGGGCGGGAAGCTGGTGACGGTGCCCTATCACGTCGCCTATCGCGAGTTCCTGGTGCCTGCCGCCCGCGCCTTGCGGGAGGCGGCCGCGCTGTCCGGCGACCCGGCGTTCGCCAACTTCCTGCGGCTGCGCGCCACGGCGCTGCTCGACGACGACTACTACCCGAGCGACCTGGCCTGGCTCGATCTGTCCAATCCCAAGTTCGACGTCATCTTCGCGCCCTACGAGGTGTATCTCGACGACCTGCTCGGGGTGAAGACCTCCTACGGCGCCGCGGTGCTCATCCGCAACGAGGCGGAGAGCGCCAAGCTGACGGTGTTCCAGAAGTACGTGCCGGATCTCCAGGACGCCCTGCCGCTGCCGCCGCAGGACCGCCCGTCGAAGCGCGGCCGGGTGGCGCCGATGGAGGTGATGGACAGCCCGTTCCGCGCCGGCGATCTGCGCCACGGCTACCAGGCGGTCGCCGACAACCTGCCGAACGACCCGCGGGTCCACGAGCGCAAGGGAAGCAAGCGGATCTTCTTCAAGAACTTCATGGACGCGCGCGTCCAGGACGTCATCCTGCCGGTGGCCAAGCGGCTGATGCGCCAGGACCAGGCGGCCAAGGCCAGCGCCGGCGGCTATCTCGCCGCGGTGATGATGCACGAGATCAGCCACGGGCTGGGTCCGGCCTTCGCCCGCCGCGACGGCCAGCAGGTGGACATCCGCGCCGCCATCGGTCCCGCCTACTCCGGGCTCGAGGAGGCCAAGGCCGACGTCACCGGCATGTACGGGCTGGCGTGGCTGACGGAGCACGGGGCGCTGCCGAAGCAGCGGCTCGAGGAGTACTACTGCTCGTACGTGGCCGGCATCTTCCGCACCGTCCGCTTCGGCACCGGCGAGGCCCACGGCCGGGCCGAGATGATGGAGTTCAACTTCCTGGTCGAGCAGGGCGCCATCGCCCGCGATCCCAAGGCCGGGCGTTACGTGATCGATTTCGCCAAGATCCCCGGGGTGATCGCCACGCTCACCCGCGAGGTGCTGCAGATCGAGGCGACCGGCAACCGTCGCCGCGCCGAGGTCTGGTTCGCGAGGTACGGCGCGATGCCCCCCGACCTCAAGTCCGCCCTCGCCGCGGCCGCCGACGTCCCGGTCGATCTCGACCCGCACGGCTCGTTCGACGAGGAGCCGCGTTAGTAGAGCGGCTCTCCCCGGGGGTTGCCACGCTAGCACGGCTCGCCCCGGGGGTTGCCGTGCCAGTAGCGCGGCCCGCCCCGGGACTTGCCGCGCCGGTCCGGCTCGCCCGAGACGTCGCCGCACCAGCCAGGTAGAGCGTGTGGCGCGGGCCGCCGCGCCCGGGCCGTTGCCGTTCCCAGGTGAAGCCGGCGGCGCCGAGGCGGGCCTCGAAAGCGGCGTCGGGCTCCTCGGACCAGACCGCGAAGATGCCGCCCGGCGCGAGGGCGGCGCGGGCGCGCGCCAGCGCGGCGCGGCCGTAGAGCGGGTCGTCGCGGCCGTGCGCCGCCGTGCGCGGACCTTCGTAGAGGTCGAGCAGGATGGCGTTGAAGCCGGCGCCGCCCGCGGTCGCCGCGCGGGCGATGGCGGCGCCGACGTCGCCGATCTCGATGGTGACGCGCGGGTCGTCCACGGCCTTGCCGGCCGCCGCGGCGAGCGGGCCCCGGCACCACTCCACGATCACCGGATCGATCTCGGCGACCGTGACGCTCGCCCGGCGCGGCAGGACGCCGAGCGCAGCGCGCAGGGTGTAGCCCATGCCGAGGCCGCCGATCAGCACCCGCGGCCGCGGCAGCCCGGCGATGGGACGGCAGGCCAGCTCGGCCAGCGCCGCCTCGGAGCGGTGGGCGGCGGCGTTCATCAACACCCGGCCGCCGATCGTGATCACCAGCTCGGACTCGCCGCGCCGGCGCAGCTCGAGCCGCCCCTCGGACCTCTCGGCGCTCGCCAGGGTCTGCCAACGGCGCGTCACGGGCCGCTCATCTCGCGGTCGCCGCCGGCCTCAGCCGGGAATCGCCGGCGCCGCCGGCCAGCCGCCGAGGTCGAGCTCCATGAGGGGCAGGACCCGCGGCTGGTCCTCGATCCGGCCGACGCGCTCGCCGGTGCGGCGAGCTCCCATGTGGCGGTAGAAGGGCTCGGCGTAGGGCTCGGCCTCGATCTCGACGACGGCGGCTCCCAGCGTCCTGGCGGTGGCGGCGGCGTGCTGGAAGAGCGCGCGGCCGAGGCCGCGGCCGATCCGCTCGGGAGCGATCCAGAGGTGATCCAGCTGGGCCCGAGGACCGTCCCGCGAGACGACCAGCGCGTAGAAGCCGACCGGGCTCCCGTCCTCGACCGCGACATAGGTGGGGTTCCCGGCCACGTACTCGGGGGTGAAGGTCAGGATCGGCGTCCAGATCTCGATCCAGCGCTCCGGGTACCCCCAGTAGCGCTTCGCGGCCAGCGCGATCCGGGTCAGGCTCTCGGCAAGCGCGGGCACGGCGCGGACGATTTCCATGGGCAAGGAGGAAGCTCACCGGACGGCTCCGACCGACCGTAGTCTACTTCCTCCGGAAAAGGTCCCCCGGGCTCCCTTTGGGCGAGGCACCCGAAGTCCCAGGTTGGTTCCCTTGGGACCCCTCGCCCAAAGGGAGCCCGGGGGGCCTTTTCCGGAGGAAGCGGCCTAAGCGAGCAGCGACGCGCCCGAGGGCTCCTCGGCGGCGCGGCGGAGCAGCAGGGCGCGGCGCTTCTCGATGGCCTGCAGCCAGAGCGGCAGGAAGGCGACGAGATCCTGCAGGCTCTTGTCGACCTTGACCAGCAGGCCGACGAGGCGGTGGCTGACGGCGGCGTTGCAGGCGGCCAGGTCGCGGCGGTTCTGGCCGTCGCCGGCCGCCGAGTCCGTGTGCGCCGCCTGGATGGCCGCGACGGCGGAGCAGCCGGTGTCGTGGAGCTCGAGCAGCAGGCGGCAGTAGACGGGGATCTCGGCGGCGTAGCGGTCGAGGATCTCCATCTCGTGGAAACGCAGGCCGCGCAGGGCCAGCACCTCCTTCAGCTTCGGCGTCAGCCCGCTGATCAACACCTCGAGCAACGCCGCGGCGTCCGCCCAGGACTGGCGCGCGGGGATCTTCTCGTCGGCGCGCATGCGCTCGGCCATCGCGGTCAGGTGGGAGGAGCGGACCTGGTCGAGCCGTTCGACGTACTCGCCGAGGCGGCCGACGGTCGCGTGCAGCCACTCCGCCTCCTCGATGTCCTGCGGGAAGCGCCGCGACAGGAAGTAGTCGGAATCGTGGACGCTGCGCGGGTCGCTCGCCATGAGCTCGCCGAAGGTGTCCTGCAGGAAGGCGTGCAGCTGGCCGATCGAGACGCAGAGGAGCTTCCGCACCTCGGCGAGCTGCTCCGGCGCGACGGCGGCGGGGAACCTGGTCAGCGGCGCGAGGACCTGGCCGTGCAGCAGGCTCAGGGAGATCTCGGCGCTCTGGCGCGCCTCCTCGAGGGCGGGGATGCGCGAGCGGCTGCGCAGCAACGGCGCGATGCGATTGCTGATCAGGTCGGAGACCTGCCGCACCTTGGCCCAGATGTCGAGCAGGCGCTCGGGCGAGCAGTGGAGAAGGGAGTAGTTGCTCTCGAAGACCCCCTCGAGCAGCCGGATGCAGCCCAGGAAGGCGCGGATGCGCGGGTTCTGCCAGTGGACCCGCTCGAGCGCCCAGTCGGTCACCGTGACCCCCTCGGGGAGGGTGATCTGGTGGTCCCCGACCTGGATCATCTGCCTGGGCTTCGTGGGTCGTTCCGACTTCATCCGCATCCCCGGCGGGCCGCTCCGTCTGGTCCGCGCTCGCGGCACGGCGACGGGGCGGCCGGCTCTCGGACCCAGGGCCCGCGGCGCCGCCGGGCGGCGCCTTCCGGACCCTTGCCTGCTACGAACCGACGCTCCTTAAATCATATCGCAGGTGCAATCGGAGGAAAGCGCGGCCCGGGATCGCGGCGGCGGGAGCGGGCCCGGCCGCGCGGCAGGCCTGGCCCAGCCTCCCAGGGCGTCGGTATCAGCCACTCCAGGGTGGCGGCGGGCTCGAAGTGGCGCCGCGTGTCGCGGTCGATCTCGATCACCCGCCGCTCTCCAGCAGCGGCATGGCCTCCACCTCCAGCCCGGTCACGGCCCGGAAGCCGCGCGGCAGCATCGCGCCGCGCCGCGCGCGCTCGCCCTCGAAGGGCGCCAGCTCGGCAGGCTTGAAGTGCCGGTGCTGCCTGCCGGCATGGACCTTGAGGTGCGCACCCGGCGCGAGGGCGGCCACCGCGACCAGATCTTCGCCGGCGCGCAGGCCGACGAGCCGGACTCCCTTGCCCCGCGCCAGCAGCGGCAGATCGCGCAGCGGAAAGACGAGCAGGCGGCCGCCGCTGGTGACCGCCGCCACCCGGCCGCGCTCGCGGTCGTGCACCGGCTGCGGCGGCAGCACCCGGGAGCCGGGCGGGACGCTGATCGCCGCCTTGCCGGCGCGGTTGCGCGTGATCAGGTCGCCGAGCGGCGCGACGAAGCCGTAGCCGGCGCCGGTCGCGAGCAGGTAGAGGTCGTCGTCGGCGCCCAGCATCATGCCGGCGAAGCTGGCCCCGGCCGGCGGCGCGAGCTGCGAGGAGAGCGGCTCGCCGTGGCCGCGGGCCGACGGCAGGGCGTGGGCCGGCAAGGCGTAGCTGCGGCCGGTCGAGTCGAGGAACACCGCCAGCTGGCTGCTCCTGCCGCGCACCGCCTGCAGGAAGGCGTCGCCGGCCTTGTAAGGAAGGTCGCGCGGGTCGAGATCGTGCCCCTTGGCGGCGCGCACCCAACCCTTCTCGGACAGCACCACCGTCACCGGCTCGACCGGCACCAGCGCCGCCTCGTCGAAGGCGCGCGCCGCCTCGCGCTCCCGCAGCGGCGAGCGGCGGGGGTCGCCGAACTCGAGAGCGTCGGCGACCAGCTCCTCGCGCACCCGCCGGCGCAGCCGCGCCTCGCTCGAGAGCAGCTTCTCGAGCGCGTCGCGCTCGCGCCGCAGCTCCTCCTGCTCGCCGCGGATCTTCATCTCCTCGAGCCGCGCCAGGTGGCGAAGCTTGAGCTCGAGGATCGCCTCCGCCTGCGTGTCGGTCAGCCGGAAGCGCTCCATCAGCCGCGGCTTCGGCTCCTCCTCGGTGCGGATGATGCGGATCACCTCGTCGAGGTTGAGGAAGGCGACGAGGAAGCCGTCGAGCAGGTGGAGGCGGCCGAGCACCTTCTCGTAGCGGAAGCGCAGGCGGCGCCGCACCGTCTCGACGCGGAAGGTCAGCCAGTCGGCGAGCAGCCGCCGCAGGCCGGCGAGGAAGGGGCGGCCGTCGAGGCCGATCACGGTCAGGTTGACGCGGTAGGACCGCTCGAGCTCGGTGCTGGCGAAGAGGTGGGACATCAGCGCCTCGGCGTCGACGCGGTTGGAGCGCGGCGTGATCACCAGGCGGGTCGGGTTCTCGTGGTCGGACTCGTCGCGCAGGTCCTCGACCATCGGCAGCTTCTTGGCCTGCATCTGGGCCGCGATCTGGGCCAGCACCTTGCTGCCGGAGACCTGGAACGGCAGCGCGGTGACCACGACGTCGGCGCCGTCGCGCTCCCACACCGCGCGCATGCGCAGCGAGCCGGCGCCGGTCTCGTAGATCTTCCGCAGCTCGGCGCGCGGGGTGACGATCTCGGCCTCGGTCGGGAAGTCGGGGCCGGGCAGTGCCTCCCACAGGCGCTCGTCGGGGACGCGCCGGTCGTCGAGCAGCAGCATGCAGGCCTCGGCCACCTCGCGGACGTTGTGCGGCGGGATGTCGGTCGCCATGCCGACGGCGATGCCGGAGGCGCCGTTGAGCAGCACGTGCGGCAGGCGCGCCGGCAGCAGCTTCGGCTCGTCCAGGGTGCCGTCGAAGTTGGGGCCCCAGTCGACCGTGCCCTGCCCCAGCTCGGAGAGCAGCACCTGGGCGAACGGCGTCAGGCGCGCCTCGGTGTAGCGCATGGCGGCGAAGGACTTCGGGTCGTCCTGCGAGCCCCAGTTGCCCTGGCCGTCGACCAGCGGATAGCGGACGCTGAACGGCTGGGCCATGAGCACCATGGCCTCGTAGCAGGCGACGTCGCCGTGCGGATGGTACTTGCCGATGACGTCGCCCACCGTCCGCGCCGACTTCTTGAACTTGGCGTTGGCCGAGAGGGCGAGCTCGGACATCGCATAGACGATGCGGCGCTGCACCGGCTTCAGGCCGTCGGCGAGGTGCGGCAGGGCGCGGTCGAGGATGACGTACATCGAGTAGTCGAGGTACGCCTTCTCGGCGAAGCTGGCCAGGTACTGGCGCTCGACGTCGGCGGCATGACCCCCGCCCCCGGGACCACCTGGGCCGCCGGGGCCGGGGGGGCCGGCGGGGGCGCGGGAGCCGCCGGGGCCGCGGGGCGCACCAGGGACGGGACTTGCGGCGAAGGGCAGGCGGGGCGCATCGGCGCCGCGCTTGCGGCTGCCCGGGGAACGGCGGCCGGCGGCCACTACGCCTAGACCTCGACCTCGGCGCGGTTGCCCTGCTTCATCAACCACTCCCGGCGGTCGGCGGCACGCCCCTTGGCGAGCAGCATGTCGATGACGGCGTCGACGTCCTGGCCCGGCGGCAGGTTCGCGGACTCGGAGGGCTTCGCGGACCCGGCAGACTCGGCAGACTCGGCAGACTCGGCGGACTCGGGCGGCTCGGCGGTCGGCGGCGGGGTGAGGAGGAGCTGGACGAGGCGGCGGGTGTCGGGGGCCATGGTGGTCTCGCGCAGCTGCATCGGGTTCATCTCGCCCAGCCCCTTGAAGCGCTGGACGTTGACCTTGCCGCGCAGCTTCTCGGCCTCGATGCGGTCGAGGATGCCGCGCTTCTCGCGGTCGTCGAGGGCGTAGAAGACGTCCTTGCCGACGTCGATGCGGTAGAGCGGCGGCATGGCGACGTACACCCTGCCGTCCGCGACCAGCGGCCGGAAGTGGCGCAGGAAGAGGGCGCAGAGCAGGCTGGCGATGTGGGCGCCGTCGGAGTCGGCGTCGGCGAGGATGCAGATCTTGCCGTAGCGCAGGCCGGAGACGTCCTGCGAGCCAGGGTCGACGCCGAGCGCCACGGCGATGTCGTGGACCTCCTGCGAGGCGAGCACCTCGGCCGAGGCGACCTCCCAGGTGTTCAGGATCTTGCCGCGCAACGGCAGGATGGCTTGGAACTCGCGGCTGCGCGCCTGCTTGGCCGAGCCGCCCGCCGAGTCGCCCTCGACCAGGAACAGCTCGGTCGACTGCAGGTCCTGGCTCGAGCAGTCGGCCAGCTTGCCGGGGAGGGCCGGGCCGCTGACGACGGTCTTGCGCTTGACCTGCTTGCCGGCACGCAGGCGCGCCTGGGCGCTGTCGATGGCCAGCCGCGCGATGCGGTCGGCGTCGCCGGTGTGCTGGTTCAGCCACAGGCCGCAGGCGTCCTTGGTGACGCCGGCGACGAAGGCCGCGGCCTCGCGGGACGACAGGCGCTCCTTGGTCTGGCCGGTGAACTGCGGCTCGCGCATCTTGACCGAGAGCACGTGGGCGCAGCGCGCCCAGACGTCCTCGGGAGCGAGCTTGACGCCGCGCGGCAGCAGGTCGCGGAACTCGCAGAACTCCCGCAGCGCCTCGGTGAGGCCGGCGCGGAAGCCGTTGACGTGGGTGCCGCCGAGCGGCGTCGGGATGAGGTTGACGTAGCTCTCGGAGACGAGCGGTGTCGAGAAGCTGTCGTCGGTCAGCCAGGTGACCGCCCAGTCGACCTCCTCGTCCTTGCCCTTGAAGTGGCCGACGAACGGCTCGGCCGGCACGCGCTCGGCATCGGCGAGCTCGTCGAGCAGGTAGGCGGTCAGGCCGTCCTCGTAGTACCACTCCTCGTCGTCCGCGGGCACGCCCTCGTGGACGAAGCGGAGGCGGACGCCGGGACAGAGCACCGCCTTGGCGCGCAGCGAGTGCTTCATCCGGGCGATGGTGAACTTCGGCGAGTCGAAGTACCGGGGGTCGGGCCAGAAGCGGACGGTGGTGCCGGTGTTGCGCTGGCCGACGGTGCCGACGGCGGCGAGCTCGGAGGTCTTGTCGCCGCCGGCGAAGCTCATGCGGTACTCGCGGCCGTCGCGCTTGACCGCCACGTCCAGCCGCCGCGAGAGGGCGTTGACCACCGAGACGCCGACGCCGTGGAGGCCGCCGGAGAAGCGGTAGTTGCCCTCGGCGAACTTGGCGCCCGAGTGCAGGCGGGTCAGGATCACCTCGACGCCCGAGACCTTCTCGCCGGGATGCCGGTCCACCGGCATGCCGCGGCCGTTGTCGGCGACCGCGAGGGAGCCGTCCTCGTGGAGAGTGACGTCGATCTGCGAGCAGTAACCGGCGATCGCCTCGTCGGCGGCGTTGTCGATCACCTCCTGCGCCAGGTGGTCCGGCCGGTCGGTGAAGGTGTACATCCCCGGGCGCCGGCGCACCGGCTCGAGCCCGGTGAGGACTTCGATGGAGGCGGAGTCGTAGGCGCTGGGCATCGCGAAGGATTCGAGGGTGCTCGCCGGTCGGGGTCGGCCGGCCCCCGGCGGCCAGCCGGCGGCCCATGATACCGGGCCGTCCGCGGCTTGACGAGGTGCTTGACGGCGGGCCGCGCCGCTGCTAGACTACGCGGTAACAAAGCGTAAGGTCAAGCTCGATCCCAGCGAGAAAGCTGAATCAACCTCTGGAAAAGGAGCAGGTCATGAAGAGCCGTGTCGTGCGCTTCGCCGCCCTCCCGTCCGCGGGCGCCGTGCTGGTGGCCCTGCTGGCCCTGGCCGTCCCGCTGAGCTTCACCGCGCGGCCGCTGCATGCCGCCGATCCGCCGGCGAAGGGGGCCGCCGCGCCCGCGCCCGCCCCGAGCGCCGCCGACGCCCAGGCCAAGGCGAAGGCGGAGATGGAGGCCTACATGAAGCTCGCCCAGCCCGGCGAGCATCACAAGCACCTGAGCCACCTGGCCGGCAAGTGGAAGACCTCGGGCCAGATCTTCAACCCCGGCCAGCCGCCCGTCGACATGAGCGGCACGATGGAGGCATCCTGGATCCTCGGCGGGCGCTACCTGCAGGAGCTGCACACCGGCAGCTTCATGGGCCAGCCCTTCGAGGGCCGGTCCCTCGACGGCTACGACAACATCGCCAAGGAATACTTCAGCACCTGGGTCGACAACATGGGCACCGGCGTCATGGTCTTCCACGGCAGCTGCGACGATCCCTGCAAGGTGATGACGTCGACGGCGGAAGGCCCCGATCCGATGTCCGGCAAGGTGGTGAAGACCAAGACCGTGACCACCTTCGTCGATCCCGACACCTACCGCTTCGAGATGTACATGCTCGGAGCCGGCAAGGACGGGCAGGACACGAAGGTCATGGAGATGACGGGCAAGCGGGTGAAGTGAGCGGCGGCACGGGTCACTATGACCTCGCTCCGACGGCGGAAAGCAGAGCATGAGCGACCTCGTCCTTGGCGATGTCGCTGTGGCCGTGGATGAACGCGTCGGCGTTCAGGTTGTAGACCTTGCCGGCCGTCAGCTCGCCGTAGTCGCCGCCGACCGCCAGGAGCTCACGCTCGACGCTTTCCGGGGTCTTCTGGGCGCCGTTCCTGCCCATCCCGCCGTAGGGGTCGCTGGCGTCGCCCAGGCCCGCGACATCCGCCGCGTCCTGGCCCGCGATCCGCGAGGCGAGCGGGTAGGCGATGCCGACGGCGAGGTCGTTCTTGGTGTGAGTGATGAGAATGGGGCCGGCCACTTTGCCGTCGCTCATCACGTGGCGGAAGAAGCCGTCGTGGCTGCCGTCGAAGCGCTCGCCGAGGCCGTTATGGGAGTAGGCGGCCTGAAGGAGAGTGAGGGAAGACGGTTTGACGCCTGGCCCGATCTGGTCGGTCGCCGCAGTGACCAGCCGGCCACCGAAGCTATGACCGACGAGGTGGAGCTCGAGCGCCGGCAGCCGCTGATGAATCTGGACCAGAACCTGGGCGACGCCAGTCTTGCCCACCCTGCCCGCTCGCTCCTTCATCAGGTAGTAGGTCGTGAAGTTGAGGACCCGCTTGGCAGCTCCCAGGATGCCGCCGAAGAAGTCGCCGAGTCCCGCGGCGCCGCCGGCGGTCACGTCCGCGGCGCCACCGCTGTCCGCCGTCGCGGGCGGCGGGACCGGATCGGAGAGCTCACGCAGCATCTCGTTGGGATCGCGAGTGAAAAAGAGCTCCGAGCCGTCGTCTGGGTGGGCGTCCCCGGACGGTAGCATCGAGCGGATCAGCAGCACGAATTCGCGCTGCGCCGCGCCGCTGGTCCCGAGCTGCGGGACGAGCTGCTGGGCCTGGGTGAGGATGGTGTCGCTGGTCGGGTTGACCTCTGAGATCCCCAGCCGCACCGGCTCGCTCTTGAGCTCTTCGAGTTGCTGGACCACGATTGCCGGGTCGAGCTCTCCCGCGCCGGCCTCGGCCGCCCCTCCACCGGGGATCAGGTCGGCGTCCGTGAACTTCTTCGACGGCCAGAAGATCTCGACCGCGGCGAGCTGGCGCCCGCCCAGCGCCGGTTTCCCGAGCGCCAGCACCCGCTCGACCGCGGCGAGCAGGCGGCCATAGAGGTCGCGCGCGTCTGCCTTGTCGTTGTTCCAGCCGTGGGAGAGGACGAGCAGGTCGCTTGCCTGGCAGGCGGCGAGGCCGGCCAGCGCCCGCTCGACCTCGTGCGGGTCGAAGACGCGGCCGTCCTTGTCGAACTCGATCTCGAAGGCGGGCATGGGCATCACGCGGTCCTCCTCGGGTCAGACGGACTGGATGGCCCGCATCAGATCGACCAAGCCGTTGCCCTCGAAGTAGCGCTCGCGTCCCAAGGACGTGGCGCTGTCGAGGAAGATCTTCTTGACATCGCTCGGCTTGCCGATGAACTCGCGGCGGATGGAGAGGAAGGCCGCGATGGCGCCCGAGACGTGTGGCGCGGCCATGCTCGTGCCGCTGTCGTCGATGTACGCGGCCAGGCGTGGGGGGGAGCCCGGCGGCGGAGGCGTCGCGGCCGCCGTCGGAGCAGCGATCGGGGAGAGTGCCGGAATGGCTGGTCCACGAAGCTTCTCGCGGATGTCGATGAGCTTCTTGCCCGCTGCGCACGAGGTGATGCGCTCGCCGGGCGCCACCAGGTCGGGTTTCAGTCGGCCATCGCCGGTGGGGCCCTTGGAGGAGAAGTAGGAAACTCCGAAGGTATGGGGCGAGTCGCGGTGGGTCGCTCCCACGGTGATCGCGAGCGCCGCGTTCCCCGGGTCATTGATCGTGTTCGAAAGCCCCACCCTCGTCGCGCGATTTCCCGCCGCGATGGCGGTAAGGACGCTGTAGCCGGTGTTGCCAGAGGCGGTGACGACCGCGACCCCCGCCTGCACCAGGCGGTCGACCTCGACACAGATCGGGCTCTGGCCGCAGGCGAACATCTCGGCGTCGAACTCGTACCCGACCGAGAGGTTGACCCCGTGAATGCGCAGCAGCTTCGGGTTGCCATTGACCTTGTCGCGAATGTAGTCGAGAGCGCGGATGATGTCGCTGGTCTTGCCCCTACCCTTGGCGTCGAGCACTTTCAGGCTGACGATCAGGGCGTCGGGCGCGACACCGCGGAACTGTGCCGCACTGCCGGGTCGTGGGGCGACCGACTCGGCGATCTTCTGCCCCTCCTGATTGGACTCGAAGCGGCGCTCGAAGAAGCAGCAATCGAGGATGTCCTCGGCGCGCTCCGTGAGTCCGCCGGCGATGATGCCGGCGACATGGGTGCCGTGACCGCATTCGTCGATCAGCGCTTGCTTCTGGTGACGCTCTAGAAGGTCTTGGCGATCGTGTTCGGAAAGGTTCGGGTCGGCATCCGGGTCGGCCAGGCTGAAGTCACGGTGCAGATCGGCTACCTCTGGATCGCACAGAGTGTGGCGCCGCTTGACGCCCAGCTTCTCCGCCTCGCTCTCGGTCAAGCCGAAATGCGGGTGGTCGCCGTCGACCCCCGAGTCGATCACCGCCCAGACGATGCCGCCGCCCGCAGCGGCGAACGAGCGTTGCGCAGCGTCGCCCTTGACCGTGGCGACGGACCGGTCCATCAAGGCCTGCACCGGAAAGTCCGGCCAGAGGCGGTAGATGGCACGGTCGCCGGGCTGCTCCGCCTGCTCGTCGAGTTGGACGAGCAGGCGCCATTGGTGGACCGTCATCTGCGCGCTGAGATAGGTCTTGGCGACACGCACCGGCTCGGGGCCCGCGAGCTTCCCTTCCTTCTCGAGGATGCCGACCGCTTCCCGGTGGACATCCTTGAAACGGTTCCAAGCCCCTTCGATGCCGCGGCGATGGAGCAAATTGAGCTCGATCATGTAGTCGCCGAGCGCGCCCGGGTCGGCGGGGATCCCCCATTCCAAGCGACGGTTCGGATCGCTCAGTGCCGGCGGGACGGTCGATCTCCCCATCGGCACTTCGTACTCGCGGCGCTCGGGGGATTTCTCGCCGTTGGGGGGGTCGGAGGCTGCCATGCCACCTCACTGCGGCGTGGCCGAAGCCGCGCCTCTCTGGAAGGAATCCGTCCACCGAAGGGCATCGCGAAAGGGCCCCTCCGGTCGAAGTCTTCGGATGTTCGACAATCATTGTACAGCGATTTCAGCGATCGTGATCAACGTTCGGCTCGCTCGTGGGCGCCGCTCTCGTCGAGATCGCCGAGGTCGAAGGCGCGGGCCAGCGAATCGGCGACGGCCAGCCCTGCGAGGGACGGGACCAGCCGGCCGGCGGTCTCGGCGAGGAGGCCGCGGGCGGCGAGATCGGCGATGAGCGGGCGGTTGCTCGCCGCGAGGTCGCAGGCGTGGCGGCGGCGGAAGCCCTCGAGGTCGAGGCCGGCGGGCGTGCGGAGGGAGAGCATCAGCTCTTCGAGGGCGAGCTCGCGGCGGCCGAGGTCTTCGCTGCCGGCGATCGGGCGCTCGCCGGCGGCCAGCTTCGCTTGCCAGGGGCGGAGCTTGCGCTCGTTCCACCAGCGGCGGCGGCCGTCGAAGGAGTGGGCGGAGGGTCCGAGGCCGAGGTAAGAGGTGTGGTCCCAGTACTTCCGGTTGTGGCGGGACTGGTGCTCGGGTGCGCGGGCGAAGTTGGAGACCTCGTAGGCGGCATAGCCCTGGCCGGCGAGGAAGGTGTGGGTGAAGCGGAAGGCCTCCGCCTGGTCCGCCTCCGGCGACTCGCGCAGCTCGCCGCGCGCCGCCCGGTAACCGAACGGGGTCCCCTCGTGGATCGTCAGCTGGTAGCACGAGAGGTGCTGGGGCGCGAGCGCCACGGCCTGCTCGAGGTCGCGCCGCCAGCGCGCCTGCTCCGCTTCGCGGTCCGGCTGCCGTGGGCCGCTTTCGCCGGCGCCCCCGGCGCCCCCGGCGCCCCCTATGCCATAGATCAGGTCGATCGAGACGATGGGGAACCCCGCGCCGAGGGCCAGCCCCACCGCGCGCTTCGCCTGCTGGGGGGTGTGGCGGCGCCCCAGGAAGCGGAGGGTGGCGGCGTCGAAGGACTGGATGCCGAGGGAGAGCATCGCGATGCCCAGGTCGCGCCAGCGGGCGACGCTCTCGGCGGTGACGTCCTCCGGGTTGGCCTCGAGGGCGATCCAGGCGTCCTGGGCGACGGGCAGCGCGGCGCGTGCCGCGGCGAGGATGCGCGCCAGCTGCTCCGGCGCCAGCGCGGAGGGAGTGCCGCCGCCGAAGTAGACGGTGTCGATGGTCCGCCAGCGCTCGGCTTCCGGGCGCCACGCCGCGATCTCGGCTTCCAGGCTGTCCACGAACTCCGCCCGCCGCAGCGGTCCTCCCGTCAGCACCGCGAAGTCGCAGTACGGGCAGATCGCCGAGCAGAAGGGCATGTGGAGATAGAGGCCCGGCCCCGGCCGAGACGTCTCAGGTCCTTCGACCGCCGGCTCGGCGGCGCCTGGGGCGCCAGCGCCGCCGGCGGCAGCGGGCATTCCATCCACGATCGGCGGCGGCATCGGCGGTCTCGGCTGGGTGGACCGTGCACTCCCCGCGCCGTCAGTGGACGACGGGCGGAGCGTAGTAGTCGCCGCTGCCCGGCGGCTCGACGCCCATGCCCATCAGGGTGAGCAGGAGCTGCTGGCGCTCCTGCGGGCCTTCCGCCTCGAGCAGCAGCTGCTTCTCGGCCGGCGGGAAGGGCAGCGCCACGGCCAGGCCGTTGAGCAGGGCGATGCCGGTCAGCGCGGCGAGGACGTCGAAGTCGAAGGCGAGCCCCTGCTGCTGCCCGAAAGCGCGCAGCGCCCGCAGCAGCGGCGCGGGGTCGAGTGCGAGCGCGGGCTCGCCGAGATCGCCGGCGAACTCGGCGTAGTCGGCGGCCACCCGGCGGTAGCCGCGCCGCAGAACCAGCTCGCGCCGCACGCGGAAGCGGCTGACGCCCTTGAGCAGGATGAGGAAGCGCCCGTCGGGCTGGGGCTCGCAGCGCTCGATGCGGCCGGCGCAGCCGACGGTGTAGAGCTCGGGGTGGGCGGGCGGCGCGTCGAGAGCCGGCCAGTTGTCCTGCTGTGGCACCCGCGGCTGGATCATGCCGATCCAGCTCGTGCCGCGACGCCCACCCTCCCGCTCCCGCCGGTCGGGCCGCTTGGCGATGGCGTCCTCGATCATGTGGCGGTAGCGCGGCTCGAAGACGTTGAGCGGCAGCCAGTTGCCCGGCAGGAGCAGCGATCCGGTCAGGGGGAAGACGGGGAGCGCCGCGGGCAGGTCGTCGTCTGAAGCCGCTGCAGCCATCAGTCGATGTCCGATTTGAGCACCGCCACGAAAGCCGCCTGCGGCACCTCCACCGCTCCCACCATCTTCATCCGCTTCTTGCCTTCCTTCTGCTTCTCGAGCAGCTTCCGCTTGCGGGTGATGTCGCCGCCGTAGCACTTCGCCGTGACGTCCTTGCGATAGGGATTGATCGTCGAGCGGGCGATGATCGTGCCGCCGATCGCGCCCTGGATGGCGATCTTGAAGTTCTGGCGCGGGATGGTCTCGGCCAGCCGCTCGCAGTAGTGCAGGGCGCGCGGCCGGGCCTTGTCGCGGTGCACCAGCTGCGACAGCGCGTCGAGCTTCTCGCCGTTGACCAGGATGTCGACTTTCACCAGGTCGGTCTCGCGGTAGTCGAGGATCTCGTAGTCGAAGGAGCCGTAGCCCTGGGTGATGGTCTTCAGGCGGTCGTAGAAGTCGAACAGCACCTCGGCGAGCGGCAGCTCGGAGGTCACCTGCAGGCGCCCCACCGCCAGGTACTCGAACGTCGTGCCGCTGCCGCGCCGCTCGCGGCAGAGCTCCATCACCGCCCCCAGGTAGCGCTCCGGCAGCATGATCGCCGCCTTGATGAAGGGCTCGCGCACGCTGGCGATGGTGCCGGGATCGGGGAAGAGGCTGGGGTTGTCGATCTGCAGCAGGTCGCCGTTGCTGAGCACGACCTCGTAGCGCACCGAGGGGGCGGACAGCAGCAGCGACAGACCGTGCTCGCGCTCGAGGCGCTCCTGCACGACCTCGAGGTGGAGCAGGCCGAGGAAGCCGCAGCGGAAGCCGAAGCCGAGCGCGGTCGAGGAGTCCTTCTGATAGGTGAGGGCGGCGTCGTTGAGCTTCAGCTTCTCGAGCGCCTTGGCCAGGTCCTCGTAGTCGTCGGTGGCGATCGGATAGATCGACGAGAACACCACCGGCTTGGCTTCCTTGTATCCCGGCAGCGGCGCGGCGGCGGGACGCTCGGGGTGGGTGATGGTGTCGCCGATGGCGACCTCGGAGAGGGTCTTGATGCCGGCGATGACGTAGCCGACGTCGCCGGCGGAGAGCTGCTCGGTGCGGACGCGCTTGAGCCGCAGCAGGCCGACCTCCTCGACCTGGTGCTCCCTGGACGAGTGCATGAGTCGCATGCGCTGGCCGGGGCGCAGGGTGCCCTCCTTGATCCGGCAGAGCAGCACGGCGCCGCGGTAGACGTCGTACTGGGCGTCGAAGATCAGCGCCGAGAGAGGCGCGCCGGGGTCGCCGGTAGGCGCCGGCAGCTTGTGGACGATGGCCTCGAGGACGTCGTCGATGCCGGTCCCCAGCTTGGCGGAGCAGAGCACGGCCTCGAAGGGGTCGAGCCCGAGGTCGGAGTCGATCTCCTCGCGCACCCGCTCGACGTCGGCCGACGGCAGGTCGATCTTGTTGATCACCGGCACGACCTCGAGGTCGAACTCGAGCGCCAGGTAGAGGTTGGCGACGGTCTGCGCCTCGACGCCCTGGGAGGCGTCGACCAGCAGCAGGGCGCCCTCGCACGACATCAGGGAGCGCCGCACCTCGTGCGAGAAGTCGACGTGGCCGGGGGTGTCGATGAGGTTGAGATGGATCTCGGCGCCGTCGCGGGCGGTGTAGAGCAGCGACACGGTGTTGCTCTTGATGGTGATGCCGCGCTCGCGCTCGATGTCCATCGAGTCGAGGATCTGGTCGCGGAAGTCGCGCTCCTCGACCGCGCCGCAGCGCTGGATCAGCCGGTCGGCCAGGGTGGACTTGCCATGGTCGATGTGGGCGATGATGCAGAAGTTCCGGATGTTCTCCAAGCCAGGCTCCCGCGCGGCGGGCCGCGCAGGGGCGATCCTACAACGTGGCGGGTCTGGGCCCGGTGGGACGGGCAGAAGACGTCAGAGCTTCAGGACCATCTTCACCATGTCGTGCTGGGTGCCGTCGGGGTCGGTGCCGTAGCCGGGGATGAGGTAGCGGTCGAAGCCCAGGCCGGTCAGGGTCTCGACGGCGTCGGCCTCGAAGTCGGCGACAAGCATGCAGGTGAGGTGGCGCAGGCCGTCGCGCTGGGCGATGCGGATGAAGTCGTTGACCAGGATGGTGCCGAGGCCGAGGCCGCGGTACTTGGGGTCGAGGAGCCACTTGATCCTTCCCACCAGCCGGAGCGGGCTGCCTTCGCGCCGGTGCAGGGTGGCGTCGGCGACGATGCGCTGGCCGTCGGTGGCGATCAGCGGCAGCACCTTGTCGTAGTCGAGCTCCCGGCCCCACTGCTCGACCAGCGCGCGGCTGTCGATGCGGTCCCAGGCGAAGCGGCGGACCTCCTCGGGCAGGCGCTGGAAGAAGGTGTAGAGCGCCGCCGTGTCCGTGGAGGTGAAGGGCCGGATCAAGAGGCGGCTGCCGTCGCGAAGCACGGCTTCTTGCGGGAACCGGTCGCGCATGCGCGGAACCTCCGAGTCGAGGCGGGACGGATGAGATCGAGGTCGATACGCGAGGGCAGCGTAACACAGCCGTCGCCCGCCCCCGGCCTCATGCCGCGGGGGCGGCGGGGCGGGCCCGGACTTTGCTTGTACCTCGGCCGAGGGAGACGCGAGGATCTCGCCGGGCTCGTGCCGCTCCGGCCGGGCCCGGACCTACGCGACAAGGAGATTGCCATGACGACGCGACGCAGTCTGGCTTACGTGACGGTGCTGGCCCTGGCGATGATCGGGATGGCCCCCGCCCGGGCCGAGGCCAAGACCAAGTGCGACCTGACCTTCTCCATCAAGGAGTGGGCGGTGCTCTACAAGCACGCGAAGGGTACGGGGACGATCACCTGCTCCAACGGCCAGCGGGCGCACGTGGCGATCAGCTCCAAGGGCGGCGGGCTGACCGCCGGCAAGTTCAGGATCGAGGGCCGCGGCGAGTTCTCGGAGGTCAACGACGTCCGTGACCTGTACGGCACCTATGCCCAGGCCCAGGCCAACGCCGGGGCCGTCAAGTCCGCGGCGGGCGTGGTCGTCACCAAGGGCGACATCTCGCTGGCCCTTGCCGGCAAGGGCGAAGGCTGGGACGTCGGGGTCAGCTTCGGGAACTTCGTCCTCACCCACATCAAGTAAGGCCAAGACCCTGCTGCGGGTAGCGGCCCAGGGGTGGTGGGCTCCACCCCCCTCCTGAGCCGCTACCCGCGCCGTGGACCGGCTGCCGTCCCCGGGAGGGCGGTACACTTGCGGGCCATGAGCGATCGCGTGTGGGAGGAGCTCTCCCGGACGCTGCGCAGCAGTGCGCCCTATCGCGCCCTCCTGGGGGGCCGCGCCGAGCTGGTGCGCCTGCCGGTGCCGGCGGCGGCCTGGGTGGGCGGGCTGCTGGCGCGGGATCTCCGGCGGCCGCTGGTGGCGGTGGTGCCGCGCGAGGCCGACGCGCTGACCTGGCTGGAGGCGGCGCGGTTGTTCTCCGGCGTCTCCGGCGGCGACGCCGGCGAGCAGGCGGCGGTGTACTTCCCGTCCCCCTCGCTGACCCCCTACCAGGAGGCCGAGGTGTCGCTGCAGGTGCGGGCGCAGGAGGCGGTGGCGCTCGACGGCGTGTGCTCGGGGGTCGCGGCCACCGTCGTGACCACGCCGCGGGCGCTCTTCCGGCGGCTGCCGCGGCCGGCGGTGTTCGCCGCGGGGGTGCTCACCCTGCGGACCGGCGAGGAGCATCCCCTGGAACGGCTCACCGCCCACCTGGCGCGGCACGGCTTCCGGCGCACCGACCTGGTCTACGAGGTGGGCGACTACGCGGTGCGCGGCGGCATCCTGGACTTCTTCCCGCCCGGCGAGGAGGCGCCGATCCGGGTGGACCTGTTCGGCGACACCGTCGAGTCGATCCGCTGGTTCGACCCGCAGTCGCAGCGCTCGGAGGACACCCTGGACGCGGTGCGGGTGCTGCCGCTCTATCTCTTCCCCGGCGGCGCCCCGGAGGCGCGGCGGCTGGCCGACCTGCTGCTGGCGCAGGACCCCGATCTGGGACCGGAAGGAGCGCAGCTGCTCGACAGCCTGCGCGGCGCCGGGTCGTTCCCGGGCTGGGAGAACTACCTGCCGCTGCTGGCCGACAGCGTGTCGCTGCTCGAGGCGATCGCGGACCCGCTGGTGTTCGCGGTGGATCCGCCGGCGCTCGACGCCGAGGCCGAGCACCATGCGGCGCGGCTCGAGGCGGACTTCGCGTCGCGCCGCGATGCCGGCCGCCTGGCGGCGCCGCCGGCGGCCCTCGAGCAGCCGGTGGCCGCGGTTCGGGCGGCGCTGGCGGCGGCGCACCTGGTGCTGAGCGACTACCAAGGAGCGCCGCGGCCGCCGGCGAGCGGCGGGGGCGGCGGCGGCGGCCTGGCGGCGGCGGCGGCGGCCGCGGCCGAGCTGCCGCTGGTGGATTTCCACGCCGCGCTGACCGACCTCTTTCACGGCCAGCTGCCGCGGTTCCCGCAGGAGGTCGCGACGGCGCGGGCGCGCGGCGAGCGCTGCCTGGTGGTGGTGCCGCCGGTGCATCACCGGCGCACCGAGGAGCTGCTCGAGGGGCGCGAGGTGCCGCTCGGCCGCGGCGGCGTCGAGCTGGTCGCGGGCGACCTCACCCGCGGCTTCCGGCTGCCGGCCGCCGGCGTCGCGCTCTACGGCGAGCAGCAGCTGCTGCCGCAGGCCAAGCCGCAGCGCCGGCCGTCGCGGGCGCGCTACGGCCCCTTCCTCGCCAGCCTGCGCGACCTCAAGGTGGGCGATTACGTCGTGCACGCCGACCACGGCATCGGCCAGTTCGTGGCGCTGCGCTCGGTGGGCCGGGACGGCGACGGGGCCGCGCCGCTGCCGCCGGTGCTGCGCGGTCTCTTGCCGGGGTCGCCGGGGGCGCCGGGGCCTCCGGGGGCGCCGGGCGGAGCGGGCGACCCCGGCGCCGCCTCCGAGACCGAGGTGATGGAGATCACCTACGCCGGCGGCAAGCGGCTGCTGCTGCCGCTCAGCCGTCTCGACCTGGTGCAGAAGTACAGCGGCATCGAGGGCGTCGCGCCGCGCCTCGACCAGCTCGGCGGCACGTCGTGGAACCGCACCAAGAGCAAGGTCAAGGGCAGCATGCGCGACATGGCGGCCGAGCTGCTCAAGCTCTACGCCGAGCGCCAGCTCGCCAAGGCGCCGGCGATGCCGCCCGACAGCGACCTGCAGCACCAGTTCGAGGCCGCGTTCGCCTACGAGGAGAGCCCCGACCAGGTCGAGGCGATCGCGGTCATCAAGGAGGACCTGCAGCGCGACCGGCCGATGGACCGCCTGCTCTGCGGCGACGTCGGCTACGGCAAGACCGAGGTGGCGATGCGGGCGGCGTTCAAGGCCGTCGACGGCGGCGGCCAGGTGGCGGTGCTCGCGCCGACCACCATCCTCGCCGACCAGCACCTCGAGACCTTCCGCCGCCGCTTCGCCGGCTTCCCGCTGTCGATCGAGATGATCTCGCGCTTCCGCTCGCCGCAGGAGGTGCGGGAGCTGCGCAAGCGCCTCGCCACCGGCCAGCCGGACATCCTCATCGGCACCCACCGGCTGCTGTCCAAGGACATCCACATCCCCAAGCTGGCGCTGCTCATCGTCGACGAGGAGCAGCGCTTCGGCGTCGCCCAGAAGGAGCGCCTCAAGCAACTGAAGAAGGACGTCCACGTCCTCGCCATGTCGGCGACGCCGGTGCCGCGCACGCTGCAGCTGTCGCTGGCCGGGGTGCGCGACATGTCGGTGATCGAGACGCCGCCGAAGGACCGCATGGCGGTGGAGACCGCCATCCTGCCCTGGAACGCGGAGGTGGTGCGGGAGGCGATCGAGTTCGAGATCGAGCGCGGCGGCCAGGTCTATTACGTCTACAACCGCGTCGAATCGATCGAGAAGGTGCTCGCCACGCTGCGCGAGATCGTGCCCGCGCTGCGCATCACCGTCGGCCACGGCCAGCTCGACGAGGCCGAGCTGTCGCGCCGCATGCACGCCTTCACCAACCGCGAGTACGACCTGCTGCTGGCCACCACCATCATCGAGAACGGCATCGACATCCCGAACGTCAACACCATGATCGTGCACCGCGCCGACCGCTTCGGCCTGGCGCAGCTCTACCAGCTGCGCGGCCGGGTGGGACGCAGCAACCAGCTGGCGTACTGCTACCTGCTGGTGCCGGCCGACCGCGTGCTCTCAGAGCCGGCGCGCAAGCGCCTCGGCGCCATCCGCGAGTTCACCGACCTCGGCGCCGGGTTCCGCATCGCCGCGCGCGACCTCGAGATCCGCGGCGCCGGCAACCTGCTGGGCGGCGAGCAGAGCGGCCACATCGCCGCGGTCGGCATCGAGACCTATCTCAAGCTGCTCGAGGAGACGGTGCGCGAGCTGCGCGGCGAGAGCGTCGCCGAGGGGCCGTCGGTGGCGATCGACCTGCCGGTCCCGATGTCCATCCCGCAGGACTACGTCGCCGACGCCAACCTGCGCATGGAGCTCTACCAGAAGATCGCGGCTTTCGAGAGCTCGGAGCGCGAGCTGGTGGCGGAGCTCGCCGACCGCTTCGGGCCGCCGCCGCCGGCCGTGCGCACCCTGGTCGAGGTGGCGGCGCTCAAGCGGCTGGCCGAGTCGCTGCGCGTGCAGTCGGTCTCCGCCAAGGGCCACGAGCTGGTCATCCGCCTGCGCCGCGACGCCCGCATCGACGTCGCCAAGCTCATCGACCTGGTGTCGCGGACGGCGGGGGCGAGCTTCAGCCCTACGGGGGTCTTGACCCTTACCGGCGCCGGTGCCGGGCAGATGCTGGCCGTGGCCCGCGCAACTCTTGAAGATCTCGCACAATGAGCGCCCCTGCGGGCAGCGGGGATGGCGGCCATTCCCCGCACAGTGCTGATCGTCACGCCGCCGCATACCGGGAAGCTCTTCGCGGTGCCCACGGTCGCGCGATGAGGGCTCGGTTACTCCCGGCACTGGGTGCACCAAGCCGCGCGATTCCATGGTCGGTCTTGGCCGCGCTCGTGGTGGTCACCACCGGTTCCGGCTGCGGCCCCCGCCATGCACTCCCCGGTGCCGATATCGCTGCAGTCGTAGGCGGCACAGAGATCCCCTACCAGCAGTTCGAGCTCTACCTTTCCCATACTCTCGGCGACGCCGAGACCGGCGCCTCCAGCACCGTATTGAGCGCGCTCCTCGATCAATACCTCGAGGAGAACCTGATGCTGCGCCTCGCCATCGATCGTCACCTGGTCCCGCCCGCCAGCGCGCCGCGCCAGGCGATCGACGCGCTCCTGCGGCAGGCGGCCGGGCCGCCGCCGGGCGCGGCGGAGATCGCGGAGTACTATCGCCGCCACCGCCAGGAGTTCGCTCGTCCCGAGCGGGTGCGCTTGCGCCAGATCCTCACCGAGGACCGGCAGACGGCGGAGCGGGCGGAGCGGGCCATCCGCGGCGGCGAGGACTTCTCGGCGGTGGCCCGCCGCCTGTCGCGCGACGCGGCCGCGGCAGGCGGCGGCTACCAGGGCGAGCTGGCGCGCTCCGATCTCCCGCCGGCCTTCGTCGACGTCATCTTCGGCCTGCGGCCCGGCGAGATCAGCCGGGTGGTGCCCGCCGGCTACGGCTTCCACATCTTCCAGGTGGTCGAGCGGCTGCCCGCGGCGGTGGTGCCGCTCGACGCCGCCGGCGCCGAGATCGCCGACCGGCTGCGGCGCGAGCGCGCCGACCGTGCGCGGGCCTCGCTGGTGCGGCAGGCGCGGGACCGCTACAATGCCAGGGTGTATGAGCGCAACCTTCCGTTCGAGTACGAGGGCTCTTATGGCGAGAATCACCTCCATCGATCCACTCCCGCGAGCGCCGCAAGCGCCCCCGATGTCCGTTGACCGCACCTCGCGCCTGCGCCCGGTGGCGGCGGTGCTCCTGAGCCTGGCGGCCCTCGCGGTCCTGGCGGCGATCTCCGCGCCCCGCCCGGCCGGCGCCGAGGCGCTGAACCGCGTCGTGCTGCGGGTCAACGACCAGATCGCGACGCTGTACGACTACCAGCGCCGGCGTGCCGAGACGATGCGCCAGATCGTGCAGGGCATCCAGGACCCCGCCGAGCGCCAGGCCGCGCTCGCCCAGGTGTCCGAGAACGTCTTCCGCGACATGTTCCAGGAGCTGCTGCTCAGCTCGCGTGCCGATCAGCTCGCCGTCGAGGTCAGCGACCAGGAGGTCGACGACCGGCTGGCCAAGATCCGCGAGAGCCTCGGCATCAAGACCGATGCGGACTTCCAGGCGGCGCTGCGGCAGAACGAGATGACGCTCGAGGGGCTGCGTAACCAGACCCGCCGCAACCTGCGCATCGGCGAGGTGATGGCGAAGGAGGTCACCAGCAAGATCAAGGTCAAGGACGAGGACCTGCGGCGCTACTACCGCCAGCACCAGGACCAGTTCACGGTGCCGGAGCAGGTGCAGCTGCGCGAGGTGGTGGTGCTCGAGGACAGCGGGCTGCCGGCGGCGGAGCGCGGCCGCATCGCCGCGGCGATCCGCGAGGCCGTCCTCTCCGGCAAGAGCCTGGCCGACGCGGTCGCCCCCTTTGCCGCCAAGGGACAGGCCAGCGGCGTCGTCGAGATCGGCTGGGTGTCGCCGAAGGACCTCGATCCGAAGCTCGAGGAGGCCGCCTGGAAGCTGTCGAAGAACGGCGTCACCGAGCCGGTCGCGGCGCGCGGCGGCGACCACCTGCTGCAGCTGATCGATCGCCATCCCCAGCACGTGCAGCCCTTCGGCGAGGTCCAGGCGACGATCCAGCAGCGGGAGCAGGAGCGCATCTTCCGCGAGGACAGCACCAAGTACATGGCCGACCTCGAGACCAGGTCCCTGGTCGTGGCCGATCCGCCGCCCGAGGCGGCGAACTTCCGCCGCGGCATCGGCGGCGCCGGAGACGAATCCCTGAAGGGCCTCGCCGCTGCCGGCACCGGGGCGGACAAGACGTCCGGCGAGGCCGGCGCCGCGGCCGGCGACGTCACCGGCACGCACCCGGCCACGATCGACACCACAACCAAGCGCAAGGAGGGCCTGCCGACCGCGTCGCCGGCCGGAGCTCCTCCGAAGGACACGGTCGTCATCCCGCCGCCGTCCGCCATGCCGGCGCCGCCGTCGTCCACGCCGCCGCCGCCCGAGAAGCAGCAGCAGCCGAGCGCCCCGCCGCCGGCGAATCCGCCGCCTTCCGAGCAGGAGCAGAGCCCGCCGCCACCGCCTCCGCCTTTTTCGGAATAGCAGCCGCGCTGCCGCCACCGAAGCCGCTTCTTCTTCTGAGCTGATGGTGCCGGCGGCGATGCCGCCGCGTTCGCCGGGAATCCAGCTACCTGTAGGTCTCGCGGAAGCTGCCAAGCCGCCGCGGTCCACCGGCGGGCAGCCGGGCCGCCCCAGCTTGGGCTGCCCGCCCGCGGCTGCGCGCCCCGATTCGCAAGCTCGATTTACGGTTGATTACCGCCTCCGCTTGTAAAGCGTAGCGCGGCCCATTGCGCGCGGCCGGTGGACCGCAATGGACTTCGAGTGGGTTGTAGTGGAAAAAAATGGACAAAAGTGGAGTCAACTGTTACGATCCCTCCTCAGACGACGACTGTCTCTTGAGGAAGGAGCCATGTTCCGAGGGAGTGCTCCAGCCAAGATCGACGACAAGGGAAGGCTGAAGATCCCGACGGATTTCCGTCGCGCGATCGAGGAGCGCTACGGGCCCGATCTGTTCGTGACGTCGATCGCGGGTGATTCGGCCCTGCTCTACCCGCTGCCGGTCTGGGAAGAGATCGAGGCGCGGCTCGGAGGCATGGCGTCCACCGACCGGGTGAAGGCGCGCTATCTCGAGCGGGTCAACTACTACGGCCAGCAGTCCCGCCTGGACAACCAGGGGCGCCTGCTGATCCCCCCGATCCTGCGCGAGAGCGCCGGGATGAGCGGCGAGGTGGTGGTGAGCGCCCAGCTCGACCACCTGGTGGTGTGGAACCGCGACCGCTTCGCCCGCCGCCTGGAGGAGCAGCCCTTCACCGAAGAGGACTTCCGGGCTCTCAGCGAGCGAGGGATCTGATGCGCGCCTCACGGCGGCGGATCGAGGTCCGTTGAGCGATGGCGGCCCGTCCTCGGGGCCCGCGAGCTCTGGCACCGGCAACGGTGCCGGCTCCGGCCAGGAGTCCGCGGCGGCGCCGGTCGAGCACGTGCCGGTGCTGCTCCGCGAGTCGCTCGACCTGCTGGCGCCGGAGCGCGGCGGGCTGTTCGTCGACGCCACGCTCGGCCTCGGCGGGCACGCCGCGGCGCTGCTCGCGCGCGGACCGGCGGCGCGGCTGGTGGGCCTCGACCGCGACCCCGAGGCGCTGCGGCGGGCGGGCGCCCGGCTGGCGCCATTCGGCGACCGGGTGCGGCTGGCGCACGGCAACTTCCACCGGCTCGAGCAGGTGCTGGCGGAGCTGGGCGTCGAACGCGGCGCCGTCGCCGGCCTGCTCTTCGATCTCGGCGTCTCGTCGCTGCAGCTCGGCACCCCGGACCGCGGCTTCAGCTTCCGGCTCGAGGGCCCGCTCGACATGCGCATGGGCCTCTCCGAGCTGACCGCTTCGGACCTGGTCAATCACACTGCGGAGGGCGACTTGGAAAGAATCTTCAGGGACTTCGGCGAGGAGAGGCAGGCGCGCCGGATCGCGCGGGCGATCGTCGAGGCGCGCGCGGAGCGGCCGATCGCCACGACGGCCGAGCTCAAGCAGATCATCGACGAGGCCAAGGGCGGCGGCGGCGCCGGCGCCGGCGGCCGGGCGTCGCGCGCGGGCCGCCACGGCGGGCATGGCCATCACGGGCGCCATGGGCGATCGGGCCGGGCGCGGCGCGGAGGCCGCTCCGGCGACGCCGGGACCGCGGCGGGCGCCCGCGCCGCCCACATCGATCCGGCGACGCGCGTCTTCCAGGCGCTGCGCATCGCGGTCAACGACGAGCTCGCCGGCCTCGAGCGGTCGATCGAGCAGGCGGTGACCATGATGGCCGGCGACGGGCGGCTGGTGGTGATCTCGTACCACAGCCTGGAGGACCGGATCGTCAAGAACACCCTCCGCGACCTGGCGCACGGCGCGGTCGACCAGGTGACCGGCCGGCCGCGCGCCGAGAGCCAGCTGATCGCGGTGCTGACCCGCAAACCGCTCCGCCCCTCCCCGGAGGAGGTGGCGTGGAACCCGCGCTCGCGCTCGGCGCGGCTGCGCGCCGCCAGAAGGTTGTGAGCCCTTGAGGAGCACGTACGCTTTCCGCCGCCCGGTGCTCAACACCTACCTGGTGCGGGAGCGCGACCGTCGCCTGGCGCGGGAGCTGGCGCTGGTGATGCTGGTGGTCGTGCTGCTGGGCGGCGGCCTCCTCGCCTACACCTGGATCCACCTCGAGGCGCTGCGCACCGGCTACCGCATCGACCTGCTCGAGCGGCAGCTGCGCGACCTGACGCAGATCGAGCGCCAGCTGCAGCTGGAGGCCTCCTATCTCGCCAGCCCGCAGCGCATCGAAGAGCGGGCGGTCCGCGAGCTGGGCATGCAGCAGCCGGCGCTCGAGCAGGTGGTGTTCTGGGAGGAGCTGGAGCGGAGGGCCGCGCGGTGAGGTCGCGCCTGCACGTCGTCTGGCTGGCCGGGCTGCTGTGGGTGGCGCTGATCGGCCTGCGGCTCTACCAGCTGCAGGTGGTCAACCACCTGCGCTACGTGCACAAGGCGCACCAGCAGCAGCAGCGCGTGGTGAAGCTCGATCCGCCGCGCGGCACCATCTACGACGCGGCCGGCCGCGAGCTGGCGGTCTCGGTCGAGGTCGATTCCGCCTATGCCGTGCCCTCGGAGATCGGCGACCGCGCGGCCACCGCCCGCGCCATCGCCGCCGCCTGTCCCGGCCTGGACGCCCGCCATCTCGAGAAGCTGCTCGCCGAGGAGCGCGAGTTCGTGTGGGTGGCGCGCAAGCTCGATCCGCCGGTGGCGGCGGCCCTGCGGGAGCTGCGTCTCGCCGGCATCCACTTCGTCCCCGAGAGCAAGCGTTACTATCCGATGCGCGACCTGGCCTCGCAGGTGCTGGGCTACGTCGGCACCGACAACCACGGCCTGGCCGGCCTGGAGTTGAACTACGACGCGGTGATCACCGGCAAGCCCGGCCTGCGCACGGTGCTGCGGGACGCGCGCCGCGGCACCGCCGTCTCGCCCGACCTCTTCTTCACCGAGCCGCAGCCCGGCGGCGACCTCTACCTGACGCTGGACTCCGCCGTGCAGCACATGGTGGAGCGCGAGCTGCAGCGCGCCGTCGAGCAGCGCCGCGCGCGCCGCGGCAGCGCCGTGTTCCTGGACCCGGCGACCGGCGCGGTGCTGGCCATGGCGTCGTACCCGGCCTTCGATCCGAACGAGTTCGAGCGCTACGCGGCGAGCAACTGGCGCAACCGCACCATCATGGACGCCTACGAGCCGGGCTCGACCTTCAAGATCGTCACCGCCGCCGCGGCGCTCGAGTCGGGCCTGGTGCACGCCGACGACCCGTTCGACTGCGGCATGGGCTCGATCGTGCTGTACGGCATCACCATCCACGACCACAAGCGCTACGGCATCATGTCGTTCGCCGACGTGATCGCCAAGTCGAGCAACGTCGGGGTGATCCGGGCCGCGCTGATCATCGGCGGCGAGCGCCTGCACCGCACCATCGTCGCTTTCGGCTTCGGCCGCGCCACCGGCATCGACCTGCCGGGCGAGAACGCCGGCATCCTCCACCCGCTCGAGCGCTGGGGGGCGCTGACCAAGGCCTACGTCGCTTTCGGCCAGGGCGTGTCGGTGACGCCGCTGCAGCTCGCGGCGGCGGTGGCGGCGGTCGCCAACGGCGGCAGCCTGCTGCAGCCCTACGTGGTGGACACGGTGCGGCGCGGCGAGGTGGTGGAGCGGCGGCATCCGCGGCCGGTGGTGACGTCGCGGCCGATCTCCGCGGCCACCGCCGAGGAGGTGAGGCGGCTGCTCGAGCGGGTGGTGACCGACGGCACCGGCAAGACCGCCGCGGTGGCCGGCTACCGGGTGGCGGGCAAGACCGGCACGGCGCAGATCCCGCTCGCCGGCGGCTACGCGCGCCACGCCTACCTGCCGAGCTTCGTCGGCTTCGCTCCCGCGGACCGGCCGAGCATCGTGGGGATCGTCGCGGTCGACGCGCCGCAGGGCATGGAGTACTACGGCGCGCAGGTCGCGGCGCCGGTGTTCGGCACGCTGGTGCGCGAGGTGCTGCTCTACCTCGGGGTGCGGCCGCAGCGCCAGGCGCCGAGCGTCTGGCCGGGCGAGGTGGTGACGGCGCGGCTCCAGGGGGGCGGGACGGAGGCGGCGGGCGCGGCGGCGGCGGGTGCGGTGGTGCCGGCGGTGGCGGTGCCGGCGGCGCCCGGAGTTGGAGGAGCGGCGCCGGGCGCGACGGTGCCGGGTGCCGTGCTGCCGGCTGCCGCCAAGGGGTCAACGGCGAGCTCCGGGGCCGCCGGTGCCAGTGCCGCCGTCGCCGCGAAGAGCGCGGCAGGCCCCGCCGGTGCCGGTTCCACCGGGGTCCGGGGAGCGGCGGCGGTCGCCGACGACGACGATGCGGCGGGCGAGGACGGGCCCGAGCTGTGGCACAGCCAGCCGGCCGCGCCGCGGTCGACGCCGCGGTCTCCGGCATCGCCGCGGCCGCCTGGATCGGCGGGATCGGCAAGAACGGCAGCACCGGCAGCACCGGCGGGACCGGCAGGAGAGTAACTCGATGCGGTTCTCCGAGCTGATCGAGGGCATCGCCGCCGGTCCGAGCATCCCGCCGCGGCAGGACTCGCGCGATCCGCAAGCGCGGCAGGACTCGCGCGAGCCTCACCCGCCTGATCCAATCATCGAGGGCGTCACCCACGACTCGCGCCGGGTCCGCCCGGGCGACCTCTACGTCGCCCTTCCCGGCCAGCGCTTCGACGGCTGGGACTTCGCGGCGGCGGCGGTCGCGGCGGGCGCCGTGGCGGTGGCGGGGGCTCCGCCGCGCGAGCCGGCGCTGGCGGCGGCCCTGACCGTGCCGTGGGCGCCGCTGGCCGAGCCGCGCGCCGGGCTGGCGGTGCTGGCGGCGCGGGTCTACGGCCATCCCGACCGCGAGCTGGTGATGGCCGGCGTCACCGGCACCAACGGCAAGACCACCGTGGCCCTGCTGATCGCCACGATGCTCGAGGCGGCGGGCCTGCCGGCCGGCTTCCTCGGCACGATCGGCTACCGCTTCGGCGAGACCCGCTTCGCCGGCGGCCACACCACTCCCGAGTCCTCGGACCTCTACCGCACCCTGCGCGAGATGCGCGACGCCGGCGCTCGCGCCGCGGCGATGGAGGTGTCCTCGCACGCCCTGGCGATGCAGCGCGTCGCCGGCGCGGCGTTCGACGTCGCGGTGTTCACCAACCTCACCCGCGACCACCTCGACTATCACCAGGACATGGAGAGCTACTTCGCGGCCAAGCGCGGGCTCTTCGCGCAGCTCAAGCCGGGTGCGCGGGGGGCGATCAACGCCGGCGACCCCTACGGCAGGCGGCTGGCGGCCGAGCTGCCGGAGGCACTGACCTTCGGCGAGGGCGGCGCCGTGCGGGCGAGCGCGGTGCGGCTGTCGGTCGGCGGCATCGCGGCGCGGCTCGAGACGCCGCGCGGCGCGCTCGAGATCGAGTCGCCTCTGCTCGGACGCTACAACCTCGACAACCTGCTGGCGGCGGCGGCGGCCGGCGAGGTCCTCGGGCTGCCGCACGCGGCGATGGCGCGCGGCATCGCCGAGCGCCGCCGGGTCCCCGGGCGGATGGAGCCGGTGGACCGCGGCCAGCCGTTCCCGGTGTACGTCGACTACGCCCACACCGACGGGGCGCTGGCCGCCGCGCTCGCCGCGGTGCGCGAGGTCGCCGGCGGCAACCGGGACGACGCGGTCAAGGTGGCGGTGGTCTTCGGCTGCGGCGGCGAACGCGATCCGGGCAAGCGCTCGGCGATGGGGCGGACGGCCGGCGAGCTGGCCGACCTGCCGATCGTCACCTCGGACAACCCGCGCGGCGAGGACCCGCTGGCGATCATGGCGGCGGTCGAGGAGGGGGTGAAGGCGAGCGGCAACCCGCGGTACCGGCTGGTGCCGGACCGCCGCGAGGCGATCCGCGCCGCGCTCGCCGCCGCCGGGCCCGGATGGGCGGTGCTGGTGGCCGGCAAGGGCCACGAGCGCGAGCAGATCGTCGGCGACCGGAAGCTGCCGTTCTCCGACGTCGAGGAGATCGGGCGGGCGCTGGAGGAGCGCTTTGGCTAGCCTGGAAGCCAGCGAAGCGGCGAGCGCCGCCGGCGGCCGGGTGATCGCGGGCGACGCCCGGGCGCGCCTGCGCGGCGCCGCGATCGACTCGCGGGCGGTGCGCGGCGGCGAGCTGTTCTTCGCCTTCGCCGGCGCCCATGTCGACGGCCACCGCTTCGTCGGCGACGCCTTCGGCCGCGGCGCGGCAGGCGCCGTGGTCCAGGACCCGGCCGCGGCGGCGGCCAGCTGGGCGCCGCTGGCGGAGGCGCTGGCGGAGATGGCGGAGATGGAGGCGATGGAGGCCCCGTCGGAGGTGGCCGAGGCCGCGACGCCCTACGCGGTCCCCGGGATCTCGGAAGCCGGGAAGCTGCCGGCTGGCGTTGCCGCCGCGACGGCCGCCCGATCGGCCGTGGCCCCCGAGCTGCGGGGCCGCGCGGTGATCCAGGTCGCCGACACGCTGGCGGCGCTGCACGACGTGGCGCGCGCCGTAAGACAGCGCGTGCCGCGGCGCCTGGTCGGGATCACCGGCTCGGCCGGCAAGACGACCACCAAGGAGCTGCTGGCGGCGATGCTGGCGACCCGCTACCGGGTGGCGCGCAACCCCGGCAACTTCAACAACCTCTACGGCTTCCCGCTGGCGCTGCTGAACGTCCCCGACGACGCCGAGTGGATGGTCGCCGAGATGGGGATGTCGACGCCGGGCGAGCTGCGGCAGCTGTCGCTGCTGGGGCGGCCGGACGTCGCCCTCTTCACCGTCGTGCGCCCCGCCCACCTGCAGTCGTTCGACAGCCTGCGCGGCATCGCCGAGGCCAAGGCCGAGCTGCTCGCCGGCCTGGCGCCCGGCGGGCTGGTGGTGGCCAACGCCGGCGACCCCGAGGTGGTGCGCATCGCGCTGCGGTACCTGGCCGAGGGCAGCGAGGGCGGCGATGACACCGCGAGCCGGCGGCGGGTCGTCTGGTACGGCATCCGCTCGTCGGCACCCTCGCCTGCCGATGCCCTGCCGCGGCTGGACGTCGCCGCGGCCGACATCGCCCCGGGACCCTCGGGGATCGGCAGCCGCTTCGTGCTCGAGGCGGGCGGCAGCTCGCAGGAGGTGCGCCTGCCGCTGCACGGCCTCTACAACGTCGAGAACTGCCTGGCCGCCGCGGCCTGCGCCTTCGCCCTCGGCGTGCCGCTCGCGGACATCGCGGCGGCGGCCGAGCAGGCGCGCCCCGCCGCCGGCCGCGGCGTCGTGCACCGCGTCGTTCTCCCCGGCGCGCCCGCCGAGCTGACGGTGATCGACGACAGCTACAACTCGAACCCGGACGCCCTGGAGAAAGCGCTGGCGGCCGCGGCGCAGCTGCCGGCGGCGCGCCGCGTGGCAGTGCTCGGCGACATGCTGGAGCTGGGACCCGAGGGTCCGCGGTTCCACCGCGAGGGCGGGCTGGCGGCGGCGCGCCTGGGCTTCGACCCGGTGGCCGGAGTGGGCGAGCTGGCGCGCGAGCTGGCGGCCGGCGCGCGCGCGGGCGGCGTCGCGGCGGCCTGGCACGCGGACGCCGGCGCCGCCGCCGAGTGGGCGGCCGCCGCGGCGCGGCCGGGCGACGTGGTGCTGGTCAAGGGCTCGCGCGGCATCGGCCTGGACGCGGTGGTGCAGCGGCTGCTGGCGCTCGGCGAGGCCGGCCGGGGCGGGGAGGCGTGACCCATGCTCTACCACCTCCTCTACCCGCTGCGCGACCTCTACCCGGTGCTCAACGTCTTCCGCTACATCACCTTCCGGGCGGCGGCCGCGATCGTCACCGCGCTGCTGCTGTCGCTGCTGCTGGGCCCGCGCTTCATCCGCACCCTGCGGCGGCTGTCGGTCGGCCAGAACATCCGCGACGTCGGGCCCGAGGCGCACCAGGTGAAGGCGGGCACGCCGACGATGGGCGGCCTGCTGATCCTCTGCGCGGTGCTGGTGCCGACGCTGCTCTGGGCGAACCTCACCAACGTCTACGTCTGGCTGGTGGTGCTGGTCACCGGCGCCTTCGGCGCCATCGGCTTCGCCGACGACCTGCTCAAGGTGCGCCGCCACCGCAACCTGGGCCTGACGGCGGCCGCCAAGTTCTGGCTGCAGGTGGCGGCCGCCGGCGCGATGGGGGTGGCCCTGCTGTTCCTGCCGCCGGACTACGGGTTCAACACCACGCTGTCGTTCCCGTTCCTCAAGCAGCTGCGGCCGGACCTCGGGTACGTCTACATCCCGTTCGTGGTGCTGGTGCTGGTGGGCTCGTCGAACGCGGTCAACCTGACCGACGGCCTCGACGGGCTCGCCATCGGCGCGACGACGGTGGCGGCCGCGACCTACGCCATCTTCACCTACGTCGCCGGCAACCGGGTGATCGCCAACTACCTGCAGATCTCCTACGTGCCGGGGGTCGGCGAGGTGGCGGTGTTCTGCGGCGCGCTGGTCGGCGCCGGGCTCGGCTTCCTCTGGTTCAACTCCCACCCGGCCGAGGTGTTCATGGGCGACGTCGGCTCGCTGTCGCTCGGCGGCGCCATCGGTAGCGTCGCGGTCATCGCCAAGCAGGAGCTGCTGCTGGTCCTGGTCGGCGGCCTCTTCGTGCTCGAGGCGCTGTCGGTCATCGTGCAGGTGGGCTCGTTCAAGCTGCGCGGGCGGCGGGTGCTGCGCATGGCGCCGCTGCATCACCACTTCGAGCTGTCCGGCTGGGCGGAGCCGAAAGTGATCGTTCGCTTCTGGATCCTGGCGATCCTCTTCGCCCTGCTGTCGCTCTCGACGCTGAAGCTGCGATGAACGTGCCCTGGGGCAGCGGCCGCTTCGAGCGGGTCCTGGTGTACGGCCTGGGGCTGTCGGGCCGCGCCGCCTCCCGCCTGCTGCTGTCGCGCGGCGTGGCGGTGGCGGCGGTGGACGACCGGCCCGGCGTCGATCCCGGCGAGCTGGCCGCCGAGCCGCGGTTCGAGCTGCTGGCGGGGGAGGCCGTGGCCCGCCTCGCGGTGGAGTCCGCCAACGGCGCCGATCCCGCCTCCGCCTGGGCGGGGATCGACGGCGTCGTGGTGTCGCCGGGGGTGCCGCCCGAGCGGCCGCTGCTCGCCGCGGCCCGCCGCCAGGGCCTGCCGGTGCTGGCCGAGGTCGAGCTGGCCTTCCCGTTCCTCGACGGCCCGGTGGTGGCGATCACCGGCACCAACGGCAAGAGCACGACCACGGCGCTCGCCGGCGCCCTGCTCGCCGCCGCCGGCCATGCCGTCGAGGTGTGCGGCAACATCGGCGAGCCGCTGGCCGGGCGGGTCGACGGGCCGCCCGGGCGCACCTTCGTGGTCGAGCTGTCGAGCTTCCAGATCGACGGCCTCGACACCTTCCGGCCGCGCGCCGCCGCCTTCCTGAACCTCACCGAGGATCACCTCGACCGCTACCGCGATCTCGCCGCCTACGCCGCGTCCAAGCGCCGGCTGTTCCGCCGGCAGGGCGCCGGCGACCTGGCGGTGCTGAACGCCGACGACCCGATCACGCGCACCACGCTGGCGGCCGCCGAGGCCGCCGCCCCGAACGGCCGGCCCCGCTGCGCCATCCGCCGCCGTCTCTTCTCGCGGCGCGGGCCGGTCGACGACGGTTGTTACCTCGCCGGCTCGGGGACGGTCGTGGAGGTGTCGCCCGGCGAGCCGCCGCGCGCGCTCTTCGCCGCCGCCGAGGTGCCGCTCGCCGGCGTGCAGAACCTCGAGAACGCCATGGCGGCGGCGCTGCTGGCGCGCGGCCTCGGCGCGAGCCCGGAGGCGATCCGGCGCGGCCTCGCCGGCTTCCGCGGGCTGCCGCACCGCATGCAGCAGGTGGCGGTCCAGGCCGGGGTCGCCTGGTACGACGACTCCAAGGGCACCAACCCGGCGGCGACCATCAAGTCGCTCGAGGGCTTCCCGGACGGCACCGTGCACCTGATCCTGGGCGGCCGCAACAAGGGCGCCGACTTCGCGCCGCTGGCGCCGCCGGCGCGGGCGAAGGCGCGCCGCCTCTACCTGATCGGCGAGGCCGCGGGCGAGCTCGAGCGGGCGCTCGGCGGCGCGGCGCCGCTCGAGCTCTCCGGCACGCTCGCCGTCGCGGTGCGCTCGGCAGCGCGGCACGCCATGCCGGGCGAGGCGGTGGTGCTGTCGCCCGCCTGCGCCAGCTTCGACCAGTTCCGCAACTTCGCCCACCGCGGCGAGGTCTTCCAGGCCGAGGTGCGGGCGGTGCTGGCCGCGCCGGCGCCGGGCGACGGAAGCGGCGAAGGCGGCGGCGCCGCGGGCGCGGGCGGCGGCACCGCGAACGAAAACGGCGGCACCGCGGGCACGGGCGGCGGCCGCCGCGAGGGGAGCGACCGGCGAGGGGAGACGGACCGGCGCCATGGGAGCGACCGGCGAGGTGCGAATGGCTAAGAAGCTGGCGTTCGACCGGGTGCTCTTCACCACCGTGGCGCTGCTGATCTTCTTCGGCCTGGTGATGGTGTACTCGGCGAGCGCCGCCATCGCGCGGGAGCGCTCGCCGCTGGTCAATCCGTTCCTGGTCAAGCAGGCGCTGGCGGCGGCGGTGGGGCTGGCGCTGATGATCTGCCTGATGCACGTCGACTACCGGTGGCTGCGCCGGCCGGCGGTGGTCTACGGCATGCTCGCGGTGTCGGTGGCGCTGCTGGTCGGCGTGCTCTTCTCGCCGCAGCTCAACGGCACGCGGCGGTGGTTCTTCCTCGCCGGCCTGTCGCTGCAGCCTTCCGAGCTCGCCAAGCTGGCGCTGGTGCCATTCATCGCCTACCAGATCGACAAGAAGCAGGGCGCCGTCAACCGCCCGTCGCTGCTGGTGCCGGTGGCGGCGGCCACCGCCCTGGTCTCCTGCCTGATCCTGTTCGAGCCCGACATGGGCACCGCGGTGCTGCTGGCCGGCACCGCCCTGCTGCTGGTGTTCCTCGGCGGCCTCTCCTGGTCGTGGGTGGCGGGCGCGCTGGCGCTGGTGCCGCCGCTGCTGTGGCTGCTGGTGATGGCCGAGCCCTACCGGCGCGGGCGCTTCGCGACCTTCCTCGATCCCGAGCGCGACCCGCTCGGCAGCGGCTTCCAGGCGCTGCAATCGCTGATCGCCGTGGGCTCGGGCGGGCTGCTCGGGCTCGGCCCGGGCAAGAGCGTACAGAAGCTCTACTTCCTCCCGCACCCGGAGTCGGACTTCATCTTCTCGATCGTCGCCGAGGAGCTGGGGATGGTGGGGGCGATGGCGATGGTGGTGACGTTCGCGGTCTTCGCCTGGCGGGGCCTGCGGGCCGGCGCCAAAGCGCCCGACCTGTTCGGCCGCTACCTGGGCTGGGGGTTCACCGGCATCGTCGTGCTGCAGGCGCTGCTCAACGTCAGCGTCACGGTGGCGCTGCTGCCCACCAAGGGGATTCCGCTGCCGTTCATCTCCTACGGCGGCTCCTCGCTGGTAGTCACGCTGTGCGCCTGCGGCGTGGTGCTCAACATCTCGCAGCACGGCTGATGGACGCCGCGATGCCATGGGTCGAGAGGGGATGGGTGGAGGCGGGATGGGCGGAGAGGGGATGGGTGGAGCTGGGATGGATGGAGATGGGATGGGCGGAAGAGACGCCAGGGACGCTCCTCACGCGCTGCTTGCCGGCGGCGGCACGGGAGGCCACGTCTTCCCGGCGCTGGCGGTGGCCGAGGAGCTGCTGGCAAGGAGGTGGCGGGTGAGCTTCGCCGGCACGCCTTCGGGGCTCGAGGCGCGGCTGGTGCCGGAGCGCGGCATCCCCTTCTACGTGCTGCCGGCACGGCCGTTGCTGGGACGCGGACCGCTGGCACAGGCAGGGGCGCTCGCCACGCTAGCGCGGTCCGCGGTGTTGGCGGCGGGACTGATCCGCCGGCTCGGCATCACGGCCGTGCTCGGCACCGGCGGCTACGCCTCGGCGCCGGCGGTCGTGGGTGGGCGGCTGACCGGCCGGCCGGTGCTGCTGCTCGAGCCGAACGCGCGAGCGGGGGTGGCGAACCGGTGGCTGTCGCGCTGCGCGACGGCCGCGGCGGTCGGGTACGCGGAGACCGCGAGCGGACTGCGATGCCCGGCGACGGTGACGGGGGTGCCGGTGAGAGGGGAGTTCTTCGCGGTTCCGGAGCTTTCAAAGACCGCCGGGGGAGGTGCCTCTCGTGAGTCGGTCGCTGACAAGCCCGGCACCTCCGGTGATTCTGCCACCCTCGGCGCCGCCGGCGCCTCCGGCGCCTCCTCCTCCCTCCTGGTGCTCGGCGGCAGCCAGGGGGCGCGGCAGCTGAACCGGGCGCTGCCGGCGGCGGCGGCGCTGCTGCTGGCGGCGATGCCGGAGCTGCGCATCGTCCACCAGGCCGGCGCCCGCCACCTCGACGAGACGCGCGCCGCCTACGCCGCCGCCGGGGCGGGCCTGCGGCAGGTGCAGGTCGTGGCGTTCCTCGACGACGTGGCGGGGGCGATGGCGGCGTGCCGCCTGCTGGTCTCGCGCGCCGGCGCCATCACCGTCGCCGAGATCTGCGCCGCCGGGCGCGCGGCGCTGCTGGCTCCCCTGGCCATCGCCAAGGGGCACCAGCAGGACAACGCCCGCCTGCTGGCGGCGGCCGGCGGCGCCGAGGTGCTGTCCCTCCCCGACCTCGAGCCGGCGCCGCTGGCGGCGCGCCTCGGCGCCCTGCTCGGGGACGGCCCGCGGCTGGCGGCGATGGGGCGCGCGGCGCGGGCGCTGGCGCGGCCGGACGCGGCGGCGGCGATCGCCGGCCTGCTCGCGGAGCTGGCGGGAGGCCGGGCGTGATCTTCACCGAGTTCACCGACCTCTCCCGCGTGCACTTCGTGGGCATCGGCGGCGCCGGCATGAGCGGCATCGCCGAGATCCTGCTCGAGTACGAGCTCGCGGTGTCCGGCTGCGACCAGGCGCCGTCGGAGGTCACCGACCGCCTGCGCCGGCTCGGCGCCACGATCCACGAGGGGCACTCGCCCGAGCATCTGCAGGACGCCGAGATCGTGGTGATCTCCTCGGCGGTGGCGGAGGGCAACCCCGAGGTGCAGGCGGCGCGCCTGCGCGGCATCCCGGTGGTGCGGCGGGCGGAGATGCTGGGCGAGCTGATGCGCCTGAAGTACGGCATCGCCGTCGCCGGCACCCACGGCAAGACCACGACCACCTCGCTCGTCGGCACCGTGCTGACCGAGGCGGCGCTCGACCCGACGGTCATCGTCGGCGGCCGGCTGCGCCTGTCCGGCACCGGCGCGCGCCTGGGCCGCAGCCAGTATCTGGTGGCGGAGGCCGACGAGTTCGACCGCAGCTTCCTGCGCCTGACGCCGGTGATCGCGGTGGTGACCACCATCGACCGCGACCACCTCGACACCTACCGCGACCTCGGCGAGATCGCCGACGCTTTCGTGACCTTCGCCAGCCGGGTGCCGTTCTTCGGCCGCGCCATCGTCTGCCTCGACGATCCGCAGGTGCGCCAGATCCTGCCGCGCCTCGCCGACCGCCGCGTCGTCACCTACGGCATGTCGCCGCAGGCGGAGCTGTCGGCGGTGGACGTCGAGACGCTGGCCTGGGGCAGCCGCTTCGCGGTGCGCAGCCTGCGCGCCGGCCTGCTCGGGCAGCTCGAGCTGCCGATCCCCGGCCGGCACAACGTCCTCAACGCCCTGGCGGCGGTCGGCGTCGGCCTCAGCCTGCGCATCGCCTGGGACGACATGGCGGCCGCCCTGGCGGGCTTCAAGGGCGTCCACCGCCGCTTCGAGCCGATGGGCAGCTGGCGCGGCGCGGCGGTGGTGGACGACTACGCCCACCACCCGACCGAGGTCGCCGCCACCCTCGACGCGGCGCGCCAGACCTTCCCCAGGGCGCGCATCCACGCGGTCTTCCAGCCGCACCTGTTCTCGCGCACCCGCGACCTCGCCCTGGACTTCGGCAACGCGCTGCTGGGCGCCGACCGGGCGATCGTGACGGACGTCTACCCGTCGCGGGAGGCGCCGCTGCCGGGAGTCACCGGCGAGCTGGTGGTGGACGCGGCGCGCCAGAGCGGCCATCGCAACGTCTCCTACTGCAGCCACTGGCGCGATGTGCCGCCGCTGCTGGCCGCGGGAGTCGCCCCCGGCGACGTCGTGCTCACCCTGGGCGCCGGCGACATCAACCGGCTGGCGAGCGCGCTGGTCGCGGAGGAGGCGGAGTGAGCGGCGTGGCCATGGCCATGGGCGGGTTCGCCGGCTCCCTCGCGGGGGGGAAGCTCGGGCTCGGCATGGGTCTGGATGGTGGCGGCGGCCTTCCCGGCCGCTTCGAGGTGGAGGGCCTCGGCATGGGGCTCGCTGCAGGGAGCCGCTTCGGCGGGCCCCTTTCCGTGCGGAGGCTCGGCAAAACCCTGGGCGGGTTCCTTGCCACGAATGGCCTCGGCCTTGGCGGAGGTGTTGTCGCGCGCTCCACCCTCGCCGCCGCCGGCGGCTCCGACTTCCGCCGCCGCGGGGCGCCGCCGCGCCGCCGCCGGCGCAGCCCGCTGCTGGCGCTGGCGAAGCCGCTCGGGGTCGCGACGTTGACGGTGGCGCTGCCGGTCGCGCTGGGTACGTGGCTCCTGACCTCGCGGCAGTTCCAGCTGCACGGCATCGACGTCGGCCGCGGGCCGGCTCCCTGGGCGGCCGCCGCGCGGGTGCCCGCTCCCTGGGTGCGCCAGGCGCTGGCGCCGCTGCTCGGGCGCAACCTGCTGCGGCTGCCGCTGGCCGAGGTGCGGCAGCGGCTGGCAGCCAATCCCTGGATCGCCACCGCGGAGATCGCCAAGGAGCTGCCCGACCGTCTGCGCGTGACCGTGGCCGAGAGACGGCCGGCAGTGCTGCTGCGGGGGGCCTGGATGGGGGGCGCGGGAGGTGCCGTGGGCGCAGGAGGTGCCGTGGGGGCAGGAGGTGCCGCGGGCGGGGGAGGGGCCGTGGGCGCGGGAGGTGCGGTGGCCGCGGGAGGGGCGGGGGGTGCCGGGAGCTCGGCAGGCGTGGGAGGTGCGGGTGCAGGTGCCGAGGCGCTGCTGTACGCGGATGCCGCGGGGCGGCCGATCGCGGCGGTCGGGTCCCCCGCGGAGGAGGTGGCGGCGCGGCGGCGGGGATTGCTGGTCGTGGGTCTGCCGCGGTTCGTCACCGCCGGCCTGGCCGGTGCCGGCCCGAGCGCGGCCGGCCTGAGCGCGGCCGCCGCGGGCGCCGCCGCCGGAACGCCGCCGCTCGCGACACCGCCGCCGTCGCTCCTGGCGCCGCCGGGGAGCGACGCCATGCCGGCTGCCGCGGCGACGGCCGTCGCCGGCGCGTTGCGGCTGGCGGCGCAGCTGCGGCGGCTGCGGCCTGGCTGGACGGCGGCGCTGGCGCAGATCGACGTCGTCGACGAGGACGACTACCAGCTGCGCGTCGAGGGACTGCCTTGCCCGGTGCTGGTACGGGGCAGCAGGCTGGCCGACAACCTCGTCCGCTTCGAGCAGCTGCTGCCCGAGCTCCGGCGCCGCTACCCGGCGCTCGCGACGGTGGACCTGCGGTTCTCGCGGCGGATCGTCGTGCAGGCGGCGCAAGGGGCGGCCGCGGTGCCGGCGGCGAAGAAGATGCAGGCGGCGCATGGGGCGCCGCCGTTACAGTCGGCGCCACGGGCACAGGCAGCGCCACCGGCACAGGCGGCACAAGCGGTACAGCAGGCGGGGCAGACGTCACCGGCGCAGCAGGCGAAGCCGGTACAGCCTGCGCATGCGGCGCCTCCGGCACAGGCTGCACAAGCGGTACCGCAGGTGGGCTCGCCGTCACCGGCGCAGCAGGCGAAGCCGGTACGGCCTGCGCATGGGGCGCCACCTGCGCAAGCGGCACCAGCGGGACAGCAGGCGGGGCCGGCGCCACCGGTGAAGCAGCCGAAGCCGGTCCAGCCTGCGCATGCGGCGCCACCGGTACATCCGGAGCAAGCGGTACAACAGGCGACGCCCGCGCCATCGGCGCAGCCGGCGCAGCCGCCGTCGTCTGCGCAGCCAATGCGACGCGTGCCGCCACCGTCACCAACCGAGACGATGGCACCCTCGCCGCCGCCGGCGGCTCCACCGCCACCGGCGGCACCGGTGCCCAGGGATCAGACCATCTTTAGCGTGTAGGAGGGGTTCGAGACATGGCCAAACCGGAACCTTACTTCGTGGGCATCGACATCGGATCCTCGAAGGTGGGCGTGCTCATCGGGCAGCGCGACGCCAAGGGGAGCATGGAGGTGGTGGGCAAAGGGCTCGCTCCCAACCGCGGCACCCGCAAGGGCAACATCGTCAACGTCGAGGCGACGGTCGAGGCGCTCAAGCAGGCGAGCGAGGAGGCCGAGGTGATGGCCGGGGTCGAGATCTCGCGCGCCTACGTCGGCGTGGCGGGGGCCGACATCCGCAGCGTCAACTCGCGCGGCATGGTGTCCGTGTCGCGCAAGGACCGCGAGATCACCCGCCAGGACATCCAGCGCGTCCTCGAGGCCGCGCAGTCGGCGGCGCTGCCGTCCGACCGCGAGATCCTGCACGCCGTGCCGCAGGAGTTCATCGTCGACGAGCAGGGCGGCATCGACGAGCCGCTCGGCATGCTGGGCACGCGGGTCGAGGTGATGGTCCACCTGGTGACCGGCAACATCACGCGCTCGCGCACCCTCCTCACCTGCGTCAACCGCGCCGGCATCGAGGTGGTGGAGATGGTGTTCGAGCCTCTCGCCACCGCCGAGGCGGTGCTGTCGCCGGACGAGCGCGAGCTGGGGGTGCTGCTCGTCGACATCGGCGCCGGCACCACCGAGTACGCGCTGTTCTGCGAGGGCGAGATCCAGTACAGCGCAGTGGCGCCGATCGGCGCCGGGCATTTCACCAACGACCTGGCGATGGTGCTGCGCACGCCGTTCGCCGAGGCCGAGCGGATCAAGATCAAGCAGGGCTGCTGCCTGCCCAGCATGGTGACCGAGGAGGACGGCATCTCGGTGCCGACGGTGGCCGGCGGCGGCGCGCGCGTGGTGCCGAAGCGAGAGCTGTGCGAGATCCTGCAGCCGCGCGCCGAGGAGCTGTTCAACATGCTGCGCGACGACCTGCGCAAGCACGCCTCCGACGAGGGCCTGCGCGGCGGGGTGGTGCTGACCGGCGGCGGCGCGCAGCTCGACGGCCTGCTCGAGCTGGCCGAGCAGGTGTTCGACGCCGGCGTGCGGTACGGGCTGCCGCGCGGCCTGGGGGGCCTGGTGGACGTCATCAGCAGCCCGACCTGGTCGACGGCGTCCGGCCTGCTGCTCTATGCGCAGGCCGCGGAGGAGACCCAGGGCAAGGTCCAGAAGCGATCGGGCTTCAGCGTGCGCGGCGTCGTCGGCAGCCTGCGCGGGATGTTCTCGGACCTCTTGTAATGAGCCGCTTCAACCGCCGCTTCAACAAAAAAGGGGGTGCAACATGATCCTGTTCGACGACCCGGATGCTCACGACGAGACGGAGGCGGAGCAGGCCCGTCGCTCCGCGGCGGCGGCGGCCGCCGCGGAGCCGTACGTGCTGGGGGCCCGCATCAAGGTGCTCGGCGTCGGCGGCGGCGGCGGCAATGCGGTGAACCGCATGATCGACGCGCAGCTGCGCGGCGTCGAGTTCATCGCCGCCAACACCGACCTGCAGGCGCTGCACAAGTGCCGGGCGCCGGTCAAGCTGCAGATCGGCAACCTGCTGACCAAGGGGCTGGGCGCCGGCGCCGACCCCGAGGTCGGGCGCAAGGCGGCGCTCGAGGACACCGAGCGCATCCTCGAGATGCTCGAGGGCGCGGACATGGTGTTCCTGACCGCCGGCCTGGGCGGCGGCACCGGCACCGGCGCGGCGCCGATCATCGCCTCGCTGGCGGCCGAGATCGGCGCCCTGACGGTGGCGGTGGTGACCAAGCCGTTCGGTTTCGAGGGCCGGCGGCGGATGCAGCTCGCCGAGCGCGGCGTCGACGAGCTGCGCGGCGCCGTCGACACGCTGATCACCATCCCGAACGAGCGCCTGCTCAACTTCGTCGAGCGCGGCACGCCGCTGTCCGAGGCGTTCCGCATCGCCGACGATGTGCTGCGCCAGGCGGTGCAGGGGATCAGCGACCTGATCACCATCCCGGGCGAGATCAACGTCGACTTCGCCGACGTGCGCACCATCATGACCGGCATGGGCATGGCGCTGATGGGCACCGGCGTGGCCAAGGGCGAGCACCGCGCGCTCGAGGCGGCGCAGCGGGCGATCTCCTCGCCGCTGCTCGAGGAGACCTCGATCCAGGGCGCGCGCGGCGTGCTGATCAACATCTCGGGCGGCCACGACCTCACCCTGCACGAGGTGGCGGAGGCGGCGCGCATCATCTCCGACGCCGTCGACCCGGACGCCAACATCATCTCCGGCATGGTGATCGAGCCGGGCCTCGAGGACGCGATGAAGGTGACCGTGATCGCCACCGGCTTCGACCGCACCGTGGCCGACCGCCCGCGCGCGCTCGTGCAGGGCCTGGCGAGCATGTCGGGCATGGCCGGCCTGGCGAGCGCCGCCGGCGCTGCCGGTGCCGCCGCCGCTGCCGCCGGCGCGGCGCGCCAGGCGCCGCTCAACGCCGCGCCGCCGCCCGCCGCGCCGCAGCGCGAGGAGCCCGAGACCTCGCCCGCCGACGTGCCCTTCTACCGCAAGGCGATCGCGCACGCCCGCCCCGAAGACCCGAACGGCTTCGGCCCGAACTGGTCGAACGTCGACGACTACGACATCCCGACGGTGCTGAGGAAGCAGATGGATTAGTTCGTTCGCCGGCGCCCACCTCGGCCACCATCGAGGCACTAGCGACCCGGCCGCGAGGCTCTCCGGCTGACCAGAGGCATGCTAGGCTGAGCCCATGGCCTTGCCCGCCGAGCCGGCCCCTCCCCGGTGGGAACCTACCCCCCTGCCCGACGAATCCGCAGAGGGGGTCGATCGAACGCTGATCCGCTGGATGCTCTCTCTGACGCCGGACCAACGGCTCGCGGCTCTGCAAGCGTTCACCGACAGCGTCTCGGCCTTCCGCAATGCACGGCCTTCCCAGGTTTCGCGAGACCCTGGAAATCCTTGACCGTCATCACGTCGAATGCATTTTGGTCGGCGGCGTTGCGGCGGTCCTGCAGGGCGTTCCCATCTCGACGCTGGACACCGATATCGTCTACCGCCGCACGGCCGACAACGTCGAGCGGCTGGTCGCCGCGTTGCGCGAGCTCGAGGCCATCTATCGCGACCCGGCGGGCCGGCGGATCGAACCTGACGCCACCCGTCTTGCAGCAGCGGGCGGTCATCATCTCCTGGAGACCCGGCTCGGGCCGCTCGACGTGCTCGCCATGATCGGGGCCAATCGCACCTACGAAGATCTCGAGAGGTACGCGGCGAGGTACACGCTCGAGGGGATGAGCATTCTGCTCCTCGATCTCCGGATGATCATCGAGACGAAGGAGCAGGCGGGCCGCAGCAAAGACCTGCTCGCTCTGCCGGTTCTCCGCGAGACCCTCCGCTTGCGCGATGCCGAGCGCGCTCGCTGAGACGCACATGCCCTGGTTGCCCGGGTCCGGCGAAGGGTCCGGCTCGCCCTGGTCCGCGAACCGCAACGCATCCTACGTGGCGCTCACCCGCCACCGCGAGGACCTCCAGGTCTACAGCGACCGTGAGACCTTCGACGGCCGCGAGCATCCGACCGTGCCCTCTCGCGCGCCCCGTCCAAGGACTTGGCGCGCGACTACGCCTTCGCGTCGATGGAGCGCCACGCCGCCCACCGGAAATACGGTGTCGCATCGAGGGCGCCGAGCCCGCCGTCCCAACGGAGCGCGCTGAGGCATGGCGAGACAGATCCGCAGCCCCCGACAGTTCCTCCGGTCGATCACCCGGCGGCGGCCTCCGAGTCCCGGCCGTCGCGGTACCGCAGCCAATCGATCGCCAAGGCGTAGTCGACCGGTCCACCCCACCAATCGGGCAGCGTCGCGTGACCATCCACGGTCACGCCGTGGCTGGCGAGTCGCGCGGCCAGGACCGTGACCGGCTCTCCTGGCGGCAGCGGCAGCGCCGGCGCCTCGAGGAGCGGCCGGCCGTCGGGTCGATAGAAGCGGGCTTCGCCGCCGGGCGCCAGATCCATCGAGAATCCCTCCTCGTGGACTGTGCGATGGTGCCGGCGACAGAGAAGGACCGTGTTTTCAAGGCTGGTGGCGCCGCCCTCGGCCCAGGGCTCGACGTGGTGGGCGTCACAGAACCGCAGGCCGCAGCCCGGGAAGCGGCAGCCACCGTCGCGGTGCTCGAGGGCGCGGCGCAGGGCGGGCGAGATGGCGCGGGTGCGCCGGCCGACGTCGAGCACGCGGCCATCCGCGGCGTGCCGCATCTCCACCCGCGCCGAGTCGCAGGCCAGCCGCCGGGACGTTTCCGCGGAAACGCCGGTGCCGTCGGCGAGCCAGGAGGAACCGCCCTCGCCGCCGGGGGCCAGCGCCTCGGCATCGACGTGCACGACCACCTGGTAGCGGTCGCCGCGGGTGCCGGGATCGAGGCCCGCGGCGAGGGCACTCTCGGCGACCAGGCCCAGGGCATCGGCACGGCGTTGCTCCGCGGAGGAGTCTTCTGCCGCTTCCACGACCCTCGCCGCCTCTGCCGCTGCTGCCGCTTCTGCTCCCTCCTGCCCGGCGGCGGCCGGCTGGCTGTGGCGCCACGGCCCGTAGAGCTGCTCGACGCCGGCATCCAGGGCGCGGATCAGGGCTGCGCCGGCCTCCGGTGTGAGGCGTCCTCGGACCGTCACCATGCCGTCCTCGTCGGTGTAGACATTCAGGTACCGCGTGGCATGGCGGCGCCTCTCGTCCTTCCCCGCCTCGATGCGGTCGACGAGCCGCATGCCGCGCACCAGCCTCTCGACGTGCGCCGCCGTTCCCGCTCGCCCGAAGGTCAGGAGCGCCTCCTCGTTGGCCGGCGTGGCGATACGCGTCAGGGCGCGGACCTTCGAGTAGGAGATCTCGCCGCGGCGCATGGCCGCGGAGAGCAGCGGCAAGGTGCCGAGCGCCCGGGCCACGCGCACCTTCTCGCGCGCCGCGCCCGGGTCGAGCCCGACGCGCCAGCACAGCCAGTGGGCGCAGGAGCGGAACCCGCCACCCCACCCGCCGCGCTCGTCGAAGTCCCGAATCATGGCCAGCAGCTCGTAGGTGGCGGCCGAGATCTGCGCCGAGAGCTCGGCGATCCGTTCGCCGAGCTTCTCGAGCTCCTCGATCTCCGCGCCTCCGCTCGCGCCTCCGCCTGTCGTCGCGAGACACTGGCTTTCCTGGTGCACGAGTTCGTCGATGATCATCTGACTCCCTCCTACGGCCATTGTAAACCCATGATTTTCAAGCTCATTACGGCCCTCCTCCGGGCCGATCGCCGGTCGTCAAAGGGGTCCGGGAGGCTCACCGCGAGATCCGGTCCGGGCGCCCCTCCCGCGGGCCAAGGGACGCCATCCCAGCGCGGACTTGGGAAAACGGGTGCGGAGGTCCGAAAAAGCTTGTCAAGAGGGTCGGCGACATCAAGGGTCACCGACGGTCGGCGTTTCTCGCCGATCGTCCGAACTTGGGCTCCACGGGCCGGGCGCCGGCCCGAAACATTCCAACCACAGCGGCGTAGGGCATACAGCAGATAGCAGCGTACCGTCCTGCGGGCAGGCCCGCGCGGAGGAGCCGTCATGCCCATGGCACCGACCGACACCCCCTCTCCTCGCAAGCCGCTCCGGCTGTGGCCCGGCGTCGCCGCCGCGGTGCTGCTGTGCCTGGTGAGGTACGTCCTCCCCGCCGTCGTGCCCAGGGCCTTCCTCGTCGGGGTGATAGGCGCCGTCGTCTGCGTGCTGGCGATCGTCGTGTGGTGGCTCTTCTTCAGCCGGGCGCCCTGGTCCGAGCGCCTGGGCGCCGTCGCCCTGGCGATCGTCGCGCTGGTCGCGACCAAGCGCGTCGTCGACGTGTCGGTCGCGACGGGGATGATGGGCATCATGCCCTTCTTCTACTCCATCCCGGTGCTGAGCGTCGCCCTCGTCGCCGGGGCGGTGGCCAGCCGCCGTCTCGCGGGCGGGCTCCGGTGGGCCTCGATGGCGGCGACGATGCTGCTCGCCTGCGGTGCGATGACGCTGCTGCGGACCGATGGCATCACCGGCAGCGCCGGCGCGCAGTGGGCTTGGCGCTGGACGAAGACGCCCGAGCAGCGGCTCCTGGCCCAGGCCGGCGACGAACCGGCGGCGGTTGCGCCGGCTCCGGCAACCCCGGCAGCCCCGGCTGCGGCGACGGCGGCGGACATTCCGCGGGAGCGGCCGGCCCCCCGCGCCGGCGCCGTGCCGGCGGCGCTCGTCTCGACTCCGGCGACAGCGGCGGTCGCGCGTGCGGACTGGCCCGGCTTCCGCGGACCGGAGCGCGACGGCGTCGCTCGCGGCGCGCGGATCGCGACCGACTGGTCCAAGACGCCGCCGGTCGAGCTGTGGCGCCGGCCGGTCGGACCGGGCTGGTCGTCCTGCGCGGTCCGCGGCGACCTCTTCTACACCCAGGAGCAGCGGGGCGACCAGGAGGTCGTGTCCTGCTACCGGGTGACCACCGGCCAGCCGGTCTGGCGGCACGGCTACGCGGTCCGCTTCTACGAGTCGAACGGCGGCGCCGGTCCGCGCGCGACGCCGACCCTGAGCGGCGGCGGCGTCTACACCTTCGGCGCGACCGGCATCCTGAACGCGCTCGACGCCGGCACCGGCGCCGTGGCGTGGTCACGCAACGTGGCGTCCGAGACCGGCACGAAGGTGCCGATGTGGGGCTTCGCGAGCTCGCCGCTGGTGATCGGCGACGCCGTCATCGTCGCCGCGGCGGGCAAGCTCGCCGCCTACGACCGCGCGACCGGCGATCCCCGCTGGTCCGGCCCCGCCCACGCCATGAGCTACAGCTCGCCGCAGCGGGCGACGATCGGCGGCGTGGAGCAGGTCCTGCTGCTGAGCGCCGACGGCGCGACGAGCGTCGCACCTACCGACGGCAAGGTGCTCTGGGAGTACAAGTGGCAGGGCTTCACCATCGTGCAGCCGGCCCTGGTCGCGGGCGGCGACGTGCTGATCAGCACCAGCGGCGGGACCGGAGGGCTCGGTATCCGCCGCCTCGGGCTCGCGCACGGGCCCGGCGGCTGGACGGTCCGCGAGCGCTGGACGTCGGACGGGCTGTGTCCCTACTTCAACGACTTCGTCGTCTACCAGGGCCATGCTTTCGGCTTCGACGGCAGCACCCTGGCGTGCATCGACCTCGAGCACGGCACGCGCAAGTGGGAGGGCGGACGCTACGGCAGCGGCCAGCTGATCCTGCTGCCCGACCAGGGCCTGCTGCTGGTGGTCTCGGAGGAGGGTGACCTGGCGCTGGTCAGGGCCGCCCCCGACAAGTTCACGGAGGTCGCGCGCTTCCCGGCCATCAAGGGCAAGACCTGGAACCATCCGGTGCTGGTCGGGGACACACTGCTGGTACGCAACGGCCAGGAGATGGCCGCGTTCCGCCTGTCTCCCGAACACCGTTGACCCTCGAGCGCCGTTGACCCGTGGCCCTTCTAGACGAGGCTTCCCACCCCACTGCCGCCGTGTGGGCGAGGCCCTGACCGGCACCGCCTGGAGGAGGACTTCGATGCCTCGCCCACACGGCGGCAGTGGGGTGGGAAGCCTCGTCCAGGGGCCAAGGGTTGCGCCGCGAGAACTTCCCAGACAGCGCCACGTATGCTAGAGAGCCTGGATGTGTTGCGGCGGATGCACATGAGAGGCTTCGGCGGATTCCACAGAGTGCGGCGCTCCCGGGCGGTCAAGTGGCTTGCCTGCGTGCTGGCCGTCCTGGGAGGCGCCGGGGGCGGCGCGGCTCTGCTCTGGGCCGACTGGCCTTCCTGGCGCGGTCCGCACCAGGACGGCGTCGCGACCGACGTCGGCCTGGTCGCGAAGTGGAGCCCGGCGGGCGAGAACCTGGTGTGGCGGGCCGACCTGGTGGGCCGCTCGACGCCGATCGTGATCGACGGCAGGGTCTGCGCCAACGGCCGCGTCGGCACCGGGCCCACCCGCCAGGAGAGCGTCGCCTGCTTCGACGCGGCCACCGGGCGGAAGCTCTGGGAGCATCATCTCGACGTCTATCTCACCGCGATCCCCTTCAGCCGCGTCGGCTGGGGCAACCTCACTGCCGACCGCGAGACCGGCAACGTCTACGCGCTGGGGGTCGGCGGCCTGCTCTACTGCTTCGGCCCCGACGGCAAGGTGGTCTGGTCGCGGGCGCTGACCGAGGAGTTCGGCCTCATCTCCGGCGTCGGCGGCCGCACCCACTCGCCGCTGGTGGACGAGGACCGGTTGATCCTCAGCTTCGTCAACGCCGGCTGGGGCGAGCAGGGGGCGCCCCGGCATCGCACCTTCGCGTTCGACAAGCGCACCGGAGAGCTGCGCTGGGTCTCGACTCCCGGCGAGGCGCCGCAGGACACCAACATCCAGACCTCGCCGGTGGTGGCCGAGATCGGCGGCCGGCGCCTGCTCATCGAGGGCGAGGCCGACGGCTGGGTCCACGCGCTGCTGGCGCGGACCGGCGAGAAGGTCTGGAGCTTCCATCTCAGCAAGGGCGCTTTCAACAACACCGTCGCGGTCCACGACAAGGTGGTCTACGCCTCGCACGGCGAGGAGAACCTGGACACCGGGCTCCTCGGGCGGGTGGTGGCCATCGACGGCTCCGGCACCGGCGACGTGACGCGCACCCACGAGCTCTGGCGCAACGACGAGCTGATCTCGGCCTTCCCGTCCCCGCTCTACCACGACGGGGTGCTCTACGTCGTCGACGACTCGGCGGCCCTGGCGGCCCTCGACGCCGCGTCGGGCAAGATCCTCTGGCGGCACAAGCTCGGCACCATCGGCAAGGCGTCGCCGGTGTGGGCCGACGGCAAGCTGTACGTCGCCGAGGTGAACGGCCGGTTCGACATCTTGAAGCCGAGCCGCTCCGGCGTCGAGGTCCTGGACGAGGAGCGCCTGCGCGCCGCCGACGGCAGCCGCTTCGCCGAGATCTACGGCGCGCCGGCGGTGGCCTACGGGCGGATCTACTTCGCCGCCGAGACCGGCCTCTACTGCCTGGGCGACAAGTCGCGGCCCCCGCGGGCGGAGCAGCCGGTGCGGGCAGAGCGGGCGCCGGCGGCGCCGGCCGAAGCGTCTTCCCGCGGCGGCGGCGCCGTCCACCTGCTGCAGGTGGTGCCTGCCGAGGTGCTGGTCCGGCCGGGTGAGCCGGTGCGCTTCCGCGCCGTGGCCCTGGACGGCGCGGGGCTGCCGGTGGCGGTGCCGGGCGGAGCGGCGGCGGTGGCCTGGTCGCTCGCCGGCGTCGCCGGCACCCTCGACAAGGACGCCACCTTCGTCCCCGATCCGGGCAAGGGCTTCCAGACCGGCGAGATCGTCGCCCGGCTGGGCGAGCTGACCGCCAAGGCGCGCCTGCGGGCGGTGCCGCCCCTGCCCTGGACGATGGACTTCGAGGCGCTGCCGGCCGGCAGCTCGCCGGCGGGCTGGATCGGCGGTGGGCGGTTCGTGGTGAGGGAGACGCGGTGGAGCAAGGTGCTCTCCAAGGCGCCGGTGCAGCGCGGGCTCAACCGCTCGAACGCCTACATCGGCCCGGCCGCGCAGCGCGAGTACACGGTGCAGGCCGACCTGCTGGGCACCCAGTCGGGCTTCGTGCGTCCGGACATGGGCCTGGTCGCGAGCGGGTACATCCTCGACATGATGGGCGCCAACCAGCGGTTGCAGCTGCGCGCCTGGGACACCGAGCTGCGGCTGGTGCAGGAGGTGGATTTCAAGTGGGACCCGGACGTCTGGTACACGATGAAGCTGCGCGCCGACACGCAGGGGGCCGAGGGCTTGATCCGCGGCAAGGTCTGGCGGCGCGGCGAGCCCGAGCCCGCCGCCTGGACGGTGACCGCCCACGACCCGCGGCCGGTGCGCAGCGGCAGCCCGGGGCTCTACGGCTACTCGGCGGTGGAGATCCTGTTCGACAACTTCAGCGTGACGCCGAACCGGAGCGAGCGATGATCGGCAACCGAGCAGTCTCCGCGGCCGTCGTCGCCCTGCTCGTGGCGGGCGGCGTGCGGTTCCTATCGGCGGCCCCCGCGGCCGCCCCGGCCGCGCCCCCCGCCCCCGCGGCACCCGCTCGAGATCGACCGTCCGAGCCGGCCGTGCAGGCGATGTACGGCGGCACCCCTTCCCGCAACATGGTCTCCGACGCGACCCACCTGCCCAGCCGCTGGGACCCCGCGACCGGCCTCAACGTCAAGTGGACGGCCAACCTGGGCTCGCAGAGCTACGGCGGGCCGCTGGTGGCGGGCGGCAGGGTGTACGTCGGCACCAACAACCAGGAGCCGCGCGACCCGAAGACCGTCGGCGACCGCGGCGTCCTCATGGTCTTCCGCGCCGCCGACGGCCAGTTCCTCTGGCAGGCGGTCCACGAGAAGCTGCCCCAGGGCAAGGTCAACGACTGGCCGCTGCAGGGGATCTGCTCGACGCCCGCCGTCGAAGGCGACAGCATCTATTACGTCTCCAACCGCGCCGAGCTGGTCTGCGCGCGCACCGCGGGGCGAGAGCCCGGCGCGGACTTCGCCTGGAAGCTGGACATGATCGGCCAGCTCGGCATCTACCCGCACAACCAGGCGGCGAGCAGCCCGCTGGTGGTCGGCGACCTGGTCTACGTGGTCACCGGCAACGGCGTCGACGAGGGGCACGTCAACATCCCGGCGCCGGACGCCCCGAGCTTCCTCGCCGTCGACAAGCGCACCGGCAAGGTGGTCTGGCAGAGCTCGCTGCCGGGCCGCAAGATCCTGCACGGCCAGTGGTCGAGCCCCTCCTACGGCGTCCTCGACGGCAAGCCGCAGGTGCTCTTCCCGGGCGGCGACGGCTGGCTCTACGCCCTGGAGCCGCTCACCGGCAAGGTCATCTGGAAGTTCGACTGCAACCCGAAGGACTCCGTCTACACCATCGGCCCCGGCTCGACGCGCAACAACCTGCTCGCCATGCCGGTGATCGCCGGCGACATGGTCTATCTCGCGGTCGGCGAGGACCCGGAGCACGGCGAGGGGATCGGCCACCTGTGGGCGCTGCGGCCGAAAGGCGAGGGCGACCTCACCGGCAAGGCCGTCGTGTGGCACCGCGACGGCGAGGACTTCCATCGCAGCCTCTCGACCGTCGCGGTGCGCGACGGGCTGCTGTTCGCGGCCGACTTCTCGGGCTACGTCTACTGCCTGGACGCGGCGACCGGCAAGCCCTACTGGGTCTACAACTCCTACGGCGCGATCTGGGGGTCGCCGCTGGTCGCCGACGGCAAGGTCTACATCGGCAACGAGGACGGCGACGTCGCCGTGCTGCGCGCGGCGCGCCAGCTCGAGCTGATGGGCAAGGTGAACATGGGCAGCGCCGTCTTCTCGACCGCCGTGGCGCAGGACGGCGTCCTCTACATCGCCTCGCGCTCGAAGGTCTTCGCCATCGCCGAGGGCATCCCGGCGAAGAAGGCGGCCGCCGCGGCCGCGGCACCGTGACCGCGATCCTCGAGACCTCCCTCGCCGCGGCGGTGACCGCGGCCCGCCGCCGCCTCGACGAGCACGTCCGCGAGATCGTCGGCTGGCACTTCGACCCCGCGACCGGCACGCCCTTCTGGCTCGACCACGCCCGGCGCCTCGACTTCGACCCGCGGCGCGAGATCGGCGGCTACGACGACCTGCGGCTGCTCGGCCACTTCCAGGACGAGTGGCTGCGCGGCGGCCCCGTCCGGCGCTGGGTGCCGCGGGCCCTCGCCGGCCGGCCGATCGCGGTCTTCGAGACCGGCGGCTCGACCGGGCTCCCCAAGTCGCGCATCAATGTCGAGGACTTCCGCATCGACTACGAGCAGCTCTCCGACCGACTTCCCGAGGAGGGCTTCCCGCGCGGCGCCGACTGGCTGATGCTGGGGCCGACCGGGCCGCGGCGGCTGCGCCTGGCGATCGAGCACCTGGCCCAGCATCGCGGCGGCATCTGCTTCCACGTCGACCTCGACCCGCGCTGGGTCAACCAGCTGATCCACGACGGCAGGCCGCGGGAGCTCGAGGCCTACAAGCGCCACGTCGTCGAGCAGGGGCTCGCGCTGCTGCGGGCCCACGCCAGCATCCGCTGCCTGTTCACCACGCCGAAGCTGCTCGCGGCGCTGGCCGAGCGCGTGGCGCTGCCGCGGCTCGGCATCCGCGGCGTCTTCTGCGGCGGCACCGAGATGACCCCGCAGTTCCACCGCTTCGCCTGCGAGGAGCTGGTCCCCGGGGCCACCTTCTACCCGGTCTACGGCAACACCCTGATGGGGCTCGCCTGCCCGGCGACGCCCGCGGCGGCCGATCCCGCGGAGGACGCCGCGCGCTGGGCCATCACCTACTACGCGCCGCAGCCGCGCGCCGTGCTCGAGCTGGTGGACCCCGCCGATCCCGAGCGGCCGGTGGACTACGGCGAGACCGGCAGGGTGATGCTCACGACCCTGACGCGCGAGCTCTTCATGCCCCGCTTCCTCGAGCGGGACGAGGCCGAGCGCGCCGGCCCGGCGGCCGCGTTCCCATGGGATGGCGTGAGCAATGTGCGCCCTCTACAATCGCTCGAGGGCTCGGTCGTGGTCGGGGTGTACTGATGAGTGGCCGGCACCTCCCCGTGTGGCGCGCCGGCGTGCCCTACCGCAGCCTCGCGGTGACGACGCTCCGCGACGTGGCCAGCGGCGAGCAGGTGGCCGAGGTCGGCCAGGCCGATGCCGGCCTCGTCGGCCGCGATCTCGCCGCGGCGCCCCGGCCGGAGCTGGCGGAGCTGGCGGAGCTGCCGCTCGGCGAGCGGCTGGCGATCTGCCGGCGGGCGGCGGCGCTGTTCGCCGAGGGCGAGCTGGCGATTGGATTCGACGGCGAGACGCAGTCGCCGGACGAGTACCTGCGCGACGTCTCGGCCACCACCGGCATCCCGCGGTCGCTGGCGCGCGAGAACCGCGAGAAGCTGCGCGCCACCCTGGAGCGGATGGCGGAGGTCGTCGACGGGCTCACCCGCGGCCTGCCGGCGGCGGCCCTCGACGGTGACGCTGGCGACGGTGCGGCCGGGTCCCATTTCCAACGCCTGGCCGACGTCCTGGGCGCCGTGCTGCCCAGCAACTCGCCGGGAGTGCACGGCCTCTGGCTGCCGGCGCCGGCGCTGGGCGTCGGGCTGGCGCTCAAGCCCGGGCGCGACGAGCCCTGGACGCCGCTGCGCCTGCTCGCGGCGCTGGCGGCGGCGGGCTGTCCCCGGGCGGCGCTCTCGTTCTATCCCACCGATCACGCCGGCGGCGCCGAGATCCTGCTGCGCTGCGAGCGCTCGCTGCTGTTCGGCGACGCGGCCACGGTCCGCCCATGGCGCGACGACCCGCGGGTGCAGGTCCACGGCCCGGGCGTGAGCAAGGTGATCCTCGGCGAGGACCAGCTCGAGCGCTGGCCGGCGCACCTCGACGTGGTCGCGAGCTCGATCCTCGCCAACGGCGGCCGCTCGTGCATCAACGCCTCGGGCGTGTGGCTGGCCGCCGGGGGGCGGCCATCCCGCGAGCTGGCGCTGGCGCTGGCCGAGCGGCTGGCGGCGGTCGAGGCGCGGCCGCTGGACGACCCGCGCGCGGAGCTGGCGGCGTGGCCCGACCCGGCGGCGGCGCGGCGGGTCTCGGAGTGGATCGATCGCCGGCTGGCGCCGGGGGAGGCCGAGGACCTGACCGCGGCGGTGCGCGACGGCGGCAGGGTGGCGGAGGTGGGCGGCTGCACGTTCCTGCTGCCGACCCTGGTCTGGGTGCGCGATCCCTGCCATCCTCTGGCCCACGCCGAGCTGCCGTTCCCCTTCTGCGCGGTGGTCGAGGCGCCGCGCGCCGAGCTGCTGGCCGGCATCGGCCCGACCCTGGTGGCGACCGCGCTCACCGCGGACGAGGGGCTGCGGCGCGAGCTGCTCGCCTGCCGGGCGATCGACCACCTGCACCTCGGCGCCGTGCCGACCTGGCAGGTCTCGTTCGCGCAGCCGCACGAGGGCAACCTGTTCGAACATCTCTATCGCCGCCGCGCCCTGCGCGAGGCCGGCCTCAGCCTGCTCGGAATGGAGGCCGTCGGATGAGCTCGGTCCCCGCCGCCGCAACCGCCGCCGCTGCCGCCCCGCCGTTGCCGGCCGCGGCCACGAGCACGGAATGGAGGGCCGAGGTGGGCGGCATCGACGTGCGGTTCGGCGTCGGCGCCGCGGCGGCGGTGGGCGAGCTGGCGCGCGAGCTCGGCGGCCGGCGGGCCCTCCTGGTCACCGATCCGGGGGTGCGCGCCGCGGGCCACGCCGACCGGGCGGCCGCCGCTCTCGACGCCGCGGGCGTGGCGGCGCGGATCTTCGACGCGGTGATCGAGAACCCGACGACGCGGGAGGTCGCGGCCGGACGCGACGCCGCGGCGCGCTGGGGAACGGACCTGGTGGTGGCCCTGGGCGGCGGCAGCGCCATGGACTGCGCGAAGGGGATCAACTTCCTGCTCACCAACGGCGGCCGCATGGAGGACTATCGCGGCTTCGGCCATGCGCGCCAGCCGCTGCTGCCGGCGATCGGCCTCCCCACGACCGCCGGCACCGGCAGCGAGGCGCAGTCCTACGCCCTGATCGCGCAGGCGGAGAGCCAACGGAAGATGGCCTGCGGCGACCGCCAGGCGCGCTTCCGCATCGTCGTCCTGGATCCGTCGCTGCTGGCCAGCGCGCCGCGCCGGGCGGCGGCCGCCGCCGGCATCGACGCCCTGGCGCACGCCGTCGAGAGCCTGGTCTGCCGGGCCGCCAACCCGGTCTCGCGCATGCTGTCGCGCGAGGCCTGGCGGCTGCTCGAGCCGAGCCTCCTGCGGCACCTCGCCGCGCCCGCGGAGCTCGGCGCGGCCGGCGCCATGTTGCTCGGCGCCCACCTCGCCGGCGCCGCCGTCGAGCTCTCCATGCTCGGCGCCGCCCACGCCTGCGCCAACCCGCTCAGCGCGCGCTACGGCGTCGCGCACGGCGTCGCGGTCGCCCTGATGCTGCCGCACGTGGTGCGCTGGAACGGCGCCGCCGCGGAGGCGGCAGCCGCCTATGCGACCCTCGACGGCTGCGCCTCGAGCGAGAGGCTGGCGGCGAGGATCGAAGAGCTGCGCGCCGCGTCCGGCCTGCCTGGGCGACTGCGCGAGGTCGACGTCGAGATGTCCGCGCTGCCCGAGCTGGCGCGCGAGGCGGCGCAGCAGTGGACCGCCGGCTTCAACCCGCGGCCGGCCGGCGAAGAGGCCCTGCTGCGCCTCTACGAGCAGGCCTTCTGACCGTCGCGAGAACCGCCCCGATGCCGCCGCGCACACCCTCCCGCTCCCGCATCTCTCCGGCCTGCCAGCGAGCGCAGGCGCGGGCAGTGGCGGCTCTCGCCGCGGCGGCGGTGCTTACCGGTGTCGCCGGCACCGCGGGAGGCGCGGGCACCGTCCTGAGCGCCCCGAGCACCGCGAGCGCCACGAGAATCCCGAGCGCCGCCAGCACCCCGAGCGCCGCCAACGCCCCGAGCGCCGCCCCCGCCGCCGAGTGGTCGTTGTTCCGGGGCGATCCCGGGCTCACCGGCCGTGCCGCCGGCACTCTCGGCCAGGACCTGGCGCCGGCGTGGACGTTCAAGGCGGGGGCGGGCATCGCGTCGACGGCGGCGATCTCGGGGGGCAGCGCCTTCGTCGGGTCGCTGGACGGCAACCTCTACGCGCTCGGCCTGGCCGACGGCGCGCTGCGCTTCAAGTACCGGGCGGAGGGTCCCATCCGCTCGTCGCCGGCGGTGCGCGACGGCGTCGTCTACTTCGGCGACGGGCACGGCGTCTTCCACGCCCTCGACGCCGCGACCGGCCGGCGGCGCTGGAGCTTCCGCACCGGCGCCGAGATCGTCTCGGCGGCCAACTTCACCTCCGGCTGCGTGGTGTTCGGCTCCTACGACCGGAGCGTCTACTGCCTCTCCCTGGCCGGCGGCGCGCGGCGCTGGCAGGCGACCACGGACGGCTACGTCAACGCCACGCCGGCGGTCGCCGGCGACGCGGTGCTGATCGCCGGCTGCGACGGCAACCTGCGCCGGCTGCGCGCGGCGAGCGGCGCGCAGGTCTGGAAGGTCCCGCTCGGCGGCTACCTCGGCGCCAGCCCGGCGCTCGCCGCGGGCCGCGCCTTCGTCGGCACCTTCGAGAACCAGCTGGTGGCCGTCGACCTGCGCAGCGGCAAGGTTATGTGGCGTTACGAGCACCCGCAGCTCAAGTTCCCCTATTACTCCTCGGCGGCGGTGCGCGACGACCTGCTGGTGGTCGGCGGCCGCGACAAGCTGGTGCACGCGCTCGCACCACGCACCGGCGAGGCGCTCTGGACCTACGCCGCCCGCGCCGCCGTCGACTCGTCGCCGGTCCTGGTGGGCGGCCTGACGGTCGCGGCGGCGCGCAACGGCGACGTCTTCGCCCTCGATGACCGCACCGGCAAGCCGGTCTGGCAGTTCGCCGCCGGCTCCTCGATCGAAGCCTCGCCGGCGGTGGCCGGCGGCCGCCTCGTCCTCGGCACCCTGGACGGCACCCTCTACTGCTTCGCGGTGAAAGCTAGAAACGGAGACCACGCATCATGATCGAGCCCGAGCCCCAGCCCGGAAGGGCGAGCGGCGCCGGCGCCACTCTGCCACCCGCTCCACCACCCGCCCCGGAGGCCGAGCCGCCCGAGGTGGGCAATCTCTTCGTCGCCAACTACCCGCCGTTCTCGGCCTGGAACGCCGCCGAGCTGCCGCGAGTGCGCTCGGCGCTCGCCGCCCCGCCACGTCCCGGCGCCGATTTCGGCCTCTACCTGCACCTGCCCTTCTGCCGCAAGCGCTGCAAGTTCTGCTACTTCCGCGTCTTCACCGAGATGGACAGCGCCCGCATCCAGCGCTACCTGGAGGCCCTGGGGCGGGAGATCGAGCTCTACGGCGAGCTGCCGGCGACCGCCGGCCGGCCGCTGCGCTTCGTCTACTTCGGCGGCGGCACGCCGTCGCTGCTCAGCGTGCGCCAGCTGAACGGCCTGGTCGAGCGGATGCGGCGGGTCATGCCCTGGGACGGCGTCGAGGAGGTGACCTTCGAGTGCGAGCCGGGCACGCTGACGCGCTCGAAGCTCGAGGCGGTGCGCGCCTTCGGCGTCACCCGGCTGTCGCTCGGCGTCGAGAACTTCGACGACGAGATCCTGCAGGCGAACGGGCGCGCCCACCTCTCGGCCGAGATCTATCGCGTGATGCCGTGGATCCGCGAGCTGGCCTTCGATCAGCTGAACATCGATCTCATCGCCGGCCTGCTGGGCGAGAGCTGGGAGACCTGGCGCGAGTCGGTGCGCAAGACCCTCGACCTGGCGCCGGACAGCGTCACCATCTACCAGCTGGAGCTGCCCTACAACACCGACTTCTCGAAGAGCCTGCTGGGCGGCTCGCTGGGGCGGCCGATCGCCGACTGGCAGACCCGCCGCGCCTGGCAGGAGTACGCCTTCGACGAGCTGGGCGCGGCGGGTTACGAGCTGTCGAGCGCCTACACCCTGGTGCGCCGCGACAAGCGCTGCCGCTTCGTCTACCGCGACGCCGTCTGGCGCGGCTGCGACATGCTGGGCACCGGCATCTCGTCGTTCTCCCACGTCAGCGGCTGCCACTTCCAGAACACCTCGACCTGGGACGCCTACCTGGCGGCGGCGGAGGCCGGGGAGCTGCCGCTCGACCGCGGGCTCGAGCCCAGCCGCCGCGAGCTGCTCACCCGCGAGGTGGCGCTGCAGCTGAAGCTGGGCCGCCTCGACGGCTCCTACTTCCGGGACAAGTTCGGGGTCGACGTGCTGGCCGAGTTCGCCCCGGCCTGGGAGCGGCTGCGCCGGCGCGGCATGCTGCAGCCGCTCCCGGACCGCATCGAGCTCACCCGCCGCGGCCTGCTGCGGGTCGACCAGCTGCTGCCCGAGCTCTACGACGAGCGCTACCGCCATGCGCGCTACACCTGAACCCGAGAACCCCCGCCGCGTACCTCATCACGGAGGCTTGACTGCCATGAGGACCCGCAGGAACGCGAACAACGACGCGAAGAGGACCTACCTGGGCAAGCTCGCTCTGCCAGCCGCTGCCGCGCTGGCGCTTACCGTCGCGGCGGCCGCCGGCGGAGCGGGCGCTCCGACCCCGACTCCGACCCCGGCGCCGGCGCCGGCATCGGCCCGGGCAGCAGGCACGGCCGCCGCCGTCGCCACGGCCGCCGCGGGCGGCGACTGGCCGCAGTTCCGCGGCCCGCAGCGCGACGGCGTCGCGCGGGCGGCCCACCTGGTGCGCAGCTGGCCGGCGAGCGGGCCGCGGCGGCTCTGGCAGGTGCCGATCGGCGAAGGCTACTCGCATCTCGCGGTGGTGGACGGCCGCATCTACACGCTCTTCGGCACCAACGACGCCGAGTACCTGGCGGCCTACGACGCCGCCAGCGGGCACCCGCTGTGGCAGCAGCGCACTGACGGCGAGCTGTCCAACGACCAGGGCAGCGGCCCGCGCTCGACCCCCACCTGGGACGCCGGCATGCTCTATGTGCAGAGCGCCCAGGGGCAGCTGCTGGCGGTGACGGCGGCGAACGGCAAGGTGGCATGGCGGCACGACCTCATCAAGGAGTACGGCGCCCGCGTGCCGACCTGGGGGATGGCCAGCTCGCCGCTGGTCGAAGGCGACCTGCTGCTGGTGGCGGCCGGGGGCCGCGGCGGCCGCTCGGCGATGGCTTTCGACAAGCGCAGCGGCAAGCTGGTCTGGTCGGCGCTCGACGCGAGGCCGGGCTACGCGTCGCCGATCGCCCTCACCGCGGCCGGGGTGCGCCAGGCGGTCTTCTTCACCGGCAGCTCGGTGGCGGGCGTCGCCGCGGCGGACGGGCGGGTGCTCTGGGAGATCCCCTGGACGACGGACTACGACGTCAACGCGGCGACGCCGCTCTTCGTCGCGCCCGACAAGCTGTACGTCTCTTCCGGCTACGACACCGGCTCCACGCTCTTCCAGTTCCACGCCGACGGCGGCCGGGTGAAGGTGCAGCAGCTCTGGACGAGCCGCGAGATGAAGAACCAGTTCAGCTCGGCGGTGCTCGCCGGCGACTACGTCTACGGCTTCGACAACGGCACCCTCAAGTGCGTCAAGGTGCAGACCGGGGAGGAGCGCTGGAAGCAGCGCGGGCTCGGGCACGGCTCGCTGATCCTCGCCGACGGCTTGCTGGTCGTGCTGTCGGAGAGCGGCAAGCTGGTGCTCGCCGACGCGACGCCGGACGCCTACCGCGAGCGCGCGAGCTTCCAGGCCTTGAACGGCCGCTGCTGGACCGGGCCGAGCCTCGCCGGCGGCAGGCTCTACCTGCGCAATCAGGAGCAGATGGAGGCGTTCGACCTCGCCGCCGCTCGCTGAGGGGGCGGCGGGCGTCTCGAGGAGGGAACGCGGGCGCGGCGCCTCGCGACGGACGCGTGGAAGACGTGTAAGAAAGGTGGGCTGGAAGCGTGAGGAGATGGTGAGGAGATCGAAGATGCCGGCGAAGCCGGCGCCGGCCGCGGCCGCGCACGGGCCCGTGCCGCGGCCCCGGCGCCGCGCGAGCAGGCTCGCATGGGCCGCCGTCCTGGCGCTCGCGGCGGCGGCGGCGGCGATGCTGCCGGTCGGCGCAGCGCGGGCACAGACGGCGGGCGCCGCGGACGCGCCCCCGGCGGACCAGCCCGCGCTGCATCACCGCGAGGAGCTGACGGTCCAGGGTGTCGCGGACCTGGTGCCGGCCACTACCACCATCGCCAAGCTGCCGCTGCCGACCCGCCTGCTGCCGGTGACCGTCGACGTGATCGGCGCGCCGCTGCTGGAGCAGCAGGACGCACACGTGCTCGGCGACGCGCTGCGGGACGCGAGCGGGGTGGGCATCCACACCGAGTCCGGCGCCGCCGACTTCTTCGTGCTGCGCGGCCTCGACTCGGAGACCAGCGCGCTGGTGATGACGGACGGCGCTCCCGAGCCTGTGACCACCTTCTACCAGCTCTACAACGCCGAGCGGGTGGAGGTCCTGAAGGGGCCGGCGAGCTTCCTCTACGGCGGCAACCCGCTCGGCGGCGCGGTCAACATCGTGCGCAAGCAGCCGCTCGCCGACGGCTTCGTCGAGGCCGCCGCTTTCGGCGGCAGCTTCGGCACCCGCCAGGGCACCCTGGACGCCAACTGGAGCGGCGACGACGGCCGGCTCGGCATGCGGCTGAACGGGCTCTGGCAGGCGACCGATGGCTGGCGCGACGGGCGCGGCGGCCGGGCCTGGGGCGTCGATCCCGTCTTCGCCTGGCACGCGCGGGACGCGGGCAGCTCGCTGGTGGTGAGCTTCGAGCGCCTCGAGGACCATTTCAACCCCGACGCCGGGCTGCCGCTGGTGGATGACCGGGTGGCCGGCGTCCCCGCCAGCCGCTCCTACCAGTCGCCCTTCGACCGCTCGGACCAGGGGCTCAGCCGCTTCCAGCTCGACTGGGACGGCAAGGCCGGCGCCTTCACCCTCCACGACAAGGCGTACTACCGCGAGCTCTCCTGGCGCTCCGACGGCACCCTGCTCGACGGCGTCTTCCCCGATCCGGCCGGCCGCCTGCAGGTCGCGCGCACGCTGGTGCTGCTCGACGACCGCCAGCAGTTCTGGGGCAACCAGCTCGAGGCGAGGACCGAGGCCCGGACCGGGCCAGTCACCCACCAGCTGCTCGGCGGGTTCGAGCTGGCACGCCGCGGCGACGACTTCACGCTCGACGTCGGCCTGCTGCCGCCGATCGATTTGCTGTCACCGGTCGAGACCGCCCGCGGCCCGGTCTTCCTGCTGCCCGGGGAGTCCTCGGCCGGCGACGCGCGGACGCTGATCGCCGCGCCCTATCTGCTCGACCGCGTGGTCCTCTCCGAGCGCCTGCAGCTGCTGCTCGGCGGGCGCTTCGATCACTTCGACTACCGCGACCGCGCGACCGGCACGGTGCGCCACGACTCGCAGCTCTCGCCGATGGCCGGGGTGACGGTCACGCCGGCCGCGGGTTCCCCCTTGTCCCTCTACGCCAGCGCCGGGCGCGGCTTCGCGCCGCCCTCGACCCGCGTCGTCGGCCCGGCCCGCCCGGAGACCGGCAGCCAGCTCGAGGCCGGCGCGAAGGGCGACCTCGCGGGCGGCCGGCTGCGCGCGACGCTGGCCGTCTACCAGCTGACGCGCCGCAATGAGGCGATCCCGGGCGCCAACGGCTTCAGCGAGCAGACCGGCAGCCAGCGCACGCGCGGCGTCGAGCTGTCGCTCGCGGCGCACCGCCTGGCTGCGGTCGCCGGCTTCGACGTGGTCTTCTCGTATGCCTACGAGAGCGCGGTCTTCACCCGCTTCGCCGAGAGCGTGCTGATCGGCTTCGAGCCGCCGACCTTCGTCACCGTCGATCGCACCGGCAACACGCCGCCGCTGGTGCCGGCGCAGATCGCCAACCTGTGGCTGTCGCGGCGCCTGCCTGGCGGCCTCGAGCTGGGCGCCGGCGGGCGCTACGTGTCGCGGCAGTTCATCGCCGCCGACAACGCCTTCGCCATTCCCGCGGCCTTCACCGCCGACGCCTCCCTGGCGCTGCCGCTCGGGCCGCTCAAGGGACGCATCGAGGTCCGGAACTTGACCGGCACGAAGACCTACACCCGCGGGCTCGGCACCACCTCGGTCATCCCGGCGAGCGGCACCGCGTTCTACGCCGGGGTGGCGATGCGCCTGAGCGCTCCCTTCCTGGCCCCCACGGCACCGGCTCGGCCGGGCCCTTCCTGAGAGATCGCCATGCAGCAGGGAACCGGCAGCGACGACGACTACGATGTGATCGTGATGGGCGGCGGGCCCGCCGGGACCACCGTCGCCACCCTGGTGGCCGCGGCCGGCCGCCGGGTGACCCTGCTCGAGCGGCTGCCGGAGACCGGCTTCAAGATCGGCGAGTCGCTGATGCCGGAGACCTACCGCACCTTCGCGCGCCTCGGCCTGCTCGGCCGGCTGTACGCCAGCCCCTTCCCGCGCAAGTACAGCGTCCAGTTCTACTCGAAGAGCGGCCGCCCCTCGGCCCCCTTCTACTTCCAGGAGACCGATCCCGGCGAGAGCTCGATCACCTGGCAGGTGCCGCGGCGCGACTTCGACCGCCTGCTGCTCGACAACGCGCGCCGCCATGGCGTCGAAGTGCGCCAGGGCGCCACCGTGCGCGAGGTGCTGTTCGACGGCGAGCGGGCGGTGGGCGTCGCCGCCGACCTGCCGGGAGAGGGCCGTCGCGAGCTGCACGCCCGGGTGGTCGTCGACGCCACCGGCCAGAGCGCGATCCTGGGGCGGCGGCTGGGCCTGCGCGAGATCGATCCGCTGCTCAGGAAGGCCGCGATCTTCAGCCATTTCGAGGGCGCCCTGCGCGATCCGGGCATCGACGAGGGAGCGACGCTGGTGCTGCACACCGAGCGGCAGGAGTCGTGGTTCTGGTACATCCCGCTGCCGCACGACCGGGTGAGCGTCGGCGTCGTCGGCGCGGTCGAGTACCTGGTCGGCGGCCGCGCCGGCGACCTGCAGCGGGTGTTCGAGGAGGAGGTGGCGCGCTGCCCGCCGCTGATCCCGCGGCTGGCCGGGGCGCGGCGGGTGATGGACTTCCTGGCGCTGCGCGACTTCTCCTACAAGTCGCGCCGGATCGCCGGCGACGGCTGGGTGCTGGTCGGGGACGCCTTCGGTTTTCTCGACCCGATCTATTCCTCGGGGGTGCTGCTGGCCTTCAGCTCGGGGGAGTTCGCCGCCGACGCCATCCTCGGCGCGCTGGCCGACGGCGACCTCTCGGGGGCGCGGCTCGGGGCCTTCGGGCCGCGCTTCGTCGCCGGGATGGATGCGATGCGGGTGCTGGTGCACACGTTCTACGACCCGAACTTCCGCTTTTCCAAGTTCATCCGCCGCTTCCCCGAATGCCGCCTGGACCTGATCCGGGTGCTGCGCGGCGACGTGTTCGATCACGATTTCTCGCGGCTGTTCGCGGCGCTGGCCGCGACGGCGGCGGCGGACGAGCCGCCGGGTGCGGAGCCGCCGGGTGCGGCGACCGCGGCGCCCGCGGCCGCCGTGACAGGAGAGAGCCGATGACACGCCGCAGATGGGCGACGCTGCTCTATGCCGCGCTCGCGGCGCTCTACCTGCTGCACAACGACCTCTGGCTGTGGAACGACTCGCGGCTGTGGCTCGGGCTGCCGGCCGGCCTGATCTATCACATCGGCTTCTGCATCGCGGCGTCGGCGGTGCTCGGGTTGATGGTGGTGTATGCGTGGCCGCCCGGGGGGCTGCCCGCGGCGCCCGCCGAGGCCGGCCGGGCAACGCTGCCGGTCCCGCCGCCGCGCGGAGGCGGAGAAAGAGAGCACGGGTGACCGTCGGAATCATCTGCGCCTACTTCATCGCCGTGCTGGTGATCGGCGGCTTCAGCCACCGCCTGTTCCAACGCACCAGCGAGGATTACTTCGTCGCCTCCCGCAGCCTGGGGCCGGCGCTGCTGCTGCTCAACCTGTTCGGCGCCAACATGACCGCCTTCGCCGTCCTCGGCGCGAGCGGCGAGGCCTACACCTCGGGAATCGGGGTCTTCGCCCTGATGGGCTCCTCGTCGGCGCTGGTCATCCCGCTGGTCTTCTACTTCGTCGGCACCCGGGTGTGGGAGCTCGGCAAGCGGCGTGGCTACCTGTCGCCCGTCCAGTTCTTCCGCGAGCGTTACGAGTCCGACGGCCTCGGCCTGCTGCTCTTCGTCGTGCTGAACGCCCTGCTCGTCCCCTACCTGCTGATCGGGCTGGCGGGCGGCGGCATCGCCCTCGCCCAGCTCACCGGCGGCGCGGTGCCGAAGTGGGCGGGGAGCCTGATCATCGTCGCCGTCGTGCTCGCCTACGTCGCCTACGGCGGCATGCGCGGGGCGATCTGGGTCAACGGCTTCCAGGCGCTGCTGCTGCTGCTGCTGGGAGGCGTGGCCTGCTGGGTGATCGTGCACCAGCTGGGCGGCCTCGAGAGCGCCATGAGCCGGGTCGGCGCTACTCACCCCGAGCTGCTGGTGCGCGGCACCAAGATCCGGCCGCTGCAGCTGCTCACTTACACCTTCATCCCGCTCTCGGTCGGGATGTTCCCACACATCTTCCTGCAATGGCTGACCGCGCGCAGCGCCCGCGCCTTCCGCCTGCCGGTGGTGATCTATCCGCTGTGCATCGCGATCGTCTGGGTGCCGAGCGTGGTCCTCGGGGTGCTGGCGCGGCTCGACTTCCCGCACCTGCCGCCGGGCGCGGCCAACTCGGTCGTGGTGCGGATCGTCGAGCACCACGCCCCGGGAGTGCTCGTCGGCCTCCTCGCCGCCGCGCTGCTGTCGGCGATCATGAACTCCTTCGATCACCAGGTGCTGGCGGTGAGCACCATGTTCACCCAGGACATCGTGGTCCACTACGGCTTCCGCGACCGCATGAGCGAGCGGGCCCGGGTGTGGGTCGGGCGCGGCTTCGTGGTCGGCATCCTGCTGGCGGCCTACCTGCTGTCGCTGATCTTCGACCCGAGCCTGTTCAAGCTCGGGGTCTGGTGCTTCACCGGCTTCGCGGCGCTCTTCCCGCTGGTGGTCGCGGCGCTCTTCTGGCCGCGCAGCACCAAGCAGGGGATCGCCACGGCGACGCTCTGCGTGAGCGCGCTGTGGAGCTGGCTGGTGGTGAGCCAGTGGCGGTCGCCGGACTACACCCTGGGCGGCACCGGCATCCTGCCGGTCGCGCTGGTGCTGGCGGTCTCGGTCGTGGCGCTGGTCGTGGTGTCGCTGCTCACCCGGCCGCCCGGCGCGGCGACGCTGGCGATCTTCTTCTCGCACGACGGGGAGGCCGAGTAGGTCGACCGTGCGCATCGCCTACGTCTCGGCCGGCGCCGCCGACATGTACTGCGGCAGCTGCCTGCACGACAACACGCTGGTCGCGGCGCTGCAGCGGCTCGGCCACGACGCGGTGCTGGTGCCGACCTACACGCCGCTGCGCACCGACGAGCCGGGGGTCGCCATCGAGCGGGTCTTCTTCGGCGCCCTCAACGTCTACCTCAAGCAGATCGCGCCGCCGCTGCGCCGCGGCTGGGCCGGAGTCGAGCGCCTGCTCGACCGGCCGGGGCTGCTGGCGCTGGTCTCGCGCCTCGGCTCCGCGACCGATCCCGGGCGCCTGGGCGAGCTGACGCTGTCGATCCTGCGCGGCGAGGAGGGCAACCAGGCGAGCGAGCTGGACAAGCTGGCCGGCTGGCTGCGCGACTCCTTCCGCCCGGAGGTGGTGCACCTCACCAACTCGATGTTCGCCGGCTTCGCCCGCCGCCTCAAGGCCGAGCTCGGCGTGCCCGTGGTCTGCTCGGTGCAGGGCGAGGAGCTGTTCCTGGACGGCCTGCGCGAGCCCAGCCGCGGCGAGGTGCGCGCGGCCCTCGCCGAGCGCGCCCGGGACGTCGATCTGTTCGTCGCCCCGAGCCGCTTCTACGCCGACCTCATGGCCTCCTACCTGCAGGTGGAGCGCGGGCGGATGGCCGTGGTGCCGCTCGGCATCCATCTCGCCGGGCATGGGGGCGGGCACGGCGGCGGTGGCACCGCGGCGGACGGCGCGACTGGCGACGCTGCGCGCACCGCGGTGCGGGGCGCCGGCGAGCCGTGGGTGGTCGGCTACCTGGGGCGGATCGCGCCGGAGAAGGGACTGGACCTGGTGGCCGCCGCCTTCCGCGAGCTGGCCGCCGCCCTGGGCGGCCCCGGGCGCGTGCGGCTGCACGTCGCGGGCTACCTCCCGCCGCAGCACCGCGGCTACCTGCGCGGCGTCGAGCGGCGGCTCCGCGAATGGGGCCTCGCCGGCGACTACCGCTACGCCGGTGAGGTCACGCGCGAGGAGAAGATCGCCTTCCTCGGCGGCCTCGACCTGCTGGCGGTCGGCACCGTCTACCCCGAGCCGAAGGGGTTGTACGTCCTCGAAGCTCTGGCCAACGGCGTGCCGGTGGTGGCGCCGCGCCACGGCGCCTTCCCCGAGCTGCTGGCGGAGAACGGCGGCGGAGTGCTGGTGGCGCCCGGCGATCCGGCCGCGCTCGCGGCGGCCCTCGGCGAGTTGCTGCGGGACCCCGGCCGGCGCGAGCGGCTGGGACGCGCTGGGCGGGAAGCGGTGCACGCGCGTTACGGCGACGAGGCGATGGCGGCGGCTACGCTGGTGCTCTATGAGGGTCTCGTGCAGGGGCGGCGCGAGGCCGCGGCGCTCGGGGGCTGAGGCGGTGGGATGAGCGAGGCGGGCTCCGGTTCATCTGTGGCGCAGGATGGGAATGACGCCGCGGCGCCTGGACGGCCAGTGGCGGTGGCACCGGAGATGACGGGTGAGGCAGCCTTCGCGGTCGTTGGGGCGCGGCCCGACCGAGGTAGGCCAGGGCCCGCCGCGGCTGGAGCGGACGGTGGAGCGGACGCCGCGGCGCCGCAGGAGCCAGGGTTGACAGCCCGGGACGTGAGCAAGACCTTCATCTTGGGTGGGCGCGAGCTGCCGATGCTGCGCGCCGTGAGCTTCCGGCTGCGAGCGGCGGAGACGCTGGCCGTGGTCGGGCCGTCGGGGTCGGGCAAGAGCACGCTGCTGCACGTGCTGGGGACGCTGGAGCGGCCGACCGCGGGCACGGTGACTCTCGGCGGTCGCGACCTCTACAGCCTGCCGGAGGAGGCGCTGGCGCGGCTGCGCAACGAGCGCATCGGCTTTGTCTTCCAGGACCACTACCTGTTGCCGCAGTACTCGCTGCTCGAGAACGTGCTGATGCCGGCGCTGGCTTTCGGGCGCGAGCGGGCGGGCGCGCGGCAGCGAGGGGCGGAGCTGCTGGCGCGGGTCGGGCTCGCGGACCGCCTGCGCCACCGGCCCGCCGAGCTGTCGGGCGGCGAGCGCCAGCGGGCCGCCATCGCCCGCGCCCTGCTCAACCGGCCGGCCCTGCTGCTCTGCGACGAGCCCACCGGCAGCCTCGATCACGCCACCGCGGCGGCGGCCACCGACCTGCTCTTCGAGCTGCAACGGCAGGAGGGCGCGATGCTCGTCGTCGCCACCCACAGCGACGAGCTGGCGGCGCGTTGCGCGCGGCGGTTGCAGCTGCGAGACGGCCAGTGCTTCGAAGCCTGATCCACTTCTGGCGCCTGCACCTCGCGGTGCTGCTCGGCGCCGCGGTCACCGCCACCGTGCTCACGGGATCGCTGGCGGTCGGCGACTCGATGCGCGCCAGCCTGCGGCGCCTCTGGCTCGAGCGCCTCGGCAACGTCGAGCTGGCGGCCGTCGCGCCGCGCTTCTTCCGCGCCGAGCTGGCCGACGAGATGGCGCGGCGGCTGGCGGGAGCGGCCCCGAGGGCGGCCGCCGCGGGCGCGCGGCCAGAGGGAGCGGCGCAGGCGGTGACGGTGGCTCCGCTCGTCGTGCTGCGCGGCACCGCCGTCCACGCATCGCTGCGCCGCCGCGCGGCGCGGATCGCCATCCTCGGAGTCGACGAGCGCTTCGCCGCGCTCTTTCCCGGCGAGCCGGCGCCGCTGCCGGCACCGGCCGGGGGGGCGCGCGGGTCGGCGGGGCTCACGCCCGTGGTCCTCAACCAGACCCTGGCGCGGCAGCTGGGGGCGCGGCCCGGCGACGACGTGCTGCTGTCCTGGGAGCAGCCGAGCGCCATCCCGCGCGAGCTGCTGCTCGCTGCCAAGGACCCCGAGGCGCAGCTCGCCACGCATCGCTTCACCGTCGCCGGCGTCGTGGCCGACCGGGGGCCGGGGAGCTTCGACCTGGTGCCCGGGCAGGCGACGCCGCGCAACGCCTTCCTGCCGCTCGCCGAGCTGCAGCGCGAGCTGGGAGAGGAGGGGAGAGCCAACGCCCTGCTGGTCGGCAGGCTGCCCCCGGGCGTCGCTGCGCCCGCCGTCGAGGCGGCGCTCGCCGGCGGCATGCGCCTCGACGACCTCGGCCTCGTCCTGCGGCCGCTCGGGTCGGCCGGGAGCGGCGCGCCGCCCGCGCCCGCGGCGGCCCCGGCCGGTGCCGCTCCACCAGCCGGGAGCCCGCGGCAGGCCGCGACGGGTCGTGGCCCCGGTGCCCCCGTCTCCCAGAGGACACTACCCCCCTACCCCGCGACGTGCGGGCTGGCGCTCGAGAGCCGCGACTTCTTCCTGCCGCCGGCGGTGGCGGCGGGCGCCGCGGCCGCTGCCGCCGAGATGGGGGTGGCGGCGCGGCCGGTCCTGACCTACCTGGCGATCGGGCTCGCAGCGCATGGGCGCGAGGTCCCGTACTCGATGGTCACCGCGCTCGGGCCGGCGCCTGGCGCGGGGCCGGAGGCCGGGCAGCCGCGCCTGGTGGGCGGCGCGCCGGCTCCGGCGCTCGCCGGCGACGAGATCCTGCTCGACAGCTGGGCGGCGGAGGACCTCGCGGCGCGGCCCGGCGACACGGTCGAGATGAGCTGGTTCCTGCCCGAGAGCGGCGGTGCCGGCGCGGCGCTGCGCACCGGCGGCGGCGCCTTCCGGGTGCGCGGCATCGTCGCGCTCGAGGGCCTGCCCGCGGATCGCAGCCTCACGCCGGCGTTCCCCGGCATCGATCAGGCGCGCGACATGGCCTCCTGGTCGCCGCCGTTCCCGGTCGACCTCCACCGGGTGCAGCCGCGCGACGAGGCCTACTGGCATCGCTTCGGGCCGGCGCCGAAGGCCTTCGTCGCCCTCGATCCGGCGCGCCGGCGATGGCGCAGCCGCTTCGGCGACCTCACCTCGGTGCGCCTGGCATGCACGCCGGTTCCGGGCCCGGAGCAGCTGGCGGCCCGGTTCGAGCGGCTCCTGCTGGCGCGGCTGCGGCCGGCGGACTTCGGGCTGGCGCTGCGGCCGGTTCGCGCCGAGGGGCTGCGCGCGGCCGCCGAGGGGACCGACTTCGGCTCTCTCTTCGTGAGCTTCAGCTCCTTCCTGATCATCTCCGCCGCGCTGGTGACGGGCCTCCTGTTCGCGCTCGGGCTCGAGCGCCGGGCGCGGGAGGTCGGCCTGCTGCTGGCGCTGGGCTACCCACCGCGAGCGGTGCGGCGGCGCTTGCTGGGCGAGGGACTGGCGCTGGCCGGGGCGGGCGCGCTGCTCGGCGCCGCCTCTGCCGGCGCCTACGCCGCGCCGCTGCTCGGCGGCCTCGCGCCGGCGGTGGGGGCGCCGAGCCTGGTCTTCGCCGCCAGTCCGGCGACGCTGGCCTGGGGCTGGCTCGCCAGCGTCGTCACGGTGCTGGTCTTCCTCGTCGCCGACGTGCGCCGCATGGGCCGGCTGCCGGCGGCGCGGCTGCTGGCCGGCGCCGTCACCGCCGGGCGCGGGGAGCGCCGATCTCGCTTCTGGCTCGCGCTCGCACTGGCTGCATCGGCTGCCGTCCTCGTGCTGGCCGCCGCGCTGCACGCGGCGCGCGGCGGCGCGCCGGTGCTAGCCTTCGCCGCCGCCGCGAGCCTCCTCGCCGCCGGCCTCAGCGGCTTCGCGCTGTGGTGCCTGGCGGCCGGCGAGCGCGACGCGGCGCGCGGCGGGCTGCTCGCGCTGGGCGTGCGCAACACCGCCGCCAATCCGCGCCGCAGCCTGCTGAGCGTCGGCCTGGTGGCCTGCGCCTGCCTGGTGCTGGTGCTGGTTGCCGCCAATCGCCGGGACCAGGCGTCCTCGGGGCCGCTTGGGTGGGGAGGGTGGAACCTCGTCGCCGAGTCCGCCACGCCGATCTACCAGGACCTCGGCCGGCGCGAGGGCCGCGCCGCGCTCGGCTTCTCCGCCGAGGCGGAGCAGGCGCTCGCCGGCAGCGAGATCGCTGGCCTCGCCGAGGTGCCGGGCGACGACGCGAGCTGCCTCAACCTCTACCGCCCGCGGCGGCCGCGCCTGCTGGGCGTGCCGCCGCGGCTGGCGCGCCAGCGCTTCCCGCTCGCCGCGGGGCAGGGGAGCCTCGAGGACCTCTTCGCCGGTGCCGCCGCGGTGAACAAGGAGAAGCATGGAGACGGGGCAACCGCCGCGGCGGAGGTCGTGCCGGCGGTGGGCGACGAGCAGGCGGTGCGCTGGGTCCTGCACCTGGGGGTCGGAGACGAGATCGCGGTGGCGGACGCGGACGGCGCGCCGGTCAGGCTGCGCATCGCCGGCCTGCTCGCGGGCAGCCCGCTGCAGGGCGCGCTCCTGGTCCCCGAGCGGGACCTGGCGCGCCGCTTCCCGCGCCATGGCGGCCGGAGCGTGTTCCTGGTGCGGACGCCGCGCGGGCGGGAGGAGGCCGTCGCCGGCCTGCTCGGCGACCAGCTGTGCGACTTCGGGCTCGAGGTGGCGCCGGTCGCCGAGCGGCTGCGGCTCTACTCGCGGGTCGAGGACACCTATCTCGCCAGCTTCGAGGCGCTGGGCGCCCTCGGCCTGCTCCTCGGCACCTGCGGGCTGGCGGTGGTGCTGCTGCGCAACGTGGTCGAGCGGCGCTGGGAGCTCGCCGCGCTCCGCGCTTTCGGCTTCCGCCGCCGGCGCCTCGCCGCCATGCTGCTGCTCGAGAACCTCTCCCTGCTGGCGCTCGGCCTGGCGCTGGGCACCGCCGCCGGCCTGCTACCGGAGGCGCTCGGCGCCGGCCTGGCGGGGAGCTTTCCCTGGATCCCACTGACCGCCACCCTGGGCGCCGTCCTGCTCGCCGGCCTGCTGGCAAGCGGCCTGGCGGTGGCCGTCGCGCTGGGCGCCCCGCTGTTGCAGGTGCTCAAGGCCGAGCGCTAGGCTCCCGGCACCTCCCTCCGCCTCCCTTTGGGCGAGGGGACCCCGAGGTCCAAGGTCGGTTCCCCTCAAGACCCCTCGCCCAAAGGGAGGCGGGAGGGAGGTGCCGGGAGCCTGGCGGGGGAAGAGGATGCCACCGCCTACTTGGGGCGGAGCTACTTGCTAGAACGTCGCGAACGAGGAGATGAATCATGGCGAGTGGAGACGGCGTGGGCACGGGCTTCGCCTGGTTGGCGTTCGCGTCGACCGCGGTGGTCGCGTGGGGGCTCTACGGCATCCTGCTGCACAGCGGGCAGGCCGGCATGGCGGACCCGGTGAATGGGCGTTACAAGGCGTTCCTGTTCGTGGGGGTGGCCTACTTCTTCACCGCCATCCTTGCGCCGGTGGTCTGGATGGCCGCGCGGGGCGGCACTTCCTGGACCTTCCCGGCCGCCGGCATGCTCTGGTCGCTGCTCGCGGGCGTGGCGGGCGCGGCCGGCGCCTTCGGCGTCCTGCTCGCCTTCGGCGCCCGCGGCACCCCGCCGGTCGTGATGTCGATCGTCTTCGCCGGCGCTCCGGTGGTCAACGCGGTCGTGGCCCTGCTGCTCCAGCCGCCGGCGGGCGGCCTGCGCACCATCCGCTGGCCCTTCTTCGCCGGCATCCTGCTCGCCGCGCTCGGCGGCTGCCTGGTGACCCTCTACAAGCCGAACCCGGCGCCGCCACCCTCCCGCTCCGCGCATCCGGCGGCGGCCGCGAAGGCGCCCGCGGCGACACCCGGCCAGGCGCAGTCCCGCTGATCGCCGACCAGAGGGCGTGCGGCGGCACGTCTGCGGCGGCACGTCCGCTCCGCCGCGACGGAAGCAGGGGCAACCACGGAAGCATAGAAAGATAGCGATCCAAATATTTGACCTCCCTTCGCTACGACTCTAAGCTGGTTCTGTCTCCTCCACCGAAGTCACGCCATGCCCTCAGCGTGCCAGGAGGCCCTGCGCATGCGCATGAGATGGCGCTTGGCCCGATGCACGAGACGGGCAGGGTGAGCACAAGGAGCCGATACGAGGCTACTCAGAATGACATTGAAACCCGCTGCCGGCGTTCCTCTCCTTGCCGGTGCCGTCCTTGCCCTTGGCTTGACTTGCGCCAGCGCCGTCCAGGCCGTGCCGGTCGCGGCCGGCACCGCCGACGCCGCCTATGTTGCCTTGCGATCCACTCGGCCGGACGGGCGTGTCGCGCCGGTCAAGGGACTGGTGTTGGATCGCGACGTCTTCCACTTCGAGTTCGAGGCGGGAACGTTCCATTTCCTGGCCCCGGTGGCAGGACGCACGATCGGTGCGGTTTTTCTCGGCCAGGGGCGCTTCCGCCTGACTCCGGCGACCCCGGCCGAGCGACGCCAGCTTGCACTCTCCTCTGGCGCCGGCAAGGGCTCCGAGGTGCTTGCCGATCGCTTCGACGAGCTGGTGCTCCTCTTTGCCGACGACACGGCGCAGGAGATCCTCGCGGCGGCGCCGAGCGTAACCCGGGCGCCGGACCCGAAGGCGAAGCAGGTCTACGAGCGGTGGCTCAAGCGGCAGCGCAGCGACTTCCAGATGAACTTGCATTTGCGGCTGCTCGCGGACCTGCTCAACAGCCCAGGGCTCACCAGCGGCGTTTTCATGGCGCTGCTCGAGGGCAAGAAGCTGCTGCCGGCGCTGGCCGTGGTGGACCCGAACGGCGCCGAAGCCCTGGGTGCGATCGCGCGGGCCGGTGCGGAAGACACCATGCTCTACGTCCCGGATCCCGACCGCGGCGGCGCCTGGTACCTGTGCGACCGCAAGGCCGAGGTCGAGACCGGGCACTTCAGCCCCGCCAAGCGCCTCGCCCACGCGCTTCACTACAGCGTCGAGACGACCATCCAGCGCAATACCGGCATCGCGGGCCTCACCACGATCCGGTTCCAGGTGCTGTCGCCCGGCCTCAGAGTGCTGCCCATCCATCTGCTCGAGCGGCTGCGGATCGGCACGGCCTCCTACGCGGTGGCCGAGGCTCCCACCGCGCCCGCCGCCTCCGCCACGGCCACCGCGCCGCCGGCGACCCCGCAGCGCGAGCCCGCCTGGCGGCCGGCCGCCTTCGTCCAGGAGGCGGCCGAAGAGGACAGCGACGCGGCGGTAGTCTTCCCCGAGCCCCTCGCCGCCAAGTCGGTCGTGCTGCTGCGGATCGGCTATCAGGGCGACTCCGTGCTCACCGACATCGGTGGCAAGAACTTCGTGGTCGCGGCCCGCACGAGCTGGTACGCCAACCTCGGCGTGTTCTCCGATCCGGCCACCTTCGATCTCGTCTACCGCGTACCTGAAGGCAATGAGGTCATCTCGATCGGCAAGCAGGTGGAGCTGCGGACCGAAGGCCGCACCAGCACCTCGGTCTGGAAGACCGACACCGCGGTCCAGGTTGCCGGATTCAATTACGGCAAGTTCAAGAAGCTCGCGCAGCGCGAGGAGGTGAGCGGCATCGAGCTGGCGGTCTACACCAACGAACGCAGCTTATCGGGCGGCGTCAACACCGGCCGCCTGGCCCAGGACACGATGGCCGACGCGATCAACGCGGCCCGGGTGTTCACCACCTACTTCGGCCCGCTGGCCGACCCGCACGTGGCGATCACCCAGCAGCCGCAGCTGGCCTTCGGCCAGTCCTGGCCGTCGCTGATCTTCTTGCCCTACCTGGCGTTTCTCACCGGCACCGACCGCATGAACCTGGGCCTGCTGGGCACCAAGGAGTTCGTCGACACCGTCGGCTTTCACGAGTTTGCCCACCAGTGGTGGGGGCACCAGGTCGGCACCGCGTCTTACCGCGACACCTGGCTCGAGGAGGGCTTCGCCGAGTTCTCGGCGGCGCTGGCGCTGCAGCACACACAGGGCTGGGGCGCCTACGAGAAGCACTGGCGCGAGGCGCGAAGGGAGCTCTTCGCGACCAACGTGCCCGGCAGCCAGATCGCCAGCTTCGATGCCGGGCCGATCGTCGAGGGCGAGCGCCTGGCCACCCGGAAGAGCCCCTACGCGTACCAGGTGCTGATCTACTCCAAGGGCGCCTATGTGCTGCACATGCTGCGGATGATGATGTGGGATTCCGCCGCACCCGTCCCGGACGCTCGTTTCATCGCGATGATGAAGGACTATGCGAGCAGCTTTGCGGGCAAGAGCGCCACGACCGCCGACTTCCAGAGAGTGGTCGAGCGGCACCTGGTGCCGGCCATGAACGCCACCGGCGACGGCAAGATGGACTGGTTCTTCCGGCAGTGGGTCTATGGCACCGAGGCCCCCCGCTACACCGTCGACCTCGAGCTCGAGGCGGCGGCCGGCGGTCAGGTGCGGATCAAGGGCAAGATCGCCCAGGAGGGCGTGTCGTCCGACTTTCGTGCCCTCGTGCCCATCTACCTCGAGCTGGAAAAGGAGCAATACGTCCGCGTCGGCATGGTGCCGATGGTCGGCGCGAGCAGCGCCGCCGTCGACCTCCTCCTCAAGCCGCCCAAGAAACCTCGCCGCGCGCTGATCAACGCCAGGAGCGAGGTGCTGGCGAGGCCCTGACGCGACGCTAGGGCATCTGGCCGTGCGCCGCCGGCGGGGGCGGCTCGGCCGGTGCCGGCGCGGGCTGCGGCCGCGGCTTCTCGAACCAGCCGCTCACGACGACCTCCGGCGCGAGGCGGCGGCTGGCCGAGGTCTGCCAGGGGAAGAAGAGGCTGGTCTTGACGTCGCCGTGCTCGCCCTCCTTCGACGTCCAGTACAGGGAGACGTCGAGCGTCACGCCGCGGCGCGAGACCTCGTTGACGTTGACGCCGACGCCGATCCCGGAGCCGTTGAACGGGTTGTCGCCGTTCAGGAACGAGTACGTGTGCGTGCACGGCGACGGCATGGGGATCCCCTCGCCGGTGTCGACGCGCAGCCGGTAGACCTGGCGGGAGATCGGGAAGCGGTAGGTCTTGGTGAACTTCCCGGGGCCCTCGAGGCGCGCCGCGAACACGGTGAACGCCTCGCGGTCGTCGTCCATCACGCAGTACTGCTCGAGGACCTCGTAGCCCGGCGGGGCGACGGCCGGCGCGTCGTTGGGCAGGCGCTCGACGAGAGGGCTCTCCTGCCGCGCCGCGAGAGGGCCCGTGCCGGCCGCCGCGAGGGCGCCGCCGAGGAGGAGCAGGACGACGGGACGGGAGAGGTGCATCGACGGAGCATACAGCGATCAGCCCCGGGGGGCGCGCGGCGCGTAGCTGGCGGGGCCGGTGCGCTCGGTCTCGATGAGGTGCGGATCGGGTGGGCGGCCGAGCTTGAAGAAGCGGGCGGCGAGCCAGGCGAGGGTGAGGGCGGGGATCATGTCGCCGATCGGGATGACGGCCTTGATGGTGGCGATGTTGCGCAGCGCCTTGAGTCCGAGGCGGTCGAGCAGCAGCCAGGTGATGGGGGTCGAGAAGACGTCGAGGCCGAGGTCGAGCAGGTCGAGGCCGACGACCAGCGCCAGCGGCACGGCGCGCACGGTGGTGAAGAAATCGGAATCGCTCGCGATGCGGATACGGCGCAGCTTGCGGTAGGCGAGGTAGAGCGCCGCGGCGGCGAGCGCCACGACCAGCAGGACGGCGACGGCGGCGGCGGCGACGAGGCTGCGCAGGCTCAATGGCGGCTCCTTGGCCCGGAGCTCCGGACTCCCGGGCTCCTGGCTCGATGCCCTGCAAGAAGGCGGCCGGGCCGGCGCCGGCGAGGGCCGCTGCCCCCCCGGGGCGCCGAAGCGCCCCGGGAAGGCTGGCGGCGGGAAGCGGGAAGAGCGGGCGGCGCGCCGCTCCTAGAAGATGAGGCGGACGCCGAGCTGCAGCAGGCGCTGCTCGCCCTGCGTCGGAGCGCCGCCGGCGAAGACCGAGGGCTGGCCGAAGGTGGCGGTGCCGAGGACGCCGTTGTAATTCGCCGGGTTCTTGGCGTTGAACAGGTTGAAGACCTCGGCGATGCCTTCGATCGCCACTGACTTGTAGAGCGCGACCTGCTTGGACAGGCGCAGGTCGAACTGCTCGAACGAGCCGGCGCGGCCGGCGTTGAGCCCCGTGCCCGGCGGCAGGAAGATCTCGCGGTTGGTGCGGTTGAAGGGCTCGGTGATCATGAAGGGCGTGCCGGAGTGATAGCGGAACATGGCCGCCACGTTGATCTGCCAGGGAGCGAGGTAGACCGCGCCGAGGCTGACGCGGTGCCGGGCATCGGTGTTCAGCGGGCCGGTGCACCTGCCGCAGAGGGGATCGGCCGGGTCGATCGAGGCGTCGCGGGCCCCGCGCAGGTTCGGCTGGTAGGTGACGTCGGTGAGCCGGAACTCGTCGGCGCCGGCCAGCGTGATGCCGGTGGCCTTCGACAGGGTGTAGAAGCCCTGGACGGTGAGCTTGCCGCTCAGCCGGTAACGGACACCGAGGTTCGCGCCGCGGTAGGTGCCGGTGCCGCCGCTCTCCCAGATGCGGAAGTTCCCGAACTGCGGGAACGTCGGCTGCAGGGTGACGGGATCGATGTTGGCGCGGGAGCGGAAGGGCAGGTCGTGGTACTCGATGTCGACCCCCTCGAGGTTCACTCCCAGTGCGTCGGTGACCTGCCAGGAGTAGCCGAGGGACCCCTGGTAGGAGCGCGGCGTGTTGGTGATGTTCGGCGCCGCCACCTCGTTCGGCGGCGGGATCGCGGCGCCCGGCAGCTGGTTCGGCGGCAGCGGCTGGCCGGGCTGGAAGAAGGAGCCGTCCGGGTTCCTGATGCCGTTCGAATTGGCATTGTGGTAGACGGTGCCGTAGTTCGACTGCACGGCGCTCGACGGGAACAGGATCGTGGCGTTGGTGTAGGGGAAGTCGTAGTAGATGCCCCAGCCGCCGCGCAGCAGTCGCTTGCCGTCGCCGCCGGTGTCCCAGACGAAGCCGAACCGCGGCGCGAAGTTCGACTTGTCGTTCTTCAGCACCCCGCCCTTGCCGCCCGAGAACAACCGGTAGATGGGGAAGTCGAACTGGGTCTGGGTGGAGAGCGTCTGCCAGATCGGATTACTTCGCTGGTCGAGGTCGAACCCGGTCCACAGGTCGTAACGCAGGCCGACGTTCACGGTCAGGCGGCTCGAGACCGCCCAGTCGTCCTGGATGAAGGCGCTGTACTCGTCGACCGGGTCGGTGTTGCCGTTGAAGCCGCCGAAGATGGTGATGTCGGTGATCGGCGATCCCACCTGGTCGGTCAGGGTCGAGAACTGGCCGGTCGTGCCGGTGGTGAAGTCGCCGCCCAGGACCGGTTCGTGGATGACGGCGATGCCGGTCTTGAAGTCGTGGCGCTGGCCGCCCAGGACGGCCGACAACCCGAAGTCGTCCTTGTACTGGTACTTGGTCTGGAACGTGTGCTGCGGGGTGTTGATGTTCTGCCCGGTGGTGAACCCGGAAGGATAGTAGATGAACGGCTCGTTGGAGTTCGCCGTGATGCCGTTGATGAACTTGCTGTACTGGAACAGCAGCTCGTTCAGCATGTCGCTGCCGAACTGGGAGCTGAGCCCGGCGAGCAGCGACTTGTAGTTGTTGGTGACGGTGCCCAGCGAGCTCGGCGCGGCGAGCGGGCTGGCGCCGTACACGTCGGTGTTCTTCTGGTAGCCGTACCGCACCTGCAGGTACTGCTTGGGCGAGATGTCGTAGGAGAGCTTGCCGCTGAAGAGCTGGTCGCTGAACGGCGTCTGCACGGCCTGGCCGGCGATCGACGCGATGGGGAAGCCGGAGTCCACGATGTAGGAGGTCGTGCGGTCGGTCTTCTCGTAGGTGACGAAGAAGTGCAGCTTGTCCGGGACGATCGGGCCGCCGAGCGAGCCGCCGTACTGCTTGCGGTCGAGCGGCTGCTTCGGGGAGCCGCTGAGGATCTCGTTCTGCGTCCGCGAGTCGAGGCTGTCGTTGCGGAAGAAGCCGTAGCCGCTGCCGGAGAAGCGGTTGGTGCCCGACTTGGTCACCACCGACAGCACGCCGCCGGTCGAACGGCCGAACTCGGCCTTGTACTCCATGGTCTGGATCTTGAACTCCTGGACGCCCTCGACGCTGAAGTTCTGCAGCGCGCCGCCGATCGTGTCGTCGGTGTTGTCGCCGCCGTCGATCATGTAATTGACGTTGCGGCCGATGCCGCCGTTGAGCGCGACCACCAGCTGGCCGGGCTTGGTCGGGTCGGTGTTGTGGCCGAGGCTGGTGCCGGGCGCGAGCACCGCCAGGTTGGCGAACTGGCGGCCGTTGAGCGGCAGGTTGTCGAGCTCCTGCTGGCTCACCACGGCGCCGACCGAGGGGGTGTTGGCGATCAGCGGCGCCTCGTCGACGACGGTGATCGATTCCGCGACCGCCGACTGGGTGAGCGTGATCTCGAGGTTCCGGATGCTGGCGACGTCGACCTTGACGTCGTCGACGGTCACCGTGCCGAAGCCCGCCAGGTCGACCTTGACGGTATAGGTGCCGACCTGCACCGACGCCAGCCGGAACGCTCCGTCGGCGGCGGTGACGGTGGTGCGTTCGTAGCCGGTGTCCTTCTGGGCGGCGCTCACGGTCACCCCGGGCAGGGCGGCGCCGCTCTTGTCCACGACGTGCCCGGCGATGGTGCCGCCGGCGGCCTGGGCCCAGGCGCTCGGCGCGAAGCCGAGCGCCCCGGCCGCCAGCGCCAGGGCGATCGCGGCGACGGCCGCCAGCCGGTCCGACGCTTTCTTCTGCTTCCGTTGCATGATGCGCTCTCCTTTTGGATTCCGATGTCAAACTGAATCAATTCCGCGGGTGAAGGCCCGCGCGGCAGCATGGTATGAAGCATCGCTCGCGGCGCGCCTGAGCGGCCGAGCGGCTGAGTCTCCGAGCCTGGGGACGTTCGGCGATCACCTCCCTCCCGTCTGCGGGGCGAGCTGCGCGAGAAAGTGGCGTGCCGCCTGGCGCTGCTCCGCGAAGCGCCGCGGCTCCGGGTCGGTGACGCGCAGGAAGTCGCGGTAGGCGCCGGCGGCGGCGGCGGCGTCGCCGGCCAGCTGCAGGGCGATGGCGCGGTTCAGCCGCACCTCCTGGTGATCCGGGGCCAGCGCCAGGGCGCGGTCGAAGTAGGGCAGGGCGGCGGCCGGATGGTCGTGCTCGACCTCCAGGGCGCCCAGGCCGTTGAGCGGCTCGGCGTAGTGCGGGGCCGCCGCCATGGCGTGGCGATAGGCGTCCGCAGCCTCGCCCGGCCGGCCGAGGCTGCGCAGCACGTTGCCGAGGTTGTTCCAGGCGGGGGCGTTGCGCGGGTCGTCGGCGGTGGCGCGCAGGAACTCCTGCCGGGCCGGCTCGAGCCGGCGCTCCGCGAGGTAGACGATGCCCAGGGTGTTGTGCGCCTCCGGCCTGCCCGGATCGAGTCGCACCGCCTTGTCGATGGCTTCCCGCGCCGCCGCGGTCCGGCCGCTCTCTTGCAGCGCCGCCGCGAGGTTGTACCACGCCTCCGGGTCGGCGGGGGTGAGCGCGGCGACCTCGCGGTAGAGGGCGATGGCGCGGTCGGTCTGCCCGGATTCGCGCAGCGCCTGCGCGAGCCGGGTGCGGAAGACCGGGTTGCCGGGATCGGCGGCAATCAGCGGCTGCAGGTCGGCCAGCGCCGCCGCGGTCTGCCCGGCCTGCAGCTCGGCGTGGGCGCGCTGGAAGGTCTGGAAGAGGACGACGCCCTGCTTCGGGTCGAGGGGCGGGCGGCCGCCGCGCCCGGGGCCCGCCGCTGCCTGCGGCGGTGCGCCGGCCGCGTAGCCCAGGCTCTCGAGGCGTCTGCGCGTCTCGGCATCGGGCATGGCGGCGGCCTGAGTCGCGGCACCCGCCGTCGGGGACGGCGAGCCTGGCGCGCGGGCCCCGGCCTCGATGGCGGCGAGGCGCGCCGCGAAGCCCCGCGTGGGGTCGTCCCGCGCGGGGCTCGCCGGTGCCGCCGGCAGGGTCGCCGCGGGCGCCGCGGATGTCGCTGCCGCCGGGGCCGCCGCCGCCGTCGCCGTCGCCGCGGCCGGCGCGAGGTTCCTAGTCTCGTGCGGATCGCGTTGCAGGTCGTAGAGCTCGGGGCGGGGGGCGGCGATGTACTTCAGCTCGCGGCGGCGCAGCGCGAACAGCGGGCTCCAGCCGAAGACCTCGGGGTAGCGGGTCTCCGCGTAGAGCTCGGACGGCGGCGGCTCGCGGCCGGCGAGCAGGGCCGCCGAGAGATCGCGGCCGTCGAGCGCGCCGCCGGCCGGCGGCGGCAGCGGTTGCCGCAGCAGGCCGGCGAGCGACGGGGCGAGATCCACCAGGCTCACCGGCGCGTCGACGCGCCGGGCGGCGAGGCCGGGCGCGCGCAGCAGCAGCGGCACGGAGAGCACCGGCTCGTAGAGGAGCAGGCCGTGGGTCAGCTCGCCGTGCTCGCCGAGCGACTCGCCGTGGTCGGCGGCGATCGCCACCACCGTCCGGTCGTCGAGCCCCCGGCTGGCCAGCGCCGCGAGCAGCCGGCCGACCTGGGCGTCGTCGAAGGCGATGGCGCCGTCGTAGGGCCGGCCGGGGTGGCGCTCGCGGTAGGGCGAGGGCGGGTTGTAGGGGGCGTGGGCGTCGTAGAGATGGACCCAGAGGAAGAACGGGCGAGGATCGGCCGCGGCCAGCCAGCCGAGGGCCCGGTCCACGACCTGGTCGCCGGGACGCTGCGCCTCGAGCAGCCAGCTGGCGTCCGCGGGGCGCTCGATCTCGTCGTCGTAGACCGCGAAGCCGCGGTTCAGGCCGAAGCGGTGGTCGAGCACGAAGGCGGCCACGAACGCCCCGGTGCGATAGCCGGCGCCGGCGAGGACGGTGGCCAGGGTGGGGATGCCGGCGGCCAGCGGCGCGGTGCCGTTGTTGCGGGTGCCGTGATGCGGCGGCAGCAGCCCGGTGAGGATGGTCGTGTGCGAAGGCAAGGTGAGCGGCACCGGCGAGCTGGCGCGGGCGAAGCGCACGCCGTGCCGCGCCAGCGCGTCGAGGTGGGGCGTCTCCGCGGCCGCATCGCCGTAGCAGCCCAGGTGGTCCGAGCGCACGGTGTCGAGGGTGACGAGGAGCAGGTTGAGCGGCCCGCCGGCCGGCGCCGCCGCCGCCGTGCTCTGGCCGGGAGCCCGGCAGCCTCCGGCCAGGGCGGCGCCGGCAACGGCCAGGGTGAAAGTGGCCAGGCTGAAGGCCGCCAGGGTGGAGCGGGTCGTGAAGCTGGTGCGGAAGGGCATCATGAGAGTGGTGCCGCGGCGCCATGGACGGCGACCCTGTGCGGCCGCTTCCCGGCCTCGTGAGGTCGCCCGCTGGAGCCGATCGAACTAAGGGGAGAATAGCGAAAAACACGGCAGTGCGGGAAGCGCGAGTGGTCCCCAGGTCCGGGGCGGCCGCGAGCGGTGCCGGCGGCGCCTCTGCTACCATTGGCGGGCACGGCATCCGGGAGGCATCCATGAGTGACGGCTATGAGCGAGCCCAGGGGCAGCGGAATCTTCTCGAACGGCTGGGGGCCAAGATCCCCGGCTACCGGGGCTTCCAAGACCGGGAGCTGCGGCGCGACGTCGACAGGCTGCAGCGCGAGCACCTGGCCGCCGAGCTGGGGCGGCTGAAGGCCGCGCTCGCGACTCGCGCCCGGGATTACACCGATGCCGGGCAGCTGGCGGCGCTTGCCGGCTTCGGCCGGCTCGACCGGCAGCTCGACGGCCTGCAGCAGACGATCCGCTTCAGCGACTACGGCGCTTCCGGCCTGTTCGATCCGGTCAAGATCAACGAGCCGGAGCTCGAGCGGCTCTATGCTTTCGACCTGGGCATCGAGGAGGACGTGGCCGCCGTCGAGCAGGCGATCGCCGCCGTGCCGGCGCCCGCGTCGCCCGGTAACGCCGGCGACGCCGCCGGCCCGGGGGCGGCGCTCGACAAGGTCCGCGACCTGCTCCATGGCCTCGACGACAAGTGGCGCCAGCGCCGCCAGGTCATCGGCCAGGCGGTACAGTCGGCGCAGCCGGTGTGACCTCGTAGCCGCACGAGGGGCCGCGCGACAGGCGCGACAGGAGATGAGAACGATGGACGTCATCCAGTACCACGATCCGCAGGGGCAGACGATGGTGGCGCGCGTGCCGCCGGACGGCACCTACGACATCCGGCTGGGCAGCCAGCTGATCGTCGAGGAGAGCCAGCAGGCGGTGTTCTTCCGCGACGGCAAGGCGCTCGACACCTTCGGCCCCGGCCGGCACACCCTCGCCACCCAGAACGTCCCGATCCTGACACGGCTGCTCAGCATCCCGTTCGGCGGCACCTCGCCGTTCCAGGCGGCGGTGGTCTTCGTCTCGAGCAAGACCTTCCTCGACCTCAAGTGGGGCACCAAGGAGCCGGTGGTCTTCCGCGACAAGGAGCTGGCGATGGTGCGGCTGCGCGCCTTCGGCAAGTTCGCGGTGCGCATCGCCAACGCCCAGCTGTTCGTCAACGCCATCGTCGGCACGCGCGGCGCCTACTCGACCGACGGCGTCGAGAGCTACTTCCGCGACGTCATCGTGGCGCGCCTGACCGACGTGCTGGGCGAGAACCTGACCTCGATCTTCGACCTGCCCAAGCTGTACGACGAGCTGGCGATGGGGCTCAAGTCGCGGGTGGCCGACGACTTCGGCAAGTACGGCATCGAGCTGGTGGACCTCTTCCTCGGCGCCATCACGCCGCCCGAGGAAGTGCAGAAGATGATCGACGAGCGCAGCGGCATGGGCGCCCTCGGCGACATGAACACCTATCTCAAGTTCAAGACCGCGCGGGCGATCGGCGACGCGGCCCAGCAGCCGGGCGGCGGCGGCAGCGTGATCGGCGCCGGCCTCGGGCTCGGCATGGGCGCGGGAGTGGGGGCGATGCTGCCCGGCATGATGCGCGACGCCATGCAGGGCGGCGGCCCGGCGCCGCAGACCGCCCCGCCGGCGCCCCCGGCCGCCACCGCCCCGCCGGCGCCGGCTCCGCAGTCGCCGCCCGCGGCGAGCGCGGGCGCCCCGCCGTCGCCGGGGACCGGGACGGGGGCGGCCACGGGCGCCGCCTTCTGCTTCAACTGCGGCCAGAAGCTGCCGCCGGGCGCCGTCTTCTGTCCCTCCTGCGGCACCAGGGTCGCGGCGGCATAGCGCACGGACACGAAACTCTTTTAGTGAGAGGGAGGGAGGGGGCGTCCCCTTCCCCCCCGGAGGGGAGGGAAGGGGAACGAGGGGATGCGGGGGGCGATCCGATAGACGCTTTGAGTAGGCCTCGAGAGCCACATCGTAGCGCCCGTCTCGTGAGTCGGGGTCGCCGCGGGAAGGTGGTGACTGGGGAGACCCAAGGAAACCAATTGTGAGCTCTCGCGAGCCCGGGACCATCTTCGACGGCAAGTACGAGATCGTCCAGCGCCTCGCCAGCGGGGGCATGGGCGAGGTCTACCTGGTGCGTCACGTCCACCTGCAGGAGCTGCGGGTGGTCAAGATCCTGCGCCAGGACCTCGCCGGCGACCCGGTGGCGCAGCAGCGTTTCGTGCGGGAGGCGCGGCTCGCGACGCAGATCAAGCACCCGAACGTCGCCATCCTCTACGACTTCTCGCGCCTGCCGGACGGCAGCTTCTACATGGTCTGGGAGCACATCCAGGGCCAGGACGTCGGCGACTGGGTGCGGGAGCGCGGCCCGTTCCCGGTGGGCACCGCGATCCGGCTGGGCATCCAGGCGCTGCGCGGGCTGGGCGCGATCCACTCCGCCGGCATCATCCACCGCGACGTCTCGCCCGACAACCTGATGATCATGGAGAACAGCCGCCAGCAGGCGTGGCTGAAGATCATCGACCTCGGCCTGGCGAAGAACCTGGCTCCCGAGGACAGCACCAGCAGCGGCAGCTTCGAGATCACCCAGGTCGGGATGTTCATGGGGAAGCTCCAGTACTGCTCTCCCGAGCAGGCCGGCGCGGCGAGCGGCGAGATCCTCGACCGTCGCAGCGACCTGTACTCGTTCGCGCTGGTGCTCTACGAGATGATCACCGGGCTGCCGCCCTTCGAGTCGGAGAGCCCGCACGGCTTCATCTTCAAGCGGCTCTCCGAGGACCCGCTGCCGATGATCGGCCGCAACCCGGTGGTGGAGGTGCCGGTCGAGCTGGACCGCGTCGTGCGGCAGGCGCTGGAGCGCGACCGGGAACGGCGCTACCCCGACGCGGTCAGCTTCATCCAGGCGCTCGAGCGGGTCGAGAAGGGCCTGAGCAGGGTCGAGACGAAGGAGGTCACGATGCCGCCCGGGACCCGCGGCGTCCAGGCGCCGCCGGCGCCGCTGGCGCCGCCGCGGCAGCGCAGCTCGAGCGAGCTGTCGCGGGCGGAGCGCATCGACCTGCTGGCGCAGATCGAGCGTGCCGCGAAGCGGGTCAGCGAGAGCTCGCTCGACCTGGCGCGCGCCGAGGGCGCCATCGCCGCCGGCAAGCTCGACGACGCGCGGCGGCTGGTGGCGCAGATCGAGGCGGCGAGCCCGCGTTCGGCCGGCCTGGACCGGATCAAGGAGCGGCTGGCGGCGGCGGCGGCCGGGGCTGGTCCAGCGGCCGCGGGTGGCGGGCCCGCGACGGGGGTGGCCGGAGGGGCGGCGGGTGCGAGGCAGGCCACGCCATCGGCCCCGTCCGCTCCGCCGCCCGCCAAGACCGCGGCCGCTCCCTCCGCCGCCAAGGCTGCCGTGCCGCCCGCTCCTGCCACGCCGGCGGCGCCGGCGGCGCCGGCGGTGGAAAGCGCTGCGCCTCCGGCCAAGGCCGCTTCAGGTGCGCCCGTGGCAGCGGCAGCGGCAGCGACCGCGGCCGCGGCGAAGGCCGTCTCCACCCCGGCCAAGGCCGCCGCCGCCGCCGCACCTTCCCCCCTGCCGGCGGCGCCGGCCCCGGCCCCGGCCTTCCCCGCCCAAGCAGCGCCCGGTCCGCCCGCGCCGGCCCCGCCCGCGCCGGCGGAGGCGACGACGGCCGACCAGCGGCAGCGCATCGCCGAGGCCGAGAAGGCGCTGCGCCGCTACCTGGAGCGTAAGCAGCTGCCGCTGGCCCGCCTGGCCCTCGAGACCCTGCTCGAGCTGGCGCCGCGGCACCCCAACCGCGCCGACTACGAGAGCTGGGTCACCCTGCTCGCCGACGAGGTGGAGCAGGACCGGCGCGCCGAGATCGCCCTCGCCGCGGCGCGCGCCGCGATCGTCCGCCGCGACTTCGCCAAGGCGCGCCAGGAGCTCGACCTGGTGCGGCGCAACGACCTCTCCGGCGAGCGTGCCGAGGCGCTCGAGCGCGAGCTCGACGAGGTCGAGCAGGGACTGCGCCAGGGCGCCGAGTTCGAGCGTCACAAGCAGCGGCTCGACGAGCTGCTGGCCGCCCGCAAGGTGGACGAAGCGGAGCGCGAGATCGAGCAGCTGGCCGGCCTCGGGCTGAGCAACATCACCCTCGACTCCTACCGCGAGAGGTTGCGGGAGGCGCGCCTCGCCGCCGACCAGGAGCGGCAGGCGGCGCCGGTCGAGAAGCGCTACCGGGAGCTGCTGCAGGCGCGGGACTGGTTCGCCGCCCGCGAGGCCGCGATGGAGATGGAGACGATCGCGCCGGCCAGCCCGCGGGCGGCGGCGATGTACGCCGAGGTCGAGCGCCTCGAGTCCATCCACAAGCACCAGCAGGCGGCCGAGCAGGGAGTGCTCCAGGTCGACGCCTTCCTGGAGAAGGGCGATCTGCGCAACGCCGAGCTGGCCCTGCGCATCCTCCTCAGCATCGACCCCGAGAACCGCCACCGCAAGCGCCTCGAGCGCCAGCTGCGCGCCGGCCGGGCGTCGTAGGCGGTCCCCCGGCCCTCCAGACCGTAGAGTCCTTGTCCGGCGGCCGGCCGGTGCGTACACTTCGTCGCCTATGACCACGCCCACCGCCCGGGAGCGCCTGCTCCGCTATGCGTTCATGAAGCTGACGCGGGACTTCGACGCTCGCTTCGAGGCCTTGCTGCTGACCGGCCGGGTCTCCAAGTGGTACAGCGAGGTGGGCAACGAGGCCACCACCATCCCCGCCGGGCTCGCGCTCGGCGCCGGCGACGCGCTGTGCACCCTGCACCGCGACCTCGGCGCCATCCTGGCCGTCTACCTCGACCCGGCGCGCACCTTCCCGGGCCTGGGCTTCGGCGAGCCCGACGGCCGGCGGCCCGATCCGGAGGGCCTGCTGCGCCGCCTCGCCTGCCAGCTGCTGGGCAAGGGCGACGGCTTCTCGCAGGGCGTCGAGCGCTCCTTCCACTACGGCTATCTGGCGCCCGAGCACGGCATCCTGCACCTCGGCATGATCAGCCATCTCGGCTCCATGATCCCGGTGGCGGCCGGCTGCGCCTTCGCTTTCCGCCAGCGCGAGAACGGCCGCGTCGCGATCAACTTCATCGGCGAAGGCGGGACCTCGACCGGCGACTTCCACGAGGGGCTCAACATGGCGGCGGTCTGGAAGCTGCCGCTGATCCTGGTGATCGAGAACAACGGCTACGCCTTCTCGACCCCGGCGGGGCAGCAGTACGCCGCCCGGCGCCTCTCCGACCGCGGCGTCGGCTACGGCATCGCCGCCGAGACCGTCGACGGCAACGATCCGGACGCCATGGCCGCCGCGCTGCACCGGGCCGTGGAGCGGGCCCGTGCCGGCCAGGGCCCCACGCTCCTGGAAGCCATGCTCGGCAGGATGCGAGGCCACGCCGAGGGCGACGACTCCCTCAAGGTGGTCCCCGCCGAGGAGCTGGCCGCCTACCGCGCCGCGGACCCGGTCCCCGCCTATGCCCGCCGCCTCGCAGCGGAAGGGGTGCTGGAAGCCGCCACCGCCCAGCGCCTCGAGGCCCGCATCGCCGAGCTGGTCGAGCAGGCGATCACGCAAGCCATCGACGCCGCGCCCCCCGCCCCGGAGGTCGCCATGAGGCCGGTCTTCGCGCCGGACGGGGCCGCGCCGGCCCTGGCCGCGGTGCACGCGGCGGGCACCGCGCCCGTGGGTCTCGGCAACGGCCCGGTCACCGTGGGCGCCGAGGCCGCCGTGGTCGCGGAGCTGGCCATGGGCGGCGGCGAGGACGACGCGGCGGCCGAGGAGGCAGCAGCCGCCGTGCCAGCTCCGGCCAAGCGGTCCGCGGGGCGGCCGGCGGGCGCCGCCCAGGCCAGGGAGACGACCTACGTCGACGCGATCAACGTCGCGCTGCGCGAGGAGATGGAGAGGGACGAGTCGGTGCTGGTCCTGGGCCAGGACATCGGCGCCTTCGAGGGGGCCTTCCGCACCACCCGCGGCCTCCACGCCCGCTGGCCCCAGCGCGTGCTCGACACCCCGATCGCCGAGAGCGGCACCATCGGCATCGCCATCGGCGCCGCCATCCTCGGCTATCGCCCGGTGATCGAGATGCAGTTCGCCGACTTCATCTCCTGCGGCTTCAACCAGCTGGTCAACGTCGCCGCCAAGCTCTTCTACCGATGGCAGGTCCCCTGCCCCATCGTCGTCCGCCTCCCCTCGGGAGGAGGCGTCGGCGCCGGCCCCTTCCACTCCCAGAACGACGAGCCCTGGTTCGCCCAGACCGCCGGCATCAAAGTCGTCTGCCCGGCCACCGCCGCCGACGCCAGGGGCCTCCTCAAGGCCGCCATCCGCGACCCCAACCCCGTCATGCTCTTCGAGCACAAGTTCCTCTATCGCCGGATCAAGGAGATCCTCCCCGCAGGCGAGGGTCTCGCCCGCATCGGCGAAGCCAGGGTCCTCCGCCAGGGCACCCACCTCACCCTCGTCGCCTACGGAGCCAGCACCTGGACCTGCCTAGAGGCGGCCGCCGACCTCGCCGCCGAAGGAGTCGAGGCCGAGGTCGTCGATCTCCGCACCCTGGTCCCCTACGACGAGGACACAATCACCGCCTCGGTACGCAAGACCGGCCGCGCCCTGGTCGTCCACGAAGCCCCCCTGACCCTGGGCTTCGGAGCCGAAGTCGCCGCCCGCCTCGCCGAAGCCGCCTTCCCCTGGCTGGACGCCCCCATCCGCCGGGTCACCTACCCGGACCGCCCGGTGCCCTACGCACGGGTGCTGGAGAACGCGCTGCTGCCGACCAAGGAGAAAGTGCTGGCCGCGGCGCGGGAGGTGCTGGCGTACTGAGCACCGGGAGCTGATCCGTCGTCAACAGGTAATCGGCTCAATCCCGATCACGAAGAGCTCGGACAGTAGGCGTGGAAAGCCGACTGTCGGCGATCCCCTGATGTCGCCGACCCTCTTGACAAGCTTTTTCGGACCCCTGCACCCGTTTCCCCAAGTCCGCGCTGGAATGGCATCCCTTGACCCGCGGGAGGGGCGCCCCGGCCCGATCTCGCGGTGAGCCTCCCGGACTCCTTCGAGGGTCGCCGATCGGCCCTGATTCGGGCCGCAAAGAGCTTGAAAATCATGGGTTTACAATGGTTCGCAGGAGGGAGTCAGATGAACATCGACGAACCCGCGCACCAGGAAAATCAAGCTCTCGCGACGACGGGTGGAGGCGCGAGCGCGGGCGCTGAGCTCGAGGAGCTCGAGAAGCTCGGCGAACGCATCGCCGAGCTCTCGGCGCAGATCTCGGCCGCCACCTACGAGCTGCTGGCCATGATTCGCGACTTCGACGAGCGCGGCGGGTGGGGCGGCGGGTTCCGCTCCTGCGCGCACTGGCTGTGCTGGCGCGTCGGGCTCGACCCGGGCGCGGCGCGCGAGAAGGTGCGCGTGGCCCGGGCGCTCGGCGCCTTGCCGCTGCTCGCCGCGGCCATGCGCCGCGGCGAGATCTCCTACTCGAAGGTCCGCGCCCTCACCCGCATCGCCACGCCCGCCATCGAGCAGAGCCTGTTGGGCTTCGCGCGTGCGGGAACGGCGGCTCACGTCGAGAGGTTGGTGCGCGGCATGCGGCTCGTCGACCGCATCGCCTCAGGGAAGGACGAAAAGCGCCGCCATGCCACGCGGTACCTGCATGTCTACACCGACGAGGACGGCATGGTGACGGTGCGGGGGCGCCTTACGCCGGAGGCCGGCGCGGCCCTGATCCGCGCCCTGGACGCCGGCGTCGAGCAGCTCTACGGGCCGTGGCGCCACAGCCAGCCGGCCGCCGCCGGGCAGGAGGGAGCCGAAGCGGCGGCGAAGGCAGAGGCGGCTGCGGCAGCCGTAGAAGCGGCAGAGGACTTCTCCGCCGAGCAACGCCGTGCCGATGCCCTGGGCCTGGTCGCCGAGAGCGCCCTCGCCGCGGGCCTCGATCCCGGCACCCGCGGCGACCGCTACCAGGTGGTCGTGCACGTCGACGCCGAGGTGCTGGCCCCGGCGGCGAGGGCGGTTCCTCCTGGCTCGCCGACGGCACGCACGTTTCCGCGGAAACGTCCAGGCGGCTGGCCTGCGACTCGGCCCGGGTGGAGATGCGGCACGCCGCGGATGGCCGGGTGCTCGACGTCGGCCGCCGCACCCGCGCCATCTCGCCCGCCTTGCGCCGCGCCCTCGAGCATCGCGACGGCGGCTGCCGCTTCCCGGGCTGCGGCTTGAGCTTCTGTGACGCCCATCACGTGGAGCCCTGGGCCGAGGGAGGTGCCACCAGCCTTGCCAACACGGTGCTGCTCTGCCGCCGCCACCATCGCACGGTGCACGAGGACGGATTCTCGATGGAGCTAGCGCCCGACGGCGAAGCGCGCTTCTATCGACCCGACGGCCGGCCGCTCCTCGAGTCGCCGGCCCTGCCGGTCGCGGCACGAGAGCCCGTCACGGCCCTGGCCGCGCGACTCGCGAGCCACGGCGTGACCGTGGATGGTCACGCGACGCTGCCCGATTGGTGGGGCGGGCCGGTCGACTACGGCTGGGCGATCGATTGGCTGCGGTACTGCGACGGCCGGGACCAAGACTCCGCCGCCGGGTGACGGAGATGGCGCGAGGCCGGCCAGCCACCACCCGCCTGGCTCCAACAGCCTGTCGGAAGCTAAGAGCGTGCTGGCTGAGCCCGTGTCGAGGATGACGCTATCGAGGTGGAGGGTCTTTCCCCGAAAGGTGAGAGCGGCTTCCACGTAGGCGAGGCCGTGGGCGAGCCGGATCTTCATCCGGCTGCGCGGATTCCCAGCCAGTTCTGCTCGGCGATCTCGAGGTTCTCGCGGTCGGTGTGGAGCACGTACAGCTCGCGGTCAGGGTCGTGGCGATGCAGTTTCAGGTAAGTCCTCATCGCGGATTCGCCGTTCGGACTTTGGTCAACGACAGCCAGCTCTTCGAGAAGCCGCTTCCCCAGCTCCGAGCGTGCGTCGAGCGCCTCGACAACCAGCCACTGGTGGGGAAACCGGTTACGGACTTCCGGCCATTTCACCGTCTCAACTCCTGGGTGCCTTCTGCGCGGCGAGAACTTCGGCAGTCATGCTATCCAACCTTCCAGCCTTGGAGTCACCCTCGATCTGTCGATCCCAAGCACGCGCGTCGTACTCCAGGAACCAGGCCCTGAACCGAGCGAGATCCTCTGGGGGAAGGCCCTTTATTCGTCTCTCGATCTGTTCGACTTCACTCAACGGACTTCCTCCTTCGCTCCAGTGGCCAATTCTACTCCCGAAGCCTCATCGCGCATCGAAGCCGTCGATCCAGCAGACGGATCTCCGCTCGCATTACATCGGCGCGATCGTGCTGCGCATCGCAACGGATACGACGGGCTCTCCCGCCGGCTCCCCCGCCATGGGCGGCGCCGTGCGCCGGGCCCTCGCCGACGTCGATCCGAATCTCACCGTGCTCGGCATGACCAGCCCCGGCGAGGAGATCCGCCGCGAGTTCAACCAGGAGCGGCTCCTGGCGCGCCTCACCGGGTTCTTCGGACTGCTGGCGCTGGTCCTTGCCGCGGTCGGTCTCTACGGCGTGACCGCTTATTCGGTCGCGCGCCGCTCTGCCGAGATCGGCATTCGCATGGCCTTGGGCGCGAGCCGTCGCGCGGTCGTAGGGATGGTGCTGCGCGGCGCCTGCCTGCAGCTCGCCCTCGGCCTGGCGCTCGGCCTGCCGGCCGCCCTCGCCGGCGGACGGCTGATCGCCCACCAGCTCTTCGGGGTGCGCAGCTGGGATCCGCCCGCCCTGGTCACCGCCGTCGCCGTGCTCAGCGTCGCCGCTCTCGCCGCCGGCCTGCTACCGGCCCTGCGGGCCGCCGCCATCGAGCCTCTCCAGGCGGTGCGGGCCGAGTAAAGCGGCGATCCGGGCCCGAAGCGGTCGCGGCGGATCGGGCCGCGCTCCTCGAATCCTGGCGCATGTCCATGCTCTGCCGGGGCCCCTCGGCGGTCATGTAGTTTCCTTTCAGAGGCGAGCTGCACCCGCTCCGGCGATCCCGCCGGGGCGACGGTGGACCGCCTCGACGCTGCCCGGGCCGCCCAGCGGCCGGAGGGCGGCCCGAAAGGAGATCGGACATGAACGCACGATGGGAGTCGACGCCGGGGAACCGGTGGCTTGACCATCTGGTATCGAAGGTCGGCTCGAGCAGGACCTTGCCGCTCGTCGCATTCTCGGCGCTGCTGGCGCTGATCGTGGCCGGCGCGACACCCGCGGTCGCCGCACACCCCGGCGGCTCCGAGAGCGCGTCGATCGCACCCTCGCACGAGAGCGCTCCGTCTTCGAGCAGCAGCGGCGGCGGCGGCAGCTCGAGCTCGCACGACAGCGGATCGTCTTCGAGCAGCAGCAGTAGCAGTAGCAGCAGCAGCAGCAGCTCGAGCTCGCACGAGAGCGCTCCCTCATCGAGCAGCGGCGGTAGCGGCGGCGGCTCGACCGCGCATGAAAGTGCGTCGTCTTCGAGCGGCAGCGGCGGCGTCTCGAGCTCGCACGACAGCGGTTCGTCCGCGAGCAGCGGCGGCAGCGGCACCGGCAGCTCCGGCTCCAGCTCCGGCTCGCACGCGAGCGGCTCGTCCGGGAGCGTCGGCGGCGGCAACAGCGCCGGCAACAGCGCCGGCAACGGCGGCGGCGGTGCCAGCCCGCACGGCGGCGGCGCCAGCGGCAACGGCGCGGCCTCTCATGACTCCTCCAGGGGCCCTTCGTCACCCGCACCGGCAACGCCGAGGGACCAGCCGGCGCGGTCGCCGAGAGCGACGAGTGGCGAGCCGCCCGCTCCATCCGAACCATCCGAACCCTCCGGACCCTCGGGCGCCTCCGGGCATGCGCCGAGAGGCGGATCGCCCCAGCCCCCTCCACCGTTGCAGGGCAAGCCTGCCGGCGGTCAGGCGCTCGGCGTCGCGGGCGGGGGCGGCAGGGGCGACGAGCGGCATCCTCCCGAGGGGCAGCTCGAGCCACGGGCGCACCAGAAGCCTGTCCTGCCCTCACGGCCGCCGATCAACGGGCAGCCGCGGCCTCCCGCGCCGTCCGACGACGGGCCGTACGATCCGGGCGTCTTCTATGTCTACGACAACTCGGAACCGGAGTCGTCCTACATGGCGGGCGAGCCGTGCAGGATCGTCTGCCAGTCCGATCCCTCGGTGCGGTGCTCGAGCTACTCCGGCGATTGCCAGGGGCTGCCCGATCGCCTGATCTGCGACGGCCAGACGTTCATGTGCCCGGCCCCCGATGCGATCGGCGCGATCGGCGCGGTCGGCGCGATCGCTGCCATCGGTGCCTCGTCGCAGCCGGCCGTGCAAGCCCAGGCGGCGCACCTGGACCAGGCGGACCAGCCCTGTGAAGGCGGCGGCCAGGATCGCAGCCAGGATCGCGGCCATGGCCGCCACCGCCGTGGCCGTCACGAGGGCCGCCACCAGGCCTGCGACCAGGGCTGCCGTCAGGGGCAGACGAACGCGGAGGTGTCCTGCAGCGGCACGAACGCCGTGCCCTGAGGATTCATGTAGGTCCGCGCCGCGCCGGTCGCGGTGTCGGTGACGGTGAGCTGGACCTGGACGTCGGTCAGGCCGCCGGCGAAGACCCAGAAGCGGCCGGGCGCCAGGGGGCAGCCGTCGAGGACCTTGACCACGATCTCGAGGTTCGCCGGGTCGAAGAACCAGAAGATGCCGGTGTCCGGCGTCAGGCGCCCCGCCTGGCCGGCGCCGGCGCTTCCCTGTGCGGTCTGCCAGGCGGCGGCGACCCGGAAGCGCCCCTGCTGCAGGCAGACGTGGGTGGCGTCGTCCTGGCAGCCGCCGGCCGGGCTGAAGACGAGGTAGGTGGGGCCGAGGAGGCCGTTGCCGCCAGCGAAAACGCCCCGGGAGGCACCGGTCTTGCCGTCGTAGCGCAGGACCTGGTTGGTGCTGAAGCTGTTGACGTAGAGGTTGCCGTCCGGGCCGAAGGCGATGCTGTACGGGCCGCGCAGGCCGCCGCTTCCCTTCGGCACGAAAGCGCCGAGGAAGGCGCCGGTCTTGCCGTCGTAGCGGAGCACCTCGTCGGTGTCGAGGCTGCTCGCCAGCAGGCTGCCGTCGGCCGCGAAAGCGATGCCGACCGGCGTGTTCAGGCCGCCGCTGCCGGCCGCCACCAGGGTGCCGCGCGGGGCGCCGGTCCTGCCGTCGTAACGCAGCACCTGGCTGGTCCGGGTGCTGGCGACGTAGAGATCGCCGTCGGCGCCGAAGATCAGGCCCGTCGGGCCGTCCAGGCCGCCTGCGCCGGCGGCCACGAAGACGTCCAGGAAGGCGCCTGTCCTGCCGTCGTAGCGCAGCACCTGGCTGCTGCCGATGCTGCCGACGTAGAGGTTGCCGTCGGGGCCGAAGACCAGGTCCTCGGCGACGTCGAGGCCGCCGCTGCCGGCCGCCACGAAGGCGCCCAGGAAGGCGCCGGTCTTGCCGTCGTAGCGCAGCACCTGGCTCGACCGCTCGCTCGAGACGTAGAGGTTGCCGTCCGCTCCCCAGGCCAGGCCGTCGGTGCTGTCGAGGCCGCCCTCCCCCGACCCGACGAAGGTGCCGAGCGGGGCGCCGGTCGTCCCGTCGAAGCGCACGACGCTCGAGAAGCCGCTGCTCGACACCAGCAGGTCGGCGCCGGCCGGCGCGGCGCCGGCGAGGAAGGCCAGGGCCGCGACCCCGACGGCCAGGGCGGCAGCGAGCCCGACGGACAACCCGGCTGGCCGTGTAGATGCCCTGCCGGCGGCCGGCGCGGCCCGCGGGGCGGAGGTCATTGCTTCGGCAGGCGGCTCTCGAGCTCGTTGAGGCGCTTCTCGAGGGCCTTCAGCTTCTTCTCGAGCATCTCCTCGCGCGGCGTGCGCCGCTGGACGCGCATCTTCGGCGCCACCGCGCCGTCGAGCGCGTCGCCCTCTGCGGCGGGACCGGGCAGGCGGCGGAAGGTCATGATGCGCTCGGCGTCGGCGCCCTTCATCAGGAACGGAGTGAGATCGATCTCGCGCCGCTCCTTCTGCGCGACGGTGGCGGTCAGCTCGAGGGACTTGCCGTCGCGCCACACCGCGATCGGCAGCACCGCGCCGTCGGCCAGCGGCCGCACGCGGGCGCGCACGTCCCAGCTCGAGTCGACCGGCTTGCCGTCGAGGCTGGTGATGATGTCGCCGATCTTCAGGCCGGCCTTCTCCGCCGGGCTGCCCGGCACGACCCTGGCCACCATCACGCCTGCGCTCTCCGGCGCGCCGAAGTGGGCGCGCAGCTCGGGCGTCAGCTCGCTCAACTCGACGCCCAGGTAGCCGCGCTTGGCGAGAGTGCCCGTCCCCTCGATGATCTTCTCCTGGCCGTCCTCACCGATGCAGATCAGCTTCGACCTGTCGGCGTGCCGGTCGGCGGGCGCGTCCGCGGTCACCTGCGCGCCGGCCGGGAGGCTGGCGGCGGCGCCGGCGCCGGCGAGCAGCAGCGCCGGCAGGACGGCGAGCCAGCGGCGCGGGCGGACCGGGCGGGTCGTGGGGGAGGGCTGGCGCATCTCTCTTCTCCTTGCTGCGTGCGGACCGGCAGGCCTCGCCTTACAGGTCTCGCCTTACAGGTAGTCGTAGTTCTCGCCGTCGTCGCGCTCGCCGGCGGGCGGGACCTGGGCGCGATTCCGCCCCGTCGAGAGCACCAGGTCGAAGCTCTCGTTGCCGCCCAGGTAGAGCACGCTCGGGCCGGGCCGGCGCAGGCTGTGCAGCTCGCGCTCGAGGCGCCCGCGTTCGAGCTGCAGCTCGCGCAGTAGCTGGTGCGCCCGCGCGGTGTCTAACGTCGCGCCTCGCGGCTCCGCGGCGCCGCGACGGCCGGAGGCGACCGCCGGCAGCGCGAGCTCGCCGTCGCCGGCCCCCTCGTGCCGGAACGTCCGATCCATCGGCGATGCGGTCGTGACCGCGGCTTCGGGCGCCGGCGTCCAGTGGCCGGATGCCGCGGCGTTCGCCGCGAGCGGCAGCGCCGGCCGATCGCGCTGCAGCACCGCGACGGACACGCCGACCGACACGCCGAGCGCGGCCACCGTCGCCGTCGCCATCATCAGGCGATGCCAGCGTTGCGCCGCCGGCCAGCGGGACGGGCGGTCGGGCGCCTGCTTGGCGGGCCTGGCGGATCTGGCGTGCCCGGCGGGCCTGGCGAGCCGGGCCGGCCCAGCCGCCTGGCCGGGCTGGGCGTCGAGGCGCCGCAGGACCTGGGTGGTGAACCCCCCCGGCGCCATCTCGCGCGGCAGGCCGCGCAGCAGGTGAATCAGCCTTTCCTCTTCCATGACGGGAGACCTCCTAACCAGTACGTCTCGAGCTGCCGCTTCAACGACTGGCGTCCTCGGTGGATGCGCGACTTGATGGTGCCCTCGCGGCAGTCGAGCTCGACGGCGATGTCGGCATACGACCAGCCCTCGATCTCGTGCAGCACCAGCGGCACCCGGTAGCGCAGCGGCAGCCGGGCCACGGCGGCATTCAGCTCGCGCTGCATCTCCTGGCGCAGCAGGCCGGCATGCGCCGAGGCCTCGCTGCGGTCCTGCTCGCCGCCCAGCAGCGGCAGCAGCAGGCGCTGGCGGCGTTCCCGGCGCTCCTGGGAGCGCACCAGGTTGGTGGCGATGCGGAACAGGTAGGCGCGCAGGTAGCCCTGCTCGACGTACCCGGCGGCGGAGCGGAAGAGGCGCAGGAACGTCTCCTGGCCCAGGTCCTCGGCGCGGTCGCGGCTGCCGGTGAGCCGCGTCAGGTAGTTCACGACCGCGTCCTTGTGCCGCTCGACGAGGTCGGTGAACGCCTCGCGGTCGCCGGCGCGCACCCGGGCCATCAGGTCGGCGTCGCTTGCCTCCTGCGGCTGGACTCTTTCCAGGGGTTCGGCCATCGTCGGCGGCATCGCTCCTCAGCCTTCTCTATAACGATCGCGGCCGGCCAGGGTTCCGGCTTGCGGACCGCCGCGATTCCCTACAGGATACGGCGAAGCGGCCCCTTTTGGGGAGATCGGCGGAGGTCCCCATGCCTACGAGCGCCACGAGCGCAGTCCTCGAGCCCGACATCGTCGCGGCGATCGCCGCCGAGGTCGGCTGCCGCCCGCAGCAGGTCGAGGCCGCCACCGGCCTCTTCGCCGAGGGCGCCACGGTGCCCTTCGTCGCCCGCTACCGCAAGGAGGTCACCGGCGGCCTGGCGGATTCCCAACTCGAGGTCCTGGCCCGGCGGCGGGACTACTTCCTGGATCTCGCCGCGCGCCGCGACGCGATCCTCGGGAGCCTCCGGGAGCAGGGCAAGCTGACCCCAGAGCTCGAGGCGGCGGTCCGCGGCACGCGCTCGAAGCAGGAGCTCGAGGACCTCTATCTGCCGTACCGTCCGAAGCGGCGGACGCGGGCCCAGGTGGCGCGCGAGCGGGGCCTCGAGCCGCTCGCCGACGCGCTGCTGGCCGGCGCCGCCGGCAGCGGCCTGCCCGCGGCGCTGGCGCGGCCGTTCGTGGCGGCCGGTAAGGGGGTGGAGGACGAGGCCGCGGCGCTCGCCGGGGCGCGCGACATCCTGGCCGAGCGGCTGGCCGAGAGCGCGCCGGCGCGGGCGGGGCTGCGGCGCGCCCTGGCCGGGGGCGTGCTCGCGGTGCGGGTGGCGGCGGGCAAGGAGACGGCGCCCGACGCGGCGGTGTACCGCGACTACTTCGCGCACGAGGAGCCGGCCGGCGCCGTGCCGTCGCACCGCCTGCTGGCGATCCTGCGCGGCGAGCGCGACGGCTTCCTGGCCAGCGAGCTGCGGATCGACGACGTGCGCGAGGTCGCCGCGCTCGCCGCGACCTGGCAGGTGCCACTGCTCACGCCCTGCGGCCGCGAGGTGGCGGCCGCCACCATCGACGGCTACCGGCGCCTGCTGCGGCCGTCGATCGCCAACGAGGTGCGCGGCGAGCTGCGCGAGCGCGCCGAGGCCGAGGCCATCGCGGTGTTCCGCGCCAACCTCGAGGCGCTGCTGCTGCAGGCGCCTTTCGGGCAGCTGCCGGTCATGGGGCTGGACCCCGGGCTGCGCACCGGCTGCAAGCTGGCGGTGGTGGACGGCACCGGCCGCGTGGCGGCGACCGAGGTCATCTACCCGATCCTGCACCCCGAGCGCGAGGCGGCCGCGGCGGTCATCGTGCTGGCGCTGGCGGCGCGCCACGGCGTGCGGGCGATCGCCATCGGCAACGGCACGGCGAGCCGCGAGACCGAGGTCTTCGCGCGGAAGGTGCTGGCCGACGCCGGGGAGGAGGCGGTCGCCCAGGTGGCGGTCGTGGTGGTGCCGGAGACCGGCGCGTCGATCTACTCGGCCTCGGCGGTCGCCCGCGAGGAGCTGCCGGACCTCGACGTCTCGCTGCGCGGCGCCGTCTCCATCGCCCGGCGCCTGCAGGACCCGCTGGCGGAGCTGGTCAAGATCGAGCCGCGGTCGCTGGGGGTCGGCCAGTACCAGCACGACGTCGACCAGAAGGCGCTCGACCGCGAGCTCGACACGGCGGTGGAGGGCGCGGTCCACCGCGTCGGCGTCGAGCTGAACTCCGCCTCGGCGCCGCTGCTGCGGCGAGTCTCGGGGCTCTCGGAGCGGCTGGCGCGCGCCGTCGTCGAGCAACGTGAGCGCCGGGGCCCGTACCGCTCCCGGCAGGAGCTGCTGCGGCTTCCCGGCTTCGGCCCGAAGACCTTCGAGCTGGCCGCCGGCTTCCTGCGCGTGCGCGGCGGCGTCCACCCGCTCGACGCCACCGGCGTCCATCCCGAGCGCTACGCGGTCGTGCAGCGCATGGCCGGGGAGCTGGGGGTGCCGGTCGCCGAGCTGGTGGGCAACCCGGCGCTGGTGTCGCGGCTCGACTTCGCGCGCTTCGCCGACGCCGGGCAGGGGCTCGGCACCTTCACCCTGGGCGACATCCGCGCCGAGCTCGAGCGCCCCGGCCGCGACCCGCGCCCGGACTTCCGCACGCCGAAGTGGCGCGCGGACGTGACCAGCGTCAAGGACCTGGCGCCGGGGATGGTGCTCGAGGGGCGGGTGTCGAACGTCACCAACTTCGGGGCTTTCGTGGACATCGGCGTCCACCGCGACGGGCTGGTGCACGTCTCGGAGCTCTCGCACCGCTGGATCGGCGACCCGCGCCAGGCCGTGCAGGTCGGGCAGGTGGTCAGCGTCAAAGTGCTCGAGGTGGATGCGCAGAGGGAGCGGGTGTCGCTGTCGCTCAAGGCGCTGGAGGAAGCGGAGGCGCGGCCGGCGCGGCCTGCGAAGCCAGCGCGGCAGGAGAGCGGGCGGAGCGGGCGGGAAGGCCGCGAACGAGGGGTGGGCCGGGGCGGTGAAGGCGACCGCGCCGGCCGCGAGCCTCGGGCCGCCGCATCCGCATCCGCCGGCGGACCGCCACCGTCCACTCCCGCGGCCAGGCAGCGGGGCAGTGGGTCTCCGCGCGGCGCCGAGCAGGCCGGCGCTCGGCAGGCTCGGCAGGCTGGTGCGCAGCAGGCCGGCGCGCAGCGGCCCGGCGCCAAGGCGTCGCGTCCCGGTACCGGTACCGAGCGGCCTGGCGCCGGAAGGTCGCGTCCCGGCACGAAGGAGTCGAGGCCCGGCGCCGCGGCCCCGTCCACCGGCTCTGGGGCCTCGCGGCCGCCGGCCGCTCCGCATGCCACGATCGAAGACCTGATGCGCAAGTTCAACCGGCGCTAGCTCAGCCTGGAGTTGCAACCCGATATCTCGCCGGCTCGCCAGCGGTTGGTCGCCACGCTGGGCAGCGGCGAATTGCCGCCGCCGGATCGCCGGGGCAGGCGGCGGCCCCGGCGGCCAGCCTGAACGCAGGTTCCGATCGCCAGGCGAACCCAGCATGCCAGGGCTGGGATTAGTCCGCTCCTCGTCCGTCTGAAAAGCAGAGCCAACCGTGGCGACCGGCCTCAGCCGGAAGGAGGGACCATCATGCTTGCCGAAAAGCCATCACCACGACCTGGTAGCGAGGTTTCCGCGGCACAGGTCCGCAGACGGCGACTGTGCCGTCGTTGGCGATCTGGAGCGCCGGCCCGGCAGTCGTTGGCCGCGGTACTGGCACTTCTCGCCGCCGCCGCCGCCGGCGAGGCGCATGCCGCCGGGGAGGGCCTCACGTGTCTCGGCCCCATCGATCCCGCGACAGGAAAACCCATCACCATCGAGCTCAAGGCCGAGATCGGCGTTCCCCTCGACGACACTGGCATCGCCGACCAGCGCCTTGTCAACCCGCGACGCCCTCTTCCCATCCTCCAGCTGGTTTCAGGCGACGAGTACCCCGACATCTGGCGCGTTTGCGGCCCATCGGTGCGAGCGCTCAAGATCGTGCTCATCAATCGCACCGAACGCAGCTTCGGTCTTCAGTTCAACCTCATCGTTCCCGACGCCAAGGCAGAGGCCGGGGCAGCGTACAGGAACCTGCTCGTCCAGGTGGAGCGTAAGCCCGGTGCCGACCCTGCTGCCTATGACGAGGTCTTGCAGGCTCTCCACCGCTCGTCCTCGGAACCTCAGTCTTGTCAGGGAGCCATCGCGAGGCTCGATGCGGCTCCTTCAAGGCCCCAGGTTACAGATCTCAAGCAGTACTGCCTCGCTGACGTGAAGTCTCTACTCGACCGCGCGATGCCACGGCCCGCCACGCCGAAGCCACCGCCGGACGCGGCAACCTCGGCACTCCTCGAAGCCATGGATGAGATGAGCTCCGCGATCGATAGGGTGGAGCGTTCACTGGATTCGGCAGTAAGCCTGCCCCCCGGGGACTGCAAGTACGACACGGCGACATCTGCACTGCGATGTTACGTCAAGATCATCGTTCCGCCGGGAGGGAGAGTGCCTGTGCCTCAGGCGATCATGACCTACCCGCCGCAGAATGGGTTGCTCACCTTCACCGCGAGCTTCGCCGACACCGCGGACATCCCGTCGAACTCGACGGGTTATCTGCAAATGGCCAGGGAGGTGGTGGAAGCTCCCGACTCGACTCAGTGGCGGTACTCCGCTCAGCTCGGCGCCTCCTGGGACCCGGACACTGGCAAGGCCGCCGAGATGAAGACATTCTTTCCGGATCAGCCGTATGCGGGTGACACCCTTCAGCACTTCGTAGGCGCCGGCAACCTCAAGATCTCGCAGAGATTGGGCAACCGCGCCAGCGCCTCGGCGACTCTTGGCTTCAAGAAGGGAGACCTGGGTGAGAAGGACACGACTCGCCAGGTAACCGTCCCCGAGTATGCGCTCAACCTCTATGGAGAAGGCGGCGAACAGCTGCTCTTCGGGAAATACACGCTGGCCGCACCGAGCAGTGGCATTGCGGTGAACGTCGTGGGCGAGGGGTTCGAGCTGCGCAACGGCACGTTCTCCATCGGCCACCTCATCCAGCGTGAGAGTGCGACTGGGGAGGCTGACCGCAGCAATCGGGACAACCGCCTCTTCATCGCGCAGATGAAGAATCGTCCTTTTTTCAAGGATGGGCAGCCGTTCTTCCGGACACTGACCCTGGTGGGCCTCTACGGTAGCGAGGGTGCAGCAAGACTCACCGTTCCTAACTCGAGCTCCAATCCGTTGCCTGATGACCCGGCATGCGAGGACCCGGCTCCGGCGACGGGCACGACTCCGGCAACCCGGCAACTCTGCTATGGCTACCGCTACTGGACGGGCGGGTTCGAGCTGTCCTTTGCGCACGAAGCACCACCCGAGCAGAGCCCGTCGACCTTCTACCCATGGAGCGTCTCGGGAACCTTCTCCGGCTACTACAGCGGTCGGGATCTCAACAAATCGGCTGTCAACCATATCGCAGACCGCGTCAAGGACGGTCGCGGCGGAACTGGACTCGCCAATGTCAATTTCATCCGGTTCAGACGAACGCACGATCACCAGGAAGGACTCGAACAGGAGTACTTGGTCGGGCTGCTGGTCGGCTATGGCACCGGCAACAGCGCTGCGGACAGAAGGGTAGATCGCGGGTACCTCGGCGAGAGCACCGCGTTCACTCCGGATCAAATCTTCCTCAGCCGGCTTGCCGGCCATCTGACCGACCGGGCGGCAAGCGCCAGCGGTCCACAACCGTTGTCCTTGGTGCAGCCCGGTCTCAGCAACAAGCTTTACGAAGGCGTCACCTTCACTTACAACCACCCGCCACCCAGTTCAGAAGGCTTCTCATCGCCTCTCTGGTATCTCGTCGACTTCCTGTTCAGGGGCCGCACAGAACCGGTCAGTCAACTCTCCACAGTCCGGATTCATAACTACAGCTTCAATGAGCCCGTCTTCGGTCGGCGTGAGGCAGGGACGGAGTTGGACCTGGAGCTCTCGATGGAGGTGCCGAAGGGGATCACCACCACCATTGACTTCGGCAAATTCCTTGCCGGAAGCGCACTCCGACCGGTGATCTCGAAGGACCCGTGGCTGGCAACGGCGACAATCAAGGTGGATCTGTAGGCTTCCCCCGCGGGGCACCGGGGCCGGCTCGGTGCCCTCTCGGCGCCAGCCTCACCGGCGCCGGGCCGGACCGGGCGGCGGCAGGTGCCGGGCCTCCCAGATCCCGCGCGAGAGGTCGGCGATGAAGCGGTTCGCCTCCTCCTCCTTGTCGAAACCGGACGTCAGCACGACCAGCACGTAGGGCGACTCGCCGGGCGGCAGGACGAGACCGGCGTCGTGGTGAATGCGGGTGATGTCGCCGGTCTTGTGGGCGACCGGCGTTCCGGGTGGCAGGCCGGCCGGGATCTTCTCGTTGAACTCCTGCGCCTCGAGCACCTCGAGCATCTCGGCGGCGGCGTGCCGCGAGATCGGCGGCGTGGCGACCGGCTCGTTGGCGCCGGGATCGGGCGGCGCGGCGGGCGCGGCGGCGGCCGGGCCGGAGGCGGCGCGTTCGAGGGTCGCGAGCAGCAGCATCAGGTCGGCGGCGGTGACCTCGTTGTTGAAGCCGGCCTGGAAGGCCTTCTCGTCCTCGACACCGCGCAGGACCTGCACGTTGAAGGCGCCCAGCTGGCGCATCACGTCCGTCACCCGCGAGGCGCTGAGCTGGTCGATCAGCAGGTTCGTGGCCAGGTTGGAGCTGCGCACGATCATGTGCCGGATGAGGTCCGAGAGGGGCCGCGTGCCGCCGATCGCCGCGTAGAGCTCGGGATCGCCGTCGTCCTCCTTCGCCAGCTGGTAACGGGAGCCGTCGACGATGCTGCGGAAGTCGTTCTTCACCGCGATCGGCTGGTCGATGCGGAGGGTCCCCTGGTCGACCGCGGCCCAGGCGGCGATCATCACCGGCACCTTCATGGTGCTGGCGGCGTGGAAGGGGCGCGTCTCGTTGCGCAGCACCTTGCCGCCGCTCGCGAGGTCCAGATAGGCGACGGCGACGGTGGCGGAGCGGACGTGCCGGTACGCTCGATCGACCGCCTTCTCGACGGCCTGGGTCTGCGGCGAGAGCGGTCCCTCCCAGGGCGCCCGCGACGAGGCCGATGCGCAGCCCGCGGCGGCGGCGGCCGCGACGGAGAGGGAGAGAAGGAGCGCCGGTCCCGCCCAGCGCATCATGACTCCCGCTCCTCCCCGGCGCGCGCCAGTGTCCCGCTCGGTTAATTCGCATGCTACTCGCTTGCCCTCCGCGTCCCTGGCTGCGTTGCGCCTCCTCGACATAAGTTCGACTATGCCTGCGTCGGCGACGCCTTGCCAGGAACGCGGATGGACGGCGCGATTAGCATACGAATTAACCGAGCGGGCCACTAGCTTCCCCGGGCGCGCCCGCCGCCGGCTGCGACAGCTCGACCAGCACGCCGCCGGCGCTGTGCGGGTGCACGAACTGGATCCAGCAGCCACCGGCGCCGCGGCCGGGCTCCGGCCGCAGCAGCTGGTAGCCGGCCGCGCGCAGCCGGGCGTCGTCGGCGCCGAGGTCGTCGGTGGCCAGGCAGAGGTGGTGCAGCCCGGGGCCGCGGCGCTCAAGGAAGCGGGCGATCGGCGACTCCCCGGAGGTCGGCTCGAGCAGCTCGAGACGCATGGCGCCGCACGGGATCATCGCCACCCGCACCCCCTCGCCGGGCACCTCCTCGACGGCTTCGACGGCAAGGCCCAGCGCCTCGTAGAAGACGCGGCTCTCGGCGATCGAGCGCACCGCGATGCCGAGATGATCGACGCCGCGGATCACGGCGCCCGCTCCACCCGCTCCTCGACGGAGCCCTCCGGACACTGGCGCGAGGCGTCCATGACGCCCGAGAAGAGGCGGTCCGCCACCCGGTAGGGGTCGAGCCGCGCGGCGAAGCCGTGCTCGACCTCGCGGTCGAGGCCCAGCACCTGGTCCGCCGCCGCCACCACCCGTTCCTTGAGCAGCGTCTCCACCCGCAGCCGCAGGTGCGACCGCCGGCGCGCCGCGAGCTCGCCGCTGGTCACCAGGTGCTCGCGGTGGCGCTCGACCTCGACGAGCACGCGGTCGACGCCCTCGTCGCGAGTGGCCACCGCCTTCAGCACCGGCGGCAGCCAGGCGCCGTGGTCGCCGATCGACAGCATCATCTGGAGATCCTTGAAGGTCCGCTCGACCCCTTCGCGGTCGGCTTTGTTGATGACGAAGACGTCGGCGATCTCCAGGATGCCCGCCTTGATCGCCTGGATGTCGTCGCCGAGGCCGGGAACCGTCACCATCACCACCGAGTCGACGCTGCGCACCACGTCCACCTCGTCCTGGCCGACGCCCACCGTCTCGACCAGCACCCAGTCGAAGCCCGCCGCGTCGAGCAGGTCGACGGCGTCGTGGGAGGCGCGGGCGAGCCCGCCCATGGCGCCGCGGGTCGCCATCGAGCGGATGAACACCCCCGGGTCGGTGTAGAGCGACTGCATGCGGATGCGGTCGCCGAGCAGCGCGCCGCCGGTGAAGGGGCTGGTGGGATCGACCGCCAGGATGCCGACTGTGTCGCCGCGCTGCCGGCAGCGGCGCGCCAGGCGGTCGACCAGCGTGCTCTTGCCCGCCCCCGGCGGCCCGGTCATGCCCACCACCCGCGCCCGGCCGGTGCGCGGGTAGATGCGCGCGATCAGCTCGCGGACCCCGGGCGCGGCCGCGCCCGCGGCGCCGGCGGGGGCGGTGGCTGCGGCGGCGGCGAGGCCGCGGCCGCCGTTCTCGAGCAGGGAGATGGCGCGGCCGAGCGCCCGCGGCTGCCGCTCGAGCAGGCGCTCGGCCAGCTCGTCGAGCGTCCACCCCGCCGACCGCGCCGACGCCGCCGGGCCCTGGCCGGCCGCGCTCATCAGCGTGTCGACGGGGCGGGTTCGCGCGCCGCGGCGGGCTCGCGCGTCGCCGCGGGCGCGCCGGTCGCGGCGGCCTCGCCGGTCGCGGGCGCGGGGCGGGCCCCGGCCGCGGCTCCGCCTGTCGCCAGTCGCGGCACTTCTTGCTGGACGCGGGGCGGCCGGGTCTCGCGGGTGAGCAGCTGGCGGGCGATCACCAGCCGCTGGATCTCGCTGGTGCCCTCGCCGATGGTGCAGATCTTCGAGTCGCGGAAGTACTTCTCGGCGCGGTAGTCCTTGATGAAGCCGTAGCCGCCATGGATCTGCACGCCGCGCTCGGCGCAGAAGACGGCGCTCTCGCCGGCGTAGAGCTTGGCCTGCGAGGCGAGCCGCGAGACCGCGCGGCCGCGGTCCATCGCCTCGGCCGCGGCGAAGGTGAGGCACTCGGCGGCGGCGATCGAGGTGGCCATCTCGGCGAACATGAAGCGGATCGCCTGGAAGCCGGCGATGGGCTGGCCGAACTGCTGGCGCTCCTTGGCGTAGGCGCGGGCGGTGTCGAAGGCCCCCTTGGCGGTGCCGAGGCCGAGCGCGGCGATCGAGATCCGCCCGCCGTCGAGGATCTGCAGCGCCTGGATGAAACCCTCGCCGACGTCGCCGAGCAGGTGGTCCTCGCCGACGAAGCAGTCCTCCATGATCACCTCGGAGGTGTCGGAGGCCCGGATGCCGAGCTTGTTCTCCTTCTTGCCGGCGCGGAATCCCGGCATGCCGCGGTCGAGCACGAAGGCGGAGATGTTGTGATGGCGCGGCCCCGCGGGGTCGGTGACGGCGAAGACGACGCAGACATCGCCCTCGCGGCCGTGGGTGGTGAAGGTCTTGGCGCCGTTGAGCACCCAGCCGCCCTCGACCCGCTCGGCGCGGGTGCGGGTGCCGGCGGCGTCCGATCCCGCCCCCGGCTCGGTCAGGCTCCAGGCGCCGATCTTGGTGCCCGACGCCAGTGGCGTGAGCCAGCGATGCCTCTGCTCATCATTGCCGAACTTGTAGATGTGGTTGCTGCACAGCGAGTTGTGCGCGGCCACGCTGATGCCGACCGAGGGGTCGACGCGGGACAGCTCGGTGACCACCAGCACGTACTCGACGTAGCCCAGCCCGGCGCCGCCGTACTCTTCGGGGAAGAGGATGCCGAGGAAGCCGAGCTCGCCGGCCTTCAGCATCACCTCGCGCGGGAACCGCTGGCTCTCGTCGATCTCGTCGACGATCGGCTCCACCTCCTGGCGGGCGAAGGCCCGGGCGGTCTCCTGGATGGCGCGCTGCTCGTCGGTCAGGGAAAAATCCACAGCGTCTCCTCTTTTTCTTCGCGCCCATCGCCCGTGGCAGCGCCGGCCACCCCTCCCTCCCCCTCACCCGGGAGCGTTGCGATGCTACCTCGGGGCAGGCCGCGGCGGCAATGTCCGCCTGCCGGTGCTCAGCATTTGAAATGGCTGCTGGCGGCGGCGACTTTTTTTCCATCTCGTTGTGATTGCTTGTAGTAGACTCGACGACATGGTCGACGAAGAGATTCGCAGATACGGCAAGATGCTCGAGGCGGTGGTGAAGCTGTCGGACCTGTCGACGCGGGAGCTCGAGCGCCGGCTGGACCTCGGCGGCGGCACGCTGAACCGCATCTTCACCGGCAAGATCGACCTCAAGCTGCGCCACATCCTCCTCGTGCTCGAGGTCGTGGGGATGAAGCCGGAGCGCTTCTTCCAGCTCGCCTCGGCCCGCCCGGCGGCCGGCGACGAGGTTGGCGGCGCGCTCGCCGCCGAGATCCTCGAGAGCTTCCAGCGCTTCGGCTACAGCATCGGGCGGCCGCCGGCGCCGCCTGCGGACCGGCAGCTCTCCGACGAGGAGCTCGATCGCCGGATCGAGGCCGCGCTCGAGCGGGTGCTGGGCAGGACCGCGCCGGAGCCGGCCGGAGCGCTGGCCGCCGGTGGCGCCCCCGCCAGCGCCCAACCGCCATCGGCGACGGCGGCGCCATCGGCGCTATCGGCGACCACTGCGCCCGCCGGCCGCGGCGCGGAGCCCGGACCGAACCTGCCGGGTGCTCCGGCCGGCGATCCATCCTCCGACTGATTGCCCGGGCCCCGCGACGGTGACGGCGGTGAGCGCCACGGGCGCCGGCGCCGGGTCGGCTGCAGGCCATTCCGCCGCGCTTCAGTCCCCCGACCCGGCCCCGCACCCGGCCCCGGCCCCGGTCCCGGTCACCGGCCGGCGTTGCGGCTGGCGCTCGAGCTCGGTGAGCAGCATCGCCACCGTCCGGACGCGGTCGAGCGTCGCGTCGTCGCGGTCGCACGCCTCGCGCAGGATCAGCAGCGCCGCCACCGCTTCGCGCGCGATGCGCAGCGCCCGGAAGGTGGCGATCATCTCCTCGACCAGCTCACGCACCTGCCTGGTCTTGGTCTTGCCCTGCCGCAGCCAGACCGCCGCCAGGTCGAGCGCCACCAGGGCGGCATTGTAAGGACTGCCGACCGCCGCGAAGCCGGCCCGCGTCGCGGCGAATTCGCGCTCGGCCCGCGCGAGGTCTCCGAGCCCGGCATGGATCCGTCCCTCCAACCACTTCAGCCGCAGCAGCCAGCGCTGGCCGCCTTGCCGAGCCAACAGCGGCCGCGTGCGCCAGAGCTGGATGCGCGCCTGCCGGTAGCGCCCGCATGCCACGAGATTGAGCAGGATCGAGTGTACGGCGCTGGCCGCCAGGCGTGTGTCTTGGCCGACGTCGATCAGCTCCACTCCTTGCACCAGCAGGGCGAGCGCCCGGCGTGGCTGGTTGTCGTAGCCCGCGAAGATACCGCGGCTGATCAGCGCCCGGCCGGCTAGGTGGGGGTTGCCCATCCGCAGGTAGAAGCGGTGGACCTTGTCCAGCAGTTCGCCGGCAGCCGCGAACCGGCGCTGGTCGGCGAGCAGGGAGGCCATCAGGTCCGCGATGCGCGCCAGCAGCCATGGGTCGCCGCTCCCTCCATGCAGCAGGCTCGCCGACCGCGCCATCGCCTGCTCGGCGCGCGAGAGGTCGTCCGCCACGCGGTAGGCGTTGGCCAGCTCGGCCCAGGCGCGGGCACGCACGTCCGCGATCTCCGCTCGCCCGTAGCGGTCCTTCTCCAGGCGCTCCGCCGCGAACAGGGCCAGCTCGGCGACGCGCACCATCTCGTGCGGGTCGCCGTGGCGCAGGTCCCAGGCCGCCGCGAGCAACGTCTCGACCCTGAGCAGGCCGCGCAGGCGCCGCGGATCGAGAGGACGGAGACCCGCGGCTCGATCCTCGCGCGCCCCCGCATGCGGCGGCGAGATCTCCTCCATGTCCGCCATCCCGGCCGCGCGGCGTTCGCTCCGGATCTCCCCGTAGCGGCGTACGGCCGCCGCGCAGGCGCGCGCGACCGGGCGTTCGTAGCCGCCGGCTGGCGGCGCCGCCGGCGGCGTCCGCGGGGTCATCGCGATCGCCGGCGCGAGCAGGCGCGAGCAACGCGGGCAGCCGCGCAGCAGGTGCGTCACCAGCCGCCGGCGGCCGGCACCGGACAGCGTGCCGCGCACCAGGCGGTCGATCTCGGTCGGGGTGGCGTGGTCGGTCAAAGGGCCTCCTCCGTCATGCCTGAACACCACATCGTTACAGAATTCTCTCATATCAAAGACTGAGATTCTTCATCCGGCCACTCGCGGGTAGTGGGTCGGTTTCCCCTGCGCCCCTTTGGGCGAGGCGCCAAAGCCCCTGCTCGCCAACCCCTATGGCGCATCGCCCAAAGGGGCGCAGGGAGACGGACCCACTACCCCACTCGCGGACTCGTTGGCGGTCAGCTCCCGCCACGGAGACCATGCGGCGCCGCGCCATGGGACGTCCTGGCGCGGCGCCGCCGGGGCTTCAGGCTCACTAGCCATTCGGGTCGTCACTGGCCCCGGCATCGACTCCGGCCGGCTTGCCGCCGGAGCCGGGAACCAGCTTGGCGAGCACCGACTGCAACCAGCTCCGCAGGGCCGCCACCGCGCCGGCATGCAGCGCGGCGGCCGGCGCCGGCGGTGCCGGCGGCGGAGAGGGTTTGCCGGCCGCCCAGGCCGGGGAAAGCAGTCCCAGGCCGAGGACCAGGGTCAGGACGGCGAGGCTGCGGGACAGGACCATACGAGACATACCTCTTCCTCCTCTCCCGGCGGGCAGCGGGGACCCCCATGGCCCCCTTCGCCCGCGGGTATAGCAGCAGAGCTGCCAGAGCATGTACCCTATTCTGGCAACTTTGAGTCCTGAAATGGGAACTTAGATCTGGAAATACATCATCTTTTCATCGACAGGGAGGTGCGGTCCCTCGGGAACCGGTTGGCGAGGAAGGGCGATATCGCAGCGATCTCGTCCTTGTTTCAAGAGAGCTGGTAGCAAGGCGCAGGTAGTTGCACAAAAATTACTGTTTGTTGACTTCTTGTCTGCTGAGGCTTCATGATCCTCCCTCATGAGAAAATCACCGAAGGACGGCACGTCGCCGGCCCCGGCCAAGCCCAGGCCGCAGCCGAGCCCCTTCAGCAGGGCCATCGGGACCCGCCTGCGGGAGCTGCGGGAGGAGCGCGGCTGGACGCAGCGGGAGCTCGACAGCCGGCTGGGAATCCTGCAATCGAAGCTGAGCAAGTACGAGAGCGGCACCCACCAGCCGTCGCTGCGTACCCTGGTCCGCATGGCGAACCTCTTCGGGGTGAGCACCGACTACCTGCTGACCGGCACCGGGACCCCGGTGCCGCCGCTGCGCGACGACCGCTTGCTCGATCGCTTCCGCCGCCTCGGCGCGGGCGGCGAGGAGATGCGCTCGATCGTCCTCTCGATCCTCGACGCCCTGTTCGAGCTCGGCGCCTGTCTCGAGCGGCAGGGAACGGGCGAGCCTCCCGCCGCCGCCGCGGCGCCCGGACGCGGCGCGAACGGGAGCGCGCCGCGCCGTAAGTCTGCCGCCGCCTTGCCGCGGCCGCGCCCGGCCCCCCGCCGCCAGCCTCCCGCGGTCGCCCCCCCGCCGCGGCCGGACCTGTCCGAGCGCGAGCCCTAGCCAGCCTGGCCGCCCCCTCTCCACCCTCCCCCTCGGCCCCTTGGCGGCCGGGCCCGATCGTTTCGGTATGATGCGATAGGGGTCTCAGCGGACGCGCCGCCCCGGCGCCGAGGAGCTCAGCCCATGAGTGAAGAGCATCGCCTGCTCCGCAAGCTGATGGCGCGGCAGGACCTCAGCCGCGCCGAGACCGCGGAGCTGGTGAGCACCCAGCTGCGCGAGGACGCCGGCGGCTGGCGCCTGCTCGCGTTCTCGGTCGCCGCGCAGACCAAGGGCGAGACCCTGGACGAGCTGCTGGGCATCCTCGACGGCATGGCCCGGCTGACCGGGTCGTACCGCATCCGCTTCCCCGAGGAGCTGATGGACATCTCGAGCTCGGGAGGCACCGGCATCCGCAAGATCAACGTCTCCACCCTGTCGGCCCTGGTGGTCGGCGAGCCCGGCCTGGCCATCGCCAAGCAGTCGTTCTACGGCATCAACAGCCTCGCCGGCAGCGCCGACGTGCTGCGCGCCATCGGCATCGAGGTGCCGGCGCTGACCCTGCCGCAGCTCGAGCGGGCCCTGGCCACGGTCGGCGTGGCGTTTCAGTCGCCGGTGTTCCTCAGCCCGGAGCTCGGGAACCTGGCCCTCTTCGGCCAGGGCCTGGGCGCCAACGCGGTCGGCATCAGCACGCCGTACCACCTGACGGTGCCGGTCTTCGCGCCCTTCAAGCTCAAGTACCGCATGTTCGGGATCAACCGCGTCCAGCAGCTCGACCTGCTGGCGGCGCTGTTCCGCGCCCTGGGTTACCACAGCGCCCTGGCGGTGCACGGCCTCGACGGCCTGGACGAGGTCTCGATCTGCGCCCCCAGCCGACTGCGCGGCTTCCGCGGCGCCGAGGAGATCGACACCACCATCACGCCCGAGCAGGCTGGCCTCGCGACCGCGCCGCCGGAAGCCGTGATGCCGCGCGACACGGCCAGCAACGCCCGCGACTTCCTGCGCATCGTCCACGGCGCCGAGACCGGCCCGAAGCGCGACCTGGTGGCGCTCAACAGCGGCGTCGCCCTCTACCTCACCGGACGCTCCCCCTCGATCGCCGCCGGCGTCGAGACCGCGATCGAGCGCCTGGCGAGCGGCAGCGTCGCCCGCAAGCTCGAGGCGCTGGTCGAGCAGGTCGGCGCCCCGGAGGTCCTGCGCGGGGCCACCGCCGCCGCCCTCGCGCCGTGATCCGATGGACGTCCGCCGTGAGATCCTCCGCAACGTCATCCTCTGCCAGGCACTCGCGCCGCTGGGCAAGAAGCACGGCGGCAATCGCTGGGGTCCCGCGCCCCTAGGACCGAAGCTCGAGTACGTCCTGGTCGCGGGGGTCAACACCGGCTGGCAGTTCTACGACCTCGCCGACCGGGTGCTGCAGGCCGGGCGGCAGCCGGAGTGCATCTTCGACCTGGCCTACGAGGCGCAGCGCGAGAGCACGCGCAACCGCCTGGGCGGCAAGGTGAACTACGGGCCGATCCACCTGCTCATCCCGCTGGTCACCGCGCAGGTGCTGGACTTCCTCGAGACCGGCGCCTTCGAGAACGTCGAGTCGATCCTCGAGCGCAGCGGCGAGGTGCTGCGCCGCACCACGCCGGTCGACGTCGAAGCCCTCGAGAGGTTCATCCATCTGGGCTACGACGTGGCGGCCAGGAACCGCGCCCGCAGCGGCCGGCCGATCAGCGCCAACCGGCCGCATATCAAGGGCCGCTACGCGACGGTCTGGGACGCCTGCCAGGACTACCAGAACATGACCTCGGTGCGCGAGATGCTGACCGGGTATCCCTACAGCCAGCAGGTCTATCGCTTCCTGCTGCACAACGTCGAGACCGGCATCCTGGAGGCCATCGAGCTGATCTACCAGTTCCTGGTGCCCGAGGTGGGGCGCACCGACGTGGTCGCCGACCTGATCGTGGTCGGGCTCTACCTGCTGCTGACCAAGCACCCGGAGGGGGTGCTCTTCGTCTGAGGGTCCCCGCGGCGCGGCCGGCGGTCCCGTCAACGAATCGTCTGGTAGACCAGGAACAGGTAGTCCCCCAGGCAGTCGCAGGTCAGGAGCCGGAGCCTCACCGGCTCGCCGGGGCCTTGGAAGAGGTTGACGGCTGTCGAGTCCAGGGCGGCGGGGAGGAGGGTGAGGTGGATGCGGTCCACGAGGCCTTGGCGCAAGAGCTCGCGGTTCAGGCGGCCGCCGCCTTCGACGACGACGCGGCGGAGACCGCGGCCGGCGAGGGCGGCGGCGAAGGCGGCGAGATCGATGCGGTCCTTGCCGGCGGGGACCGCCTCGACCCCGCGCGAGGCGAGGAAGTCGAGGTAGGCGGCGGGCGTGGAGGCGACGACGCCGACCAGCGTGCGGGCCGAGCCGTCGAAGATGCGGGCGTGGCGCGGGATCCTGCCCGTGCGGTCAAGGGTGACGCGCACCGGCGCCGCTCCCCCGGCGACGGCGTGGGAGGTCAGGGTCGGGTCGTCGATCAGCACCGTGCCGGTGCCCACCGCCACGGCGTCGTAGCGGCGCCGCACTTCGGACCAGCGCTCGAGGGCGGCGGGCGGCGTGTCGAGCATCGCCCCCATCGCGGTGCTCACCCCGCCGGGCGCCGCCGCCAGGGCGCCGTTGACGGCGCAGGCGGTGAGCAGGTCGAAGGTCACGAGTAGTACTGGCGCGCCGCCGCCAGGTCCGCGGGGGTGTCGATCTCGAACACCGGCGCGGTGTACTCCCGCCAGGCGATGCGCTCACCGCGATCGAGCGCCCGCTGCACGAATTCGCCGCGGGGATCCAGGTCGAGATCGGCGAAGCTGGAGGCGCTCTGGATGCCGAAGTTGGGCAGGCTGAAGGGGAAGTCCCCCTCGCGCGTCAAGGTGACCCGCGGCACCGGCGCCGCCGGCCGCATCTTGGCCAGGTGCCGATCCGACCGGCGATACAGGAACGAGCCGTAGGGCCGCTCCGCCAGGTGGCTGGCCAGCAGCTCGCGGACCGGCTCGGGATCGGTGAGCAGCGTATCCCCTCCCATCCAGAGGAAGTCCTCCGCCACCTCGGTGCGGGCGAGGCTCAGCGTGGCGAGCATATCCGGCGTCTCCTCGACGACCAGCAGGTCGACCCCGGCCGCCTCGAGAGCGGCCGCCTGGGCCTGCCGCGTCACCACCAGCGGCACGAGGCCCAGCAGGCGGCCGAGCGCCAGCAGGCGGCCGAGCACCGTCTGGCCGCCGACTTCCACCAGCTGCTTGGGGCCGCCGGCCGTCTCGCTGCGCAGCCGCCAGCCCTTCCCCGCTGCCAGGACCACCATGCGCATACCGTCGGATCCTCCTCCGCGTCGCCGGGGTCGTGGGTCATTTTCCCCTGCCGCCGCTCGGGCGGGGCATCGAAGCTCTATGCCGGAGCGAGTCGGCGGGCGCCCTGAGGGCGGCGGGGGCGAGTTGACCCACGATCCGTCGCGCCACCCCATTGTAGGAGAGCGATATTAACGCAAAGTCTATTTTTTACCATCCGAACCACTTCCTGTCGCATTCCTGTCGCTCTAGGGGCCCGCAGCCTCACCTTTCCTCTTTGGGGAGGATGCTCATGCCCGAAGAAGCTACCGTTACCGTAGACGTCCCCTATGACAGCGTGGCGGAGCCTCGGCCCGCGAACATGACCCAGATCGGAGACAAGATCCGGAGCCTCAACCGCCTGCGCCGCATCGAGGGCCAGGTGCGCGGGTTGCAGAGGATGGTCGAGGAAGACCGTCCGTGCGGCGACATCCTGACCCAAGTCTCTTCCGTCCAGGAGGCCTTGCGGGCCGCCGGGCGCGAGCTGCTGCGCGATCACCTCAAGCAGTCGGCCCGCCGCGCCATCCGCCAGGGCGAGGGCGCCGCCGAGGCGATGTGCGACGAGGTCGTCGAGATGGTCTTCCGCCACGGGCGATGAAGCCGCCGGCCGCGGGCTGATACAATCGCGCGCAGCGATGCGCGATCCCGGCAGCCTGCGTGTACTGGTCATCGAGGACAATCCTGACGCCGCCGAGACGCTCGGCGACCTCTTGGCGCTGTTCGGACACGAGGCCGAGATCGCCCACACCGGGGCGGACGGCGTCGAGGTGGCGCGCCGCCGGCCTCCGGACGTGGTCCTCTGCGACATCGGGCTGCCGGAGATGGACGGCTACGCCGTGGCGCGCGAGCTGCGCGGGGATCCGCTGACCGCGCCCATCCGCCTGGTGGCGATCACCGGCTACGGCCGCGAGTCGGATCGGCACCGCGCGGCGGCGGCCGGTTTCGACCTCCACCTGGTCAAGCCGGTGGGGCCCGAGGCGCTGAAGCTGCTGCTCGAGGGCTTTGCCGAAGGCGGGCCGGGCCTTGCTGGTCCTGGCGATCTACAATCTCAAGGGTAACGAGGCGCTGCTGGCCCGCGAGCTCGCGGCCGTCCTCGAGCGGACGGTCTACGAGGCGAGCTCGCGCGTGCGCGCTCCCGGCGGCGGACCGTCGGTGATCGCGCGTTTCGCCGCGCCCCGGGCGGCGCAGGACGCCGCGTCCCGGCTGCGGGCGCACGGCTTCGACACGCTGCTGCTCGGCGAGGAGGAGATCGAGGACGACGAGCGCCGCTTCGTGGTGCGCGGCTTCGGGCTGGGCACCGAGGAGCTGTCGGTCGAGTCGAACGGCGGCGCGCGGCTGGCGGTGCGCTACCAGGACGTGGAGCTGCTGCTGCGCGGGATCAGGATCGTGGAGCACGAGTCCGCGGCGCCGCCGCCGAAGCGCAAGCTGAGCCCGGTGCGCGCCGTGCTCTCCGGCGGGTTGATCCTCACCAAGTCCGTGCGGCAGCCGCGCCCGCCGCCGGTGGAAGAGCGGGAGGGGTTCCTGCAGCTCTACGCCCGGGGGATGCCGCCGCTGGCGTGGCGGGAGGGCAGGCTGCTCTATCGCTCGCTGGGCAGGACCCTCCTCCTCTCGCGCCACGCCAACTTCCTCCAGGTGGTCGCGGAGCTGCGGCAGCGATGCCCGGGAGCAACCTACGACGAGCGGCTCGCCAACCGGGCGGGACAGGCGCAGCTGCTCGGTCCCACGCTCTCCCCGGTCGAGCACCTCGACGTGGCGATCTCAGTGCTGGTGGCGGCGCTGCGGGGGCCTACGGGGTAACCCTCCCGGGCCGGGCCGCGGGCGGCGGATCTCGCGCCTCTGGCCTCCGTGGAAGAGGGGGGTGGGGTCCCTTGGGACGAGGCGAGGCATACCCCTGCCTCGTGGAGACGAGGCCCTCGAAGTTCTCAAAGGAAC